>Ga0180218_1000039_pt1 | contig 293382 bp, 278 predicted proteins | sample eDN3rd37CKraftBY_FD_151334 | JGI IMG/M metagenome (GOLD analysis project Ga0180218, IMG submission 151334) | Enriched backyard soil microbial communities from Emeryville, California, USA - eDNA 3rd pass 37_C Kraft BY (version 2) (version 2) | ecosystem: Environmental > Terrestrial > Soil >... | reverse complement strand
CGATCGGCACCCCCTTGCCGCCGTCGGCGTTCGAATAGCTCGCATCCGCCACCTGCGCCCGGTCCGACCAGTGCACCACCTGCGACCCATTCGTCCCGCCCCAATCCATGAAACGTAACGCTCCCCAGTTGCGCGACCTTTTCAGGAAGGCTGGCTCGAATATCTTGCCCGCGTTGAAAAGCTCCTCCCGATCTTCCCGCACGATATGGATGTTGCGCACCGGATCCTTGCCGTCGATCGACGTCAGGCTGACGAGCAGAAACCCGACCGGTTTCTTCTCTCCATCTCCCTTGAAATCGAAGACGATCCGGCCCTTGGACTGCTTGACGATAGTGGCGGAGGCCAGCGAGAAGCTGCCTTTTCCCTCATAGGTGAGGACGTACCGGTCGGTCATGGGCAGATCCACCGGGTCCATCTGCACACCGATCTGGATCGCCGACACACCCTCCGGCATCGCCAGCGGGTTGCCATGCGAATCCGTTCGGGGATGGACCATGACGTTGCCCGGCGCCCACGCCATCCATCCGTCTTTCACGGTGGTCTTGAACCGGTCCAGAAAGGCAAACTCGGTCGACCAGTAAGAAATGCCCGCCAGATTCGTGCCGATGTCGCAAGTCTGGTTTCGCGCGGCGGCGTGCACCGGCGGCGCCTGCTTCTGGGCCGCGATGTGCGAGCCGAACGCGATCATGCCGATCGGCGGCACCGCCAGCACCGGCAGCGCGAACAAGGCGAGGCGTAGCCGATTGCCGCCAGTGGACGAGGGCCATTTCATTAACCGGACGATAGCGATTTCCCATCGGCAGGCAATCATTTCGCGTCCGATGGCTGCACGCCCATCTTTGGCGGGGTGAAGATTATAATGGTTGCATCTGATCGGGCCGACCTGACATCGACGGGATCGGCTCCGGGCGACAGCGGCCGCCCCGAAGGCAATATCGAGGATCGGATGACAGGACTGAGTTCACAAACGCCCCCGCCCTCCCCTTCGGCGGCGACGGCGCCGCTGACCCATCTCCAGCGGCTGGAGGCGGAAAGCATCCATATCCTGCGCGAGGTCGTTTCCGAGGCCGAACGGCCGGTGATGCTCTATTCGGTGGGCAAGGACTCCGCCGTGATGCTGCATCTGGCGAAAAAGGCTTTCTATCCTTCGCCGCCGCCCTTCCCCCTTCTTCATGTCGACACGACGTGGAAGTTCAAGGCGATGTACGAGCTTCGCGATCGCGCCGCGCGGGAGGCGGGCATGGAACTGCTCGTCCACCAGAATCCCGAAGCGCTGGCGCGGGGCATCAACCCCTTCGACCATGGCGCGCTGCATACCGATATGTGGAAGACCGAAGGGTTGAAGCAGGCGCTCGACAAATATGGTTTCGATGCCGCGTTCGGCGGCGCGCGCCGCGACGAAGAGAAAAGCCGCGCGAAGGAACGCGTCTTCTCCTTCCGCTCCGCCAGCCACCGCTGGGACCCGAAGAACCAGCGCCCCGAATTGTGGAACCTCTACAACGCGAAAAAAGCGAAGGGCGAATCGATCCGCGTCTTCCCCATCTCCAACTGGACCGAACTCGACATCTGGCAATATATCCATCTGGAGGGGATCGAGATCGTACCGCTCTATTTCTCGGCGCCGCGGCCGACGGTCGAGCGCGACGGCCTGATCCTGATGGTGGACGACGAACGCTTCCGGCTGGAGGAAGGCGAAAAGCCCGTCACCCGTTCGATCCGCTTTCGCACGCTTGGCTGCTATCCCCTGACCGGCGCGGTCGAGAGCGAGGCGGCGACCTTGCCCGAGGTCATTCAGGAAATGCTGCTCACCACCACTTCCGAACGGCAGGGCCGCGCGATCGACAAGGATGCGGGCGGCGCCGGCATGGAGAAGAAGAAGCAGGAAGGATATTTTTGAGATGGCGACGCTCGCGCAGGACAGCAGCTATCAGGCGGACGCCCTCATCGCCGAGGATATCGACGCCTATCTGCTCCAGCATCAGCATAAGAGCCTGCTGCGCTTCATCACCTGCGGCTCGGTGGATGACGGCAAATCGACGCTGATCGGGCGGCTGCTCTACGATTCGAAGATGATCTTCGAAGATCAGCTGAACCAGCTTGAGGCGGATTCGAAGCGGATCGGCACGCAGGGGCAGAATATCGATTTCGCGCTGCTCGTCGACGGCCTCGCCGCCGAGCGCGAGCAGGGTATCACCATCGACGTCGCCTATCGCTTCTTCTCGACCGACAAGCGCAAGTTCATCGTCGCCGATACGCCCGGGCATGAGCAATATACGCGCAACATGGTGACGGGCGCGTCGACCGCTGACCTCGCGGTGATCCTGATCGACGCGCGCAAGGGCGTGCTGACGCAGACACGCCGCCACTCCTATCTCGCCCATCTCCTCGGCATCCGGCATATCGTGCTGGCGATCAACAAGATGGATCTTGTCGGCTACGATCAGGCGGTGTTCGACAGGATCGCGCTCGCCTATCGCGCCTTCGCCAGCTCGATCGGCATCACCAACTTCCTCGCCATCCCCATTTCCGGGCTGGCCGGGGACAATATCACGGAAAAGTCGGCCAACACCCCCTGGTATCAGGGGCCGAGTCTGATGGCGCATCTCGAAACGGTCGAGATCGATAGCGAGGCGAGCCAGAAGCAGCCTTTCCGCATGCCGGTCCAGTGGGTCAACCGGCCGAACCTCGATTTTCGCGGCTTTGCCGGGCTGATCGCAAGCGGAAAGGTTCGCTCCGGCGATGCCGTGCGTGTCCTGCCGTCGGGCAAGACATCGAAGATCGAGCGCATCGTCACGATGGACGGCGATCTTGAGGAGGCGGTCGCCGGCCAGGCGGTGACGCTCACCCTGGCCGATGAGATCGACTGCTCGCGCGGGGACGTAATCAGCGTGGCCGACACGCCGCCGCAGGTGGCCGACCAGTTCGAGGCGACGATCGTCTGGATGGCGGACGAGGCGATGCTGCCGGGGCGGCCTTATTGGCTGAAGCTCGGCACGCAGACCGTGACCGCGCAGATTCAGGCGCCGAAATATCAGGTGAACGTCAACACGATGGAACATCTGGCGGCCAAGACGCTTGAGCTGAACGCCATCGGCGTCGCCAATCTGTCGACCGATCGGCCGATCACGTTCGAACCCTATGAAGCGAACCGGCAGCTTGGTGGCTTCATCCTGATCGACAAGATCAGCAACGCCACCGTCGCGGCGGGCATGCTGCACTTCTCTTTGCGTCGCAGCCAGAATATTCACTGGCAGGCAATCGAGGTAAGCCGCGAGAGACACGCCCAGCTCAAAAACCAGAAGCCGGCGCTGCTGTGGTTCACCGGCCTGTCGGGTGCCGGCAAGTCGACGATCGCCAATCTCGTCGAGAAGAAGCTGGCGCGCATGAACCGCCACACCTTCCTGCTCGACGGCGACAATGTCCGTCACGGCCTGAACCGCGACCTGGGCTTCACCGATGCCGATCGGGTGGAGAATATCCGCCGCGTCGGCGAAGTCGCGAAGCTGATGACCGATGCGGGGCTGATCGTGCTCACCGCCTTCATCTCGCCCTTCCGGGCCGAGCGGGCGATGGTGCGCGCCATGCTGCCCGAGGGTGAGTTCGTCGAGATTCATATCGACACGCCGCTCGCCGAAGCGGAGGCGCGCGACGTGAAGGGCCTCTACAAGAAGGCGCGCTCGGGCGAGCTCAAGAATTTCACCGGTATCGACTCGCCCTACGAACCGCCGGAAGAGCCCGAAATCCGTATCGACACGACGCGGATGGGCCCCGAGGAAGCGGCCGACTTGATCGTCGATCATCTGATCGGCGAGGTGTGATGTCGTCTCTGGAGGAAGACACCGCTTTCGCGCGTCATATTGCGGCCGTCACGGGCGAATTGCTGCTGACGTTGCGCGATTCCGGGCTGCTTGAGGGCAAGGCGCTCGGCCGCGCGGGGGATCGCGTCGCCAACGCCTTCCTGATGGAGGCATTGACGAGCCGTCGTCCCACCGATGCGGTGCTCTGCGAGGAGGAGAAGGACGATCCCGCGCGGTGTGCCGTTTCGCGGGTGTGGATCATCGATCCGCTCGATGGCACCCGCGAATATGGCGAGGGTCGCACCGATTGGGCGGTCCATGTCGCCTTGGCCATCGATGGCCAGCCAAGCGTCGGTGCGGTGGCGCTCCCCGCTTTGGGGCTGACCTTCTCCAGCGCGAACTGTCCGCCGCCTTCGCCGCATGACGGCGCGCCGCGCCTGCTCGTCAGCCGTTCGCGGCCCGCCGCACAAGCGCTCCGGCTGGCGGAACGGATCGGCGCGGAAACGGTGCCGATGGGCTCGGCCGGCGCCAAGGCGATGGCGGTGGTGCGCGGCGACGCCGATATCTATCTTCATGCCGGCGGCCAATATGAGTGGGACAATTGCGCCCCGGTCGCGGTCGCGCTCGCCGCCGGGCTGCACGCCAGCCGTCTCGACGGTTCGCCCCTCACCTACAACCATGTCGATCCTTATCTGCCCGATCTTTTAATCTGTCGGAAGGAGGCCGCTGGCGGAATTCTGGCGCTGCTGCGCGAGAATACCCCCGCCTGAGCGCAGATGCGGGCTCGACAGAGGCTGTTGCGATGCGGCATCCTTCCGCCCATGGCGTCGATCGTCCCTGCCCTTTCTCTTCTTTCGCTGTTTGCAAGCACGGCCGTTTCGGCGGCCGATCTCGACGTGGCGGTAAGCGGCGTTCGCAATGACAAGGGCGTCGTCCACGTCGACGTGTGCACGCCCGAGACGTTTCTGAAGGACTGCGCATGGCATGGCGAGGCGCCGGCCAGGCAGGGCACCACGATCGTCACGATCCGCAACCTGCCGCCCGGCCATTACGCCGCCCAGGGCTTTCACGACGAGAACAGGAACGGCAAGGCCGATCAGGGTTTCCTCGGCATTCCCAAGGAAGGCGTGGGCTTTTCGAACGACGCGCCGATCCGGCTCGCACCGCCCAGGCTCAAGGATGCCCTGTTCGACTATACAGGCGCCGCCACACCGCGCATCACCTTCAAATTGCGGTATTTCTAGGTGAGCCGCCAGCGTCCCGTCGGCCAGGTGGTGCGCTTCAGCACGCGTCATCCACTCGCGGTTCTGCTCATCGTCACGCTCCTTACCGCCGCCGCGGGCCTGTTCGCCGCCCGCCATTTCGCAATGAGCACCGATACGACCGCGCTGATTTCGCCCGATGTTGCATGGCGGCAGGGCGAAAGGCGCTTTGACGCGGCCTTTCCCGGCAGGGGCGACGTCATTCTCGCCGTCATCGACGGGGCGACCCCCGAACTGGCCGAAATGGCCGCGAGCACCCTCGCCACCCGGCTTGCCGCCGATCCGGCCCATTTCCGGAAGGTGGAACGTCCCGATGGCGGCGCCTTCTTTGCACAGGAAGGGCTCCTCTACGGATCGGTGGACGAGGTGCGCAGCGCCACCGCGCGGATGATCGAAGCGCAGCCGTTTCTCGGTCCGCTGGCCGCCGATCCCAGCCTGCGCGGCGTCGGGGCGGCCTTCTCGACGATGCTCGAAGGGGTACGGCAGGGGCGTGCCTCGCTCGACAGGGTAGATCGTCCGATGCGGGCGCTTGCCACCGCCCTCGAAGCGCAGCAGGCCGGCAAGCCCGCCTATTTTTCGTGGCAGATGCTCTTTTCCGATCGGAAGGGCGCGCTGCAACCGCCGCTCCGCAGGCTGATCCTGGTCCAGCCCGTGCTCGATTATAGCGCGCTGATGCCGGGCGCCCAGGCCAGTGACGCCGTCCGGGCGGCCGCCGCCGCGCTGTCGCTCGATCCGGCGCATGGCGTAAGTGTCCATCTCACCGGATCGGTGCCGCTGGCCGACGAGGAATTCGCGTCGCTCGCCGACAAGGCGTGGCTGGTGGGCGGTGTAATGATCGCCGCCATGCTCCTGACTCTCTGGCTGGCGACGCGGTCGGCGCGGATCGTCGCCGCGATCATGGTGACGACGATCGCCGGCCTCCTCGTCACCGCCGCGATCGGCCTTGCCACCGTGGGGCAGTTCAATCTCATTTCGGTGGCGTTCATTCCCCTGTTTGTCGGCCTCGGCGTCGATTTCGGCATTCAGATCAGCGTTCGTTTTCGTGCCGAACGCCGGATACAGAATGACGACGTCGCCGCGCTTCTGACCGCGGCCGAAACGCTGGGTCCCGCACTGCTCCTCGCCGCCGGCGCGATCTGCCTCGGCTTCTTCGCCTTCCTGCCGACCGACTATGTCGGCATCTCCGAACTCGGCGTCATCGCGGGGCTTGGCATGATCGTGGCGCTTTTGCTCAATGTCACGCTGCTTCCCGCCCTCCTGCTACTCCTGCGTACCGGCAAGCCGCAGGCCGAATTCACCACGCCTGCCCTCGCCCCGATCGATCGCTTTCTCGTCGAGCAACGCCGGCTCGTGCTCAGCCTGTTCGGGATTTCGATGCTCGTGAGCATCCTGCTCCTCCCCTTCGTCCACTTCGATTTCAATCCGTTCCACCTGCGCGATACGCGCGGCGAGGCGATGGCGACGCTGACCGATCTCATGGCTGACCCCGATCGCTCGCCCAACACGATCGACGTGCTCGCCCCCGATCTCGATGCCGCGCAGCGCCTCGCCGGCCGTCTCGCCGCCTTGCCCGAGGTTCGTCAGGCGGTAACGCTCGCCAGCTTCATTCCCGAAGACCAGGAGCAGAAGCTCGCGGCGGTCGGCGATGCGCAATTGCTGCTCGATCTCACGCTCAATCCTTTCGAGGTCGCGCCGCCGCCCGACGATGCCGCCCTCGTCGCCAGCCTGCGCCAGACAGCCGACGCCCTTCGGCAAACGGCTGGCGCCGCACGGACGCAGGCCGCGAATGACGCGCGCCGCCTCGCCCGCGCCTTAATGGCGCTCGCTGAGGACACGCCTCACCAGCGTGCGGCCGCGCAGGCGATGATCGTCAGGCCGCTGACCGTGATGCTCGATCAGATGCGCGCCTCGCTCCAGGCGCAGCCGGTGACGCGGCAGAGCCTCCCCGCCGATCTGGTGCATAGCTGGATCGCAACGGACGGGCGCGCCCGCATCCAACTCTTTCCCGCTGGGCCCGCCAATGACAATGAAGTGCTCGCCCGTTTCGTCGACGCCGTCCGCGCCGTTGCGCCTGATGCGACCGGCCCGCCCGTTTCCACGCGCGAGGCGGCCCGCACCATCGCCAATGCATTCATCCTCGCCGGCCTCCTCGCCCTGGTGGCGATCAGCCTGCTGCTGTTCACGGTGCTGCGGAGTGTCCGTGAAGTCGCCTTCACGCTTGCTCCGGTCGTGCTGTCGGGCTTCCTGACGCTCGGTTCCTGCGTCCTGATCGGCCAGGCGATCAACTTCGCGAACATCATCGCCTTCCCGCTGCTGTTCGGGGTGGGCGTCGCCTTTCACATCTATTTCGTCATGGCGTGGCGGGGCGGCGCGACGGACCTTCTTCAATCCAGTCTTGCGCGCGCCGTCTTCTTCAGCGCGCTGGCGACGGGCACCGCGTTCGGCAGCCTGTGGCTCTCCAATCATCCGGGCACCGCCAGCATGGGCAAGATATTGATGATCTCACTTGCCTGGACCCTGGTCTGCGCGCTGATCTTCGAGCCGGCCCTGCTCGGCCCCCAAAAGAAGCGCGTCAGCGCCCCTTGAGCGTCCGCGCGTCCATCGCCGTCAATTGTTTCGCCAAGCCGCCGACACCGGAGGACGCCACCGTCGACGCGAAATCCGCGCGCTGGACCGCGATCTGGCTGATCCCGTCGGCAACGACATCCACGATCTTCCACTGGCCGCCGGTCTGCCGAAGCCGATAAACGATCCGCGTCGTACCGATCCGGACGCGCACCAGCCGGTCGCTTCCACGCACAACGCTCTTGCCGTCGGTCGCAAACCGCTCGCCATCATAGCTTTTGTAATTGCCGGCATGGCTCACCGCATTGTGGCGCGTAAGCGCGGCAACGAGCGCAGCCTTGTCGCCCGCCGAAGCCTTGGCCCAGCCCGCCCCCGCGACCAGGGCAGCGATCGCCTGATTGTCATAATATTGTTCCACGATCGGCTGGAAACGCTCCGCCCGTCCGCGCAAACCAAGCGCCTTTCCTTGCTTCATCACGCCGACGAGCGCCTGGTTATACGCCTCGATCCGCTGCACCGCCGGATCGGCCGGCTGGGCCTGCACCATCGCCGGGGCGGTGGCGGCGAGCATCGCGGCGGCAAGCGCGGTCGAACGGAAGATCATGGCGGCCAAATCCTTCGGCTGAAACTTCATTCGAACAGATCGCATTCGGGGGATCAACCTCGGCTGAACGTGAATTCTCGTCCATAGTTGCGCCGCCCCCTTCCGCTAACGCACGGCAGCGGCTACATCTTTACGTCGGATGGATCTCGCCGACGAGGAGAAAGCGTGATCAGGATCATTCTGGCTCAGCCGCGCGGCTTCTGCGCCGGCGTTATCCGGGCGATCGAAATCGTTGATCGCTCTCTCGAGCGGGCCGGCGCGCCGGTCTATGTGCGGCACGAAATCGTCCACAATCGTCATGTCGTCGATACGCTGCGCGCCAAGGGTGCGGTGTTCGTGGAGAATCTTTCCGAAGTGCCCTCGGGCGCCGTCACCGTCTTCAGCGCTCATGGCGTCGCGCGGACGGTGCAGGCGGAAGCGGAGGCGCGCGCGCTCTCCGTGCTGGATGCGACCTGCCCGCTCGTCAGCAAGGTGCATTCGCAGGGCCGCCGCTACGTGAAGGCCGGCCGCACTTTGGTGCTGATCGGCCATGACGGCCACCCCGAAGTCGAAGGGACGATCGGGCAGATCGACGCTCCCGTCTATCTCGTCGGCAGTCCCGAGGACGTGGCCGCACTGCCGATCGCCGATGACACGCCGGTCGCTTACGTCACTCAGACCACCCTGTCGGTGGACGACACGCGAACCGTGATCGCCGCGCTGAAGGCCCGTTTCGGCGATATTGCCGGGCCCGAGACATCGGACATCTGCTACGCGACGCAGAATCGCCAGTCCGCCGTCCGGGCGCTGTGTGCGCAGGTCGATATACTGCTGGTCGTCGGCTCGCCCAACAGCTCCAACTCGAACCGCCTGCGCGAGATCGGGGTCGAGGAGGGCTTGCCAAGCTATCTCGTCGCCGACGGCGGATCGCTCGATCCGGTCTGGTTCGAGGATGTGGAAACGGTTGGCCTCACCGCCGGCGCTTCGGCGCCTGAGGAACTGGTGCAGAACGTGATCGAAGCACTTGGCCGCCTCCATCCGGTCGTGGTCGAGCAGCTTGAGGGTATCGAGGAAAAGATCGAGTTTCGTCTGCCTCCCGCCCTCAAGCGGCTGGCGCCGCGCGCATCGGGCAAGATGGGATAGAAGAGGGCAAGCGATGGGAATACCGCTCAGCCAGGCCGCACGCATCGGCGGCTACATCATGGGCAAGCATCTCAGGGGGGTGGAGCGCTATCCGCTCGTGCTGATGCTGGAGCCGCTGTTCCGCTGTAATCTCGCCTGTCAGGGCTGCGGCAAGATCGATTATCCCGACGAGATACTGAACCAGCGCCTGTCCTATGAGCAGTGCATGGAGGCGATCGACGAATGCGGCGCGCCGGTCGTGTCGATCGCCGGCGGCGAGCCGCTGCTGCATCGGGATATGCCGCGCATCGTGAAGGGCTATCTGGCGAAAAGGAAGTTCGTGATCCTGTGCACCAACGCCCTGCTCCTCCAGAAGAAGATCGACCAATATGAGCCGCATCCCGGCTTCACTTGGTCGATCCATCTCGATGGCGACAAGGCGATGCACGATCGCTCGGTCTGCCTCGACGGAACATATGAAACGGCGACGGCCGCGATCCGCATGGCCAAGGAGAAGGGCTTCCGGGTTTCGATCAACTGCACCTTGTTCAACGATGCGGACGCTGAGCGTTGTGCCGCCTTCTTCGACGAGATGAAGGCGATGGGCCTCGACGGCATCACCGTTTCGCCCGGATATGCCTATGAGCGCGCGGCGAACCAGAGCGAGTTTCTCAACCGCACCCGCACCAAGGAGTTGTTTCGCGGCATCCTGTCACGCGGGCGCGGCGGCAAGACGTGGCCCTTTACGCAGTCGACGATGTTCCTCAATTTCCTCGCCGGCAACGAAGCGTATAAATGCACGCCTTGGGGCAATCCCACGCGCACCGTCTTCGGCTGGCAGAAGCCCTGTTATCTGCTCGGCGAAGGCTATGTGAAGACGTTTCGCGAACTGATGGAAGGCACCGATTGGGATCAATATGGCGTCGGCAATTATGAGAAGTGCCAGGACTGCATGGTCCATTCGGGTTTCGAGGCAACCGCCGTCATGGATACCGTCCGCCACCCGCTGAAGGCGGCGATGGTGTCGCTGAAGGGCATTCGCACCGATGGCCCGATGGCGCCTGACATCAGCCTCGCGCATCAGCGCAGGGCGAAGGACGTCTTCTCAGGCCATGTCGAGAGGCAACTTGCCGAGATTCGGCGGAACAAGCCCGACGCGGGCAAGCATGTCGTAGCCGCGGAATAAGGATCGCATCCCCCGGCTCGCGTCGCGCGCGACACCGACAAGGGCGGGTATCTGGCCCGGATGGAGGATAAGCGACGCAAGCACCGCGCCCAGCGCGATCCCGCCGTCCGCACGCATGCCGACGCGCGCGGCGGGTGGCAGGGTGCGCTTCACGTCGTCCGAAATGACACGCAAAATGGCGAGCGGAAGGCCGCGCCTCTCCGCGACGCGCTTCACGACATGCGTTTCCATGTCGACGGCGATGGCGTCCGTCTCGGTGTGCAGTCGGCGCTTGACCGCTGCATCGAACGCCATCGTCCCATCGGCGAAGACCGACCCAATCCGTGCGCGTGGCAATCGCATCGCCAGATGGTCTCTCCAACGGGGCGTCGTCGCGTCACCGATCACCCAGTCTCCCGGCACCAACCCCTCCGCCAAGGCGCCTGCGAGGCCAATACTGAGGAGAGCCGAGGCGCTTTCCGCCCGCGCTTCCAACGCGGCCTCAAGGCGCGTCGCATCCCCACCGCCGGCAATCGCGACCACGCCGGGCCGAGCGATCAGCCGCGCCTCGCGCTTCAGCCCCGTCGCGGCAAGAATCACATGCCCCATGCCACCCGCGTCGCATTGCCGCGCCTGAGATTGCGATAGCGTGCCACCGCCCAGAGCGGGAAATATTTCGGGTATCCGTGATAACGCAGGTAGAAAACGCGCGGAAAGCCGCCGCCGGTATGATGCTCCTGCGGCCAGAGCCCGCCCGCCTGCTGATGCCGCTGCAACCAGCTTATGCCGCGCGCGACGGCAGGCGCATCCACCTCGCCCGCCGCCATCAAGCCGATCAGCGCCCAGGCGGTTTGCGACGCGGTGGACGGTGCGGGCTTATGCCCTGTCCGGTCGAGCGCATAGCTGTCGCAATCCTCACCCCAGCCGCCATCTTCATTCTGGATCGACAGAAGCCAGTCCACCGCGCGCCGTACCACTGGCTTTGCCGGATCAACTCCCGCCGCGTTCAGCGCCGACAGCGCCGACCAGGTGCCGTAGATATAATTGACTCCCCAACGGCCGAACCAGCTTCCGTCCTCCTCCTGCTCGGCCTCCAGATAAGCGAGCGCCGCCGTCATGCGCGGGCTGTTCGCCGGCTCGCCCAGTTGCGCGAGCATCGAGATGCAGCGCGCCGACACGTCCACCGTCGGCGGATCGAGAAGGGCGCCATGATCGGCGAAGGGAATATTGTTCAGATAATCATAACTGTTGTCGGAATCGAACGCGCCCCATCCACCATTGCGGCTCTGCATTCCCGCCGTCCATTCGATGCCGCGCGCGATCCCTTCGTCATAGCCGGCGCCGACGGCCCCCCGCGCCCGGTCCATCGCCATCACCACGACGGCGGTATCGTCCAGATCGGGATAATGCGGATTGGCATATTGGAAGGCCCAGCCGCCGGGACGCACGCCCGGCCTCCCCTCCGCCCAGTCACCCGCGACATCGAGTATCTGGCGCGGCTTGAGCCAGGCAAGCGCTTCTCCCGCCCGCTTTTCCGCCTCATTACCGCCCACTTCCAGCAACGCATGGGCGGCCAGCGCCGTGTCCCAGACCGGTGACACGCAGGGCTGACAATAGATTTCGTCGCGTCCTTCCTCGGGCCGAAGCACGAGTAGCTTCTCTACCGACGTTCGGGCGATCGCGCGATCGGGATGGTCCTCGCCACAACCCAACGCATCGAACATCATTACGCTGTTCGCCATCGCCGGATAGATCGCGCCCAGCCCGTCCTCACCGTTCAGCCGCTCGGTCACGAAGGCGACGCAAGCCGCGATAGCCCGTTCGCGCAGCCGCTTCGGCCAGTGGCCGCGCATGCGTTTCAGGACGATGTCGAGCGCGGCAAAGCCTTTCATCCAAAACCATTTCGTCCCGGCCGCCTTGCTTTCTGGGGGCCGCACGCGGCTGCGATCGCGATAGAGTTCGTCGATCAGCACGCCGCGCGGGTTGCGCGCCATCGGCCGCAACGCCATCAGCACCAGCAGCGGAACGATCACCGTGCGCGCCCAGTAGGACATTTTCGACAGGTGGATCGGAAACCAGCGCGGCAGCAGGATAAGCTCGGGTGGCATTTCGGGTACGGCTGCCCAGGGTCCCGCCCCATAGAGGGCGAGTTGGATACGCGTGAAGACGTTGCTCGCCTCCGCCCCTCCGGCCGCGAGGATCGCCGCACGAGCGCAGACCATATGCGGCGCCTCCGGATCGTCCCCGATCATCTTCAGCGCGAAATAGGCCTTCACCGACGCGCTGACATCGAACGCGCCGCCGTGAAATAACGGCCAACCGCCATGATCGGCCTGGATCCGTCGCAGATATCGCGCGATCGCTGCCTCGATCTTCGGGTTCTCCGGCTCGCCCAGATAGTGGCGCAACAGAATATATTCGGCCGGGATCGTCGCGTCCGCCTCCAGTTCGAAGACCCAGTGGCCGTCCTCCCGCTGCGCGGCGGCGAGCGCATCGGCGGCGCGGCGGACCGTCTCGTCAAGATCGTCAGGCGTCATGGCATCGTTCGTTCGCAGCATCCCGGCAGATTAATCCTCCCTGGTCAGCGCCAGATCGGCGGCCACATTGCCCGACCGGATAGCACCCTCGATCGTCGCTGGCAGTCCCGTTTGCGTCCAGTCGCCTGCCAGAAAGAGATTGCGCCAGCGTGTGGCGACGGGCGGCCGTCGCCGGTCCTGCGCCGGCGTTGCGGCGAAGGTGGCGCGCTGTTCGCGCACGATCTGCCATTTGGGAAGTGACGCGGCAAATCCCAGCACCGCCGAGACCTCGGACCATATTCGTCCGGCAAGCGCCTCGCGCTCCGCCTCGCGCAGATCATCGGCGGCGCTCACCGTCACTGACAGGCGATCCGGAAAGGCGAATATCCACTGCGTCACCCCGCCGATCACACCCAGCATCGGCGCGGCTCCCGCCGGTGGCGATATCATGAAATGGGCATTCAGGATGGCGTGATGCCGATCGGGCACGACAAGGCCGGGCACGAGATCCGCCGCGACCCACGAAGGCACGGCCAATATCACCGCTTCATCAGGCGCTACCTGTATCTCCCCATCCGCGAACCGCAGCGACGTGACGCGGTCCGCAGCAAAACCGATCCCTCGAAGGCGGCGACCGGAACGGAAGTCCGCGCCCTTTCCGGCCAGGAAGCCGATCGCCGGATCAATAAAAGTCGCGGCAAGGTTCGGACTGGCGATACGCGGCCGGCATGCTCTTCCGCCTTGCGCCAGCGTCTCGCGGATCACCGCGCCGGCAAGCGCGGCCGAACCTTCCTTCACGGGCGTATTGAGCGCGGCGAGCAGCAGTGGCTCGACCAGACCGTGCCAAAGCGGTCCTTCGGTCGGGATCGTTTCGGCGATCGTCGCCATTGGATCGGCGCGCGGCAGCCGGGTCAACGCGATATAATCGCCCACGCCCGTCCCCGGCACACGCCGGCGTCGACTCGCCACCCACCAAGGGACGCGCCCCTCATTCGGCCTGATCGTCCAGCGCGCGCCGCTACCGAGATCGGTGAAGGCGAACAGCGCCTCGTCCGGCCCCGCAAGCCGATCGCTCGCGCCAATCGCGGCAAGATAGTCCCGCACCGCGCGATTGCCGCTCAGGACAAGGTGATTGCCATTATCGATCATCACGCCCAGTTGCGGATCAAGATAGGATCGGCAACGCCCTCCCGCCTGTGCGGCCGCTTCGCTAATCGATACGGCCATGCCCGCTCCGGCAAGGCGCACCCCCGCGGCGAGACCGGCCAACCCCGCGCCGATGATCCGCGCCGATCTCACCCTGCCAGCCGCATCCGGAGGAACATGGCGACCAGGCCCGCCCGATTGACCCGCAGGCGGCGGCGCGGCGGGACCCAGCCGACACCGATCATCCGTCGCAGCAGCCGGGCATAGACCGCCTCCATCAGGCGCGGCGCGAGGAGGTGCCCGGCAGGCCGGCTCGCCAATATTCGGTCGGCGGCGGCATAATGATCCAGCGCGAGATCCGCCAGAACGCGACACGCACCATCGATCCGTCGATCCGCCAGCACCTGCGCAGGGCTGACGGGCAGGATGCCGGCGGCTTCAAGATGCTCCTTCGCCAGATAGACGCGCCCGATCGCGCCATCCTCGTCAATGTCGCGCAGGATGTTGGTGAATTGCAGTGCGCGGCCAAGATGATGCGCCAACGCGGCCCCCGTCTCTCCCTCGACTCCGAAGATCGGCACCGACAGCCGCCCGACAGCCGAGGCAACCCTGTCGCAATAGAGATCGAGCGTCGCGAAGGCGGGCCAGCAAATGTCCGCCTCCACGTCCATCGCCATGCCGTCGATCACCGCGAAAAAATCCGCCTTCGCCAATCCAAAGCGGCGGACGGCCGGGGCTAGATAGGCCGCCGCTCCACCCTCCCCGCCGCCATAAAGTTCGTCGATGTCAGCACGCCACCGGTCGAGCGCCGCCCCGCGGTCCGCCCGATCGCCCGTCTGGTCGTCGGCGATGTCATCAACCGCTCGGCAGAAGCCGTAGACCGCGTACATCGCCTCACGCTCCTCCCGAGGCAGCACGCGCATACCCGCCGCGAAGGAACTGCGCGGCGCCGAAGGCACGGGCATCGGCCTCACCATCCGATCATCCGCCTCGCGACCGCTCCCATGGCGAGCAACGCCGCTTCATATTTGCGATGATGGACACGCTTGGTCAGCGGATCACATTGCTTCAGCCGCCCTGTCAGATCCATTGCGAGGCGCTGTATGACCGCTACCTCGCAAGAAAGCCGGCGATCCGCGATCCGGCGCGCGAAAGGAGCGGATTGGGCCAGCAAGACATCGCACCGCTCCGCGAGCGAGACGATCACGCTTCGCAATCCGGGGCTCGCCGCGCCGCCACCCAATTCCGTCACTTCCACCTTAGCGGTATCGAGCATTTCGGTGGGCAGATAGACACGATTGAGCATGCGATAATCCTTGGCGCAATCCTGAAGGTGATTGATGATCTGGAGCGCGGCGCAGAGCGCGTCGGATAGCGGCCATAGCGATCGATCTTCGCCATGCACGTCGAGCACGAAGCGGCCGACCGGCATCGCCGAGACGCGGCAATAGTCGATCAGTTCGTCCCAATTGGCGTAGCGCGTCTTGGTGACGTCGCGCCGGAAGGCTTCGAGCAGATCGAGCGGGTGTCGCCGGTCGAGCCCCCGCCCGGCAATCACCTCACGGAGTGAGAGCGCCGTCGAATCAACATCCGCCTCGCCCAGCAGGGTCGCGCGTATCGCCTCCAGCAGCGCGAGCTTGTCTGACGCCGACGCGGTCGGATTGTCGGCGACATCATCGGCGGCGCGCGCGAAGCGGTAAAAGGCCAGGATCGGCGCACGGGCCGCCGGGCGAAGCAGCACCGACGCAACGGGGAAATTCTCGTCGCGATGTCCCTTGCCGGAAGCGAGCGCGCCCGCGCCTTCGCTCGTCATCGCTCCGCCTGCCACGCCTGCGCCCTGCCCTTCCACATCCCGCCCTTGCCCTGCCAGAAGCGGACGGCAGACCCGACCGTGCAGCCCGCGTAAAATGCGGCGATGCCGGGCAGAGCCACGCCCCAGAGCGGCGAACGGCGATAGAAGCGCAACATCGGCTGGAAGGAAAGCGCCATCAGCAGCCAGGCGGCGATCCCGGCGATCCGGACCGTCCCCTGCCCGAACAGCGCAAGCACGGGCGGCACCGCATAGAGAAGTGCCATCCCGGCCAGTGTTCCCGCCAACAGCCAGGGCGAATAATGCAATTGGGCATAAGCCGATCGCGCGATCATCGCCCCGATTTCCCGCCACCCGCCATATGGCCGGATACTCGTCGAACGCCGCGTGAGCGCAAGGCGGATCGGTCCCTGCCGCTTGAGGAGCGCACCGAAGGCGCAATCGTCGATGATCGCGCCCCTGATCGCCCCGATCCCGCCGGCCGCCCTCAGCGCGGGCGCGGCCACCAGCATGCAGCCACCGGCGGCGGCGGCCAGCCTGTCGCCCGGCTGGTTCACCCGCGCGAACGGATAGAGCATCTGGAAGAAGAAGACGAAGGCCGGGATCAGGGCACGCTCGGCCATGCTGTCGCACCGCAGCTTCGCCATGCGCGAGGTCAGAACCAGCCCGGCGGCCCGCGCATCGGCCACGAGTCCGCGCAACGTTTCGGGCGCATGCTCAATATCGGCGTCAGTCAGCCAAAGATACTCGGCGTCGCCGGCCCGCTCGATGCCCTGTGACACCGCCCAGAGCTTTCCCGTCCAGCCCGGCGGCGGCGAGGACCCGGTCAGAACATCGAGCCGGTCGTCGCCAAGGCTTCGTGCTATCGCGGTGGTGCCATCCCGGCTGCCGTCGTCCACCAGCACGATACGGTATAGCCCCGGATAGTCCTGCGCGAGCAGCGAGCCGATCGCACGGGCGATCACCGCCGCCTCGTCACGCGCCGGCACGATCGCCACCACCGCCGGCCAATGTTCCGGCATGGTGGGATGCAACGGCGAATCCCGTTCGCGTACCAGCCAGAAGCCATCTCGCCCGACGACGAGATACAGCCAAAGGCCAAGCGCCAGCACGCCAAGCATCGCGCCGATCGTCACCGCACCATCCCCTGCGCGGAAAACCATGCCAGCGCGTCTTGAACTGCTTCCTGCCAAGGCCGTGCCGTATAGCCGAACTCACGACGCGCCCGCGCCGAACTGAAGAACATGCGCTTTTCGGCCATGTGCAGCGCGTCTCGCGTCAGGAACGGCTCACGTCCCGTTACACGCGCCCATGCTTCCGCCGCGCAAGCAAGCGGATAGAGCGGGCCGCGCGGCAGGCTGATCGTCGGTGCCCGCCTTCCGGCCACGCGCGCGATCTCGGCCAGCATGTCGCGCAGCATCACGTCCTCGCCACCCAATATGTAGCGCCGCCCTGGCTTGCCCCGATGCAGCGCGGCGACATGTCCTTCCGCGACATCGTCGACATGGACGAGGTTCAGCCCCGTCTCGACGAAGGCCGGCATGCGACCGCTCGCCGCCTCGACGAGGATGCGGCCGGTAGGCGTCGGCCGTACGTCGCCCGGTCCAATCGGCGTCGACGGATTGACGATCACCGCCGGCAGACCGCGCTTGACCACCATATCCTCGACGAGTCGTTCGGCCGCCACTTTGCTCTTCTTATAGGCGCCGATCGCCTCGGTTTCAGCCAGCGGGCGCTCTTCGTCGGCCGGCCCCGCGGGGTCGGGGGCGATCGTCGCGACACTGCTCGTATAGACAATCCGTCCAATGCCCGCCTCCAGCGCCGCTTCCATGACGATGCGCGTGCCGTCGCGATTGGTGCGGAGAATTTCTTTCGGATCGCGCGCCCACAGCCGGTAATCTGCGGCGACATGGATCAGCGCATCGCATCCCATCAGGGCGCGCGCGACCGCCCCGGCGTCGCGCATATCGCCTTCCACGATCTCTCCGGCGAACGCCCGTAAATTGGTACGCGGGCTCCGTGCCCGGACAAGGCCGCGCACCGCATAACCCTGCCGCGAAAGCGCACGGGCGACGGCCGCTCCGACAAAGCCGGATATGCCTGTGACGAGTACCAGTCCCCGCGAATCAGCCAGGGCCACCTCCCTTGTCCTCGCGCCTCTTCTAGGTAGGATGACGGCAGGGGGAAAGCCGATGCCTTTGCTCTAGAAAGGGAGTAAATCCTTCGCGATATGAGGGATATTTCCGTCCTCACCCTGATCGGCTTCGCCTTTTCCGGACTGGGGGCGATCGGCACGCTCTACATGCTCGCTGCCGCAGGGACGGCTGGCCGTTATCGTGCGCGCACCCTCGGTCGCGGTGAAGCGCCTGCCGTCACCTTGCTCAAGCCGCTTCATGGCGACGAACCGGCGCTCGCCGCCAATCTCGCAGGCTTTCTCCAGCAGGATTATGGCGGCGCGGTGCAGATGATATGCGGCGTCCAGCGCGCCGACGATCCGGCCATCGCCACCGTTCATGCGCTGCAAGCCGCCTTCCCTGACGCCGACATTCGCCTCGTCGTCGACTCGGCCCGCCATGGCGGCAACGACAAGATATCGAACCTCATCAATATGCTGCCCCACGCCCGGTATCCGTTGCTCGTGCTGAGCGACAGCGATATGGCGGCTGGCCCCGCCTATCTGGCGACGATCACGGCAGCGCTCGCCCGGCCGGGCACCGGCGCCGTCACCTGTCTCTATCATGGCCGCCCGCTGACGAACCGCTGGTCACATTTCGCGGCGGCCTGGATCAGTTATCAATTCCTCCCCTCGGTCATGCTAGGCGTAAGGCTGGGCCGCGCGCAGCCGTGCATGGGATCGACGATCGCCTTGCGCCGCACCACCCTCGATCGGATCGGCGGCTTCGAACGCTTCGCCGATCTGCTGGCGGACGACCATGCGATCGGCGCGGCGGTGCACGAACTGGGATTGCGGGTGGATATCCCCCCGTTGATCCTCGCCCATGGTTGCGCCGAGTCGAACCTTTCCGCCGTCCTGCGTCACGAGCTGCGATGGGCGGCAACGATCCGGGTGCTCGATCGCGCGGGCTATGCAGGGAGCATCGTCACCTATCCCGTGCCGTTCGCTTTGCTCGGCGTCGCCTGCACAGGGGCGAGTCCAGTAGCCATAGCGCTCCTCGTCATCGCCCTCGCGGCCCGGATGATCCTCGCCGGCCGGATAGACCGGCTTACCGGCATGCGATCGCTCGCCCGCTGGCTGCTGCCCGTACGCGATAGCCTGTCACTGGTCGTTTTTGTCGTCGGCTTCTTCGTGCGATCGGTTGATTGGCGCGGCGCGGCGCTTAGGATGGAAAAACATGGCCGTATCGCGGCCCGATCGGAGTCCCTGTCATGATGCGTTCGCTTTTTCTCCAGGCGCCTTCGTTCGATGGATATGATGGCGGCGCCGGCGCGCGGTATCAGATGAAGCGCGAGGTGAAATCTTTCTGGTATCCGACATGGCTCGCGCAGCCCGCCGCCCTCGTCGAGGGATCGAAGCTGATCGACGCACCGGCACACGACCTTTCCTTCGACGATATCAAGGATGAGGCGATTGCCCGCGATCTGATCGTTCTGCACACCTCCACTCCGTCCTTCCGTCAGGATATCCGCACGGCGGAGATGCTGAAGGCGCTCAACCCCGCGCTCAAGATCGGCCTGATCGGCGCGAAGGTCGCGGTGGAGGCGGAGGCCAGCCTGCAAGCATCCGAGGCGATTGATTTCGTCGCGCGCAACGAATTCGATTTCACGATCAAGGACATAGCCGAGGATCAGCCATGGTCGGCGATCAAGGGGATCAGCTATCGCAATCGCCAGGGCGTGATCGTACACAATACCGATCGGCCGGTGATCGAGGATATGGACCTGTTGCCTTTCGTTACGCCAGTCTACAAGCGCGACCTCGTGATCGAGAAATATTTCGGCGGTTATCTGAAGCATCCCTATGTCAGCTTCTACACCGGCCGAGGCTGCAAGAGCCGGTGCACTTTCTGCCTCTGGCCGCAGACCGTCGGCGGCCATAATTACCGCACCCGCTCGATCGGCCATGTGATCGAGGAGGTGAAATATGTGATGCGCGAAATGCCGCAGGTGAAGGAAATCTTCTTCGACGACGACACGCTGACCGACAATGCTCCGCGCGTCGAGGCGCTGGCAAAGGAACTCGGCAAGCTCGGCGTCACCTGGTCGTGCAACGCCAAGGCCAACGTGCCCTACGACACGCTGAAGGTGATGAAGGACAACGGCCTGCGTCTGCTGCTCGTGGGCTATGAAAGCGGCAACCAGAAGATATTGCACAATATCAAGAAAGGGTTGCGCGTCGATGTCGCGCGGCAATTCACGAAGGATTGCCATGCGCTCGGCATCGTCATCCACGGCACCTTCATCCTCGGCCTGCCCGGCGAGACGAAGGAGACGATCGAGGAGACGATCCGTTACGCCAAGGAAATCAATCCGCACACCATCCAGGTGTCGCTGGCGGCGCCCTACCCCGGCACCTTCCTCTACAAGCAGGCGACCGAGAACGGCTGGTTCGACGGGACCGATCATCTGCTGACCGACCATGGCAACCAGATCGCCCAGCTCAGCTATCCGCATCTCAGCAGCGCGGAGATTTTCGACTCAGTGGAGGATTTCTACAAGCGCTTCTATTTTCGTCCCGGCAAGATCGCGTCGATCGTGGGCGAAATGCTGCGCGACCGCGACATGATGAAGCGCCGGCTGCGCGAAGGCGTCGAATTTTTCCACTTCCTGCGCGATCGCAGGGAGGCGGCGGCCTGAATCCCGCTCCGGCGAAGCGGCTGATCGTCACGGCCGACGATTTCGGCGCGAGCGACGCGGTCAATGAGGCGATCGAGCGCGGACATCGCGAAGGCGTATTGACGGCCGCGAGCCTGATGGTGACGGGCGATGCGGCGGAAGACGCGACAAGACGTGCCCGGACGATGCCGCGCCTCGGCGTCGGTTTGCACCTCGTACTGGTCGAGGGACGGCCCGCACTGCCGGCGGCGCAACTGCCCGATCTTGTCGATCGCACCGGCTGTTTCCGCACCGACATGGCACGGATGGGCGTCGATATATTCATGCGCCCTTCCGTGCGTCGGCAATTGGCCGCCGAGATAGACGCGCAGTTCGCGCGATTCGTGGCGACCGGCCTGCCGCTCGATCATGTCAATGCGCACAAGCATTTCCATCTACACCCGACGATCGCCTCGCTCCTCCTGAAGATCGGCCGGCGGTACGGAATGCGAGCGGTACGCGCGCCGGTCGAGCCACGGGCGTGGCTTCGCAGGGTCGAACCCGAAAGCGCTGCCGGCTTCGATATCGCCACGCCCTGGGCACGCCTTTTACGGCGGCGTCTCGTCGTGCGCGGCCTTGTCGTGCCTGATCGCGTCTTCGGCCTCGCCTGGTCGGGCGGGATGGACGCACAGCGGCTCAGCGGCCTCATCTCACAGCTTCCGACAGGCCTTAATGAAATCTACCTGCATCCCGCGACCGTCAACGATTGGCGTGGCCATGCCGAAGGCTATCGCTATCGTGACGAATTTGCGGCTTTGCTCGACGCGCGGGTGCTCGGCGCGGTAAAGGAAAGCGGTGCGACAACGGGATGCTTCGCGGATTTCGGCGAAGGGGAACAAGGATGAACGCAGGGTTCTTCACGTTCGACAAGGCCGGCCTGCCGACCGCCCCCGCGCCAAACGCTCCCACGCCGCTGGGCACGGACGCGCATAAGGCGCTTTTCTGCCGTACCCTGCTCGACACGCACGATCCCTATCGTCCTGCGTTGATCGATTGGCCGACGCTGGATGACGCGACGCGCGACAAGATCGTTTCGCTGCCCATCTGGGATATCGCCGTTGCCACCGAGGGTCGGGCCGGCATGAACGTGCGCACCTATGGCGAGAGCATCGACGACCCGTTGCTCCGCGCCGCCATCGACATGAATGCGTTCGAGGAAAGCCGGCACAAGATCGTTTTGGCCGACATGGTCGAGGCTTATGGGATCGAGTTGGAGCCCGAACCTGAATATAAGCGGCCGCGAGATTCCGAATGGGCGTTCCTGGTGACGGGCTATTCGGAATGTATCGATAGCTTCTTCGGCTTCGGCCTGTTCGATCTCGCGCGCAAATCCGGTTTCTTTCCGCCTGAACTGGTCGACACGTTCGAACCGGTTATGCGCGAAGAGGGCCGCCATATCCTCTTTTTCGTAAATTGGGTGGCGTGGCATCGCCGCACGATGCCGTGGTGGCGACGCCCCTGGTTTCGCCTTAAAATACTCGCTGTCTGGGTCTATCTGATCTGGGAACGCATCGACATGGCGAAGGGCATGGGTGACAACAGCCGCGCGCAGAACAGCAATTTTACGCTCAACGGATCGAAGGAACTGGGCGTTGAGGTGACGTTCGCCGAACTGGCTCGCATCTGCCTTGCCGAGAATGACCGGCGCCTCGCCCCTTATGACCGGCGATTGATCCGGCCGCGCTTCGTACCGGCCATGATGCGCCTCGCGCTCAAATTCGCGCCGGCGCCTAAACCGGCGGGCTGAGGCGATGCGCTGGGGGCTGCTCATCGCTACCGTCGCCGGCTTTATCCTGGCCGGCTACGTGATCGGATCGGTCGGGCCGTGGTCGATCATCGATGCCGCCCTGTCGATCGGCCCCGGCGGTTTCCTGCTCCTCATCCTCTATGGAATGCTGGTGCTCGCGTTGCTCGGCTATGCCTGTTTCGTGCTGGCGCCCGATCTACCGATCCAGCGACTGCCACTCTTCATCTGGTCGCGTACCACGCGCGAGGCGGCGGCGGAGGTGCTGCCCTTCTCACAATTTGGCGGCCTCGTCATCGGCGCGCGGACGCTGGTGGCGGGCGGCGTCCCCTCGCCGATAGTCTACGCCGCGATGGTGGCTGACCTGACGATGGAGATGGCAGCGCAGCTTCTCTTCACCTTTTTCGGCATTGCCATGCTCGGCCTCTCGCTGGCACAGGGCGAAACCAGTGAGCCGGTCTGGCCGCTCGCTCTGTCAGGGTTGGCGGCGGCGGTCCTCATCACGGCCGCTTATGCGTTTCTCCAACGCCCGATGATCGAGATCGCCGGCCGTCTGGGGGAACGGCTGCTGCCCGGAGCGCGGATCAAGGCGCAGGCGGTGCGCCAGCAGCTCGATGCGCTCTATCGGCGGCCGCTGCCGATCTGCACCGGCTTTCTGTTCAATCTGCTTGCCTGGGTAGCGAGCGCCATGGGCGCGTGGATCGCCCTACGGCTGATGGGGATAGACATCCCGCTGCTCGCGGTGCTGACGATCGAAAGCCTCGTCTTCGCCCTGCGTAGCGTCGCCTTCCTCGTGCCCGGCGCGCTCGGCCTCCAGGAAGCGGCCTACGCGCTGCTCGGGCCGCTGTTCGGTCTCGATGCCGAAACCGCCGTCGCGCTGTCCCTGTTGAAGCGCGCGCGCGATCTCGCCATCGGCCTCCCCGCCTTGCTGTTCTGGCAGATAGAGGAAAGCCGACGGCTGCTGATCGCCGATGCGTGATGGTCAGGCGCTCACCGGGCTGGCATGTACCGGCCGGCGAGCCGAACCGTTAGCCGACTACTGCAGATCGACCGAACGCAGGTACGGCTTCAACGTCTTGAAACCCTGCGGGAAGCGCTTCTTGGCGTCGCCATCGGACAGCTTTGGCGAGATGATGACCGAGTCGCCCGGATTCCAGTTCACCGGGGTCGCCACCGGCTGCGCGTCGGTCAACTGCAGGCTGTCGATCGCGCGCAGGATCTCGGCGAAATTCCGGCCCGAGCTGGGCGGATAGGTCAGGATCAGGCGGATCTTCTTGTTGGGATCGATAACGAACACCGAACGCACCGTATAGGTGGGGTCGGATTCCGGATGGATCATCTCGTAGAGCTTCGCCACCTTGCCGTCGAAGTCGGCGAGCAGCGGATAATCGAGCTTCTGCCCCTGCGTTTCCTCGATATCCTTCGCCCAGCCGAAGTGCGAATCGAGCGGGTCGACCGACAGGCCGATCGTCTTGACGTTGCGCTTGTCCCACTCCTTGCGAAGGCGTGCGACCTCACCCAGCTCGGTGGTGCAGATCGGCGTATAATCCTTCGGGTGGCTGAACAGCAGGCCCCAGGACGAGCCAAGCCAGTCGTGGAAGCGAATGCGGCCCTCGGTGCTCTCCTGCTCGAAATCCGGTGCAGTCTGTCCAAGTAGAATCGACATAGTTAGGTCTCCTTGCAAGGGGCATCATCGCCGACTTGTTTTTGCGCAAACAAACAGATGTTGTTTAGCGACATACACAAAAGATTGGGGTTCGATGGACATCGAAACCGCAGCGGCGCGCCGGACCCGGCGAAGACCGGCGGTGCCGTCAAAGCCGCCGCCCATCTTCTTTGACGCCTGCCACTAGGCGCGCCCGGCCCCGTCTTACGCTCGCTCGTCACCAATTCCAACGGTTCGCATCGATGCTTTTCCGCTATATCCATAAGGCGTATGCAGACCTGCCATGAACCCGCCCCGGAATAATCATGGATCGTGACGCGATCATTGCCGCGCTCGACGAGCTGCTCGAGGCGGAGCGCGCCGGTGCACGTGTCGCGCTCGCGAGCGCGAAGGGGCTGCCGGACACGGACGCGCTCTCGCCGCTTATCCACACGATCCACCATGACGAGGCGCATTGGTGCGCGATGCTGGCGGGCGAGATCGAGCGGCTGCGCGCCGAGCCTTCGCCGCGCGTCGGCGCCTTCTATGGCAAGGCGATGGCGATCGAGAACCTTGGCGAGCGGATGACCTTCCTCAATCGCGGCCAGAACTGGGTAGTGCGCAAGCTCGACGCGCTGATCCCCGAGATCGAGGACGAGACGCTGCGCACGCGGCTCGCGGACATGCGCCAGGGCCATGTCGACAATATCGATCGGACGACGCGGATTCTGGCCGGCACGGCGGCCGACTAAAGAAAGCTTTGCCCGTACCAAATTTATTGCACGCGATACGGGGCACAAAACCTTTGCGTGTTCCACCTGCCCCGTGCAAAGCGCCCGCAATCGAGTTCGCAGTGGCCGCGCCCAACAGGAACATCCCGAGCGATCGGGGTGTCGAGCGCGCGTGCGAAGAGTGTGCGCCAAAGGTTGAATCGAAGAATGACCGCATCGCAATTTCCCGGAGCCGCGCTGACTGCGGAGCAGTGGCGCCTCGTCGAGGCATTGGGCGCTTCGCTCAATCCCCAGCAGGCGCGCTGGATCAGCGGTTATTTCGCCGGCCTCGATTCGGGATTGCTACGCGGCGGCGTGCAGGCGGGCGCCGCACCTCTGGCGCTGCCGTCGGCGGCGGCTGCGCCCGGCACGCGCGCGCTCACGATCCTCTACGGCAGCGAAACGGGGAACAGCGCGGAGCTGGCCGCAAACCTCGCCGCCGCCGCGCGCGAACAGGGGCTCGATCCTGTCCTCGCCGACATGGGCGAATATAAGACGCGCAAGCTAAAGGACGAGCAGGATTTGCTGATCCTGATCTCCACGCATGGCGAGGGCGATCCGCCACAGCCTGCCGCCGGCTTCTTCGATTTCGTGGAGAGCCGCAAGGCGCCCAAGCTGCCGAATCTGCGCTATGCCGTGCTGGCGCTGGGTGACATGACCTACGAGCATTTCTGCGGCGCGGGCAAAAGGCTGGACGAGCGTTTCGAGGTTCTCGGCGGCTCGCGGCTGCGCGCGCGCGTCGATTGCGACGTGGATTATGAGGAACCGGCCGAGGCATGGGGCATAGAAATGCTCGCCATGCTGGCGGCGGACCGTGTCGACGCCGTGCCTGCGGTCGCCACCACGGGGGCGATGGTCGTGCCGGCTCCACAGCCGGCGGCTGCGGCATCGGCCTATGGCAAGCGCAACCCGTTCCCGGCGACGGTGATCGAGAACATGGTTCTCGCCGGGCGCGGCTCCACCAAGGAGACGCGGCATATCGAGATTTCGATCGAAGATTCGGGGTTGCAATATGAGCCGGGCGACGCGCTCGGCATCGTCTCGCGCAACGATCCGGCCCTCGTCGACTCGCTGCTCGGCGCGCTGCATATGGAGGGCGACGCGCCGCTGACCGTGAAGGGTCATGCGACGACGCTCGCCGAGGCGCTGGCCGATCGGTTCGAAATCACCACCGCGACGCAACGCTTCCTCGATCATTGGGGCGAGTTGACAAGCGCGACCGAGTCCTTCTCGGCGATGAGCAGCGCCGAACGCGCGGAATTCCTGCACGGCAACCATATCATCGATATCGTCCGCGCCTTCCCCCTCCAAGGCATTGATCCGCAGCGTTTCGTGGACGGGTTGCGCCCCTTGCAGCCGCGCCTCTATTCGATCGCGTCGAGCCTCGCGGTCGTGCCCGACGAGGTGCATCTCACCGTCTCGCCCGTGCGCTACGCGTTGCATGGCGAGCCGCGCTCGGGCGTCGCGTCCGGTCATCTCGCCGATCGCGCGCCGGTGGACTCGCAGCTTCAGGTCTATATCCAGAGCAATCCGCACTTCCGCCTGCCCGACGATGATCGGCCGATCATCATGATCGGCGCAGGCACCGGCGTCGCGCCTTATCGCTCCTTCCTGCAGGAGCGTGAGGCGCGGGGCAGCAACGGCCGCTCCTGGCTGTTCTTCGGCGAACGGAATTTCCGCACCGACTTCCTCTATCAGATCGAATGGCAGACGTGGCTCAAGGATGATATCCTGACGCGCATGGACGTCGCTTTCTCGCGCGACCATGCCGAGAAGGTCTATGTCCAGCACCGCATCAGCGAGCAGGCGCGCGACGTCTATGCCTGGCTGGAGGAAGGCGCACACGTCTATGTCTGCGGCGACGCGACCCACCTCGCGCCCGACGTGCACGAAGCGTTGCTCAACGTGGTGGAGGAGCAGGCGAGCATCCAGCGCGAGGCCGCCGAGGAATATTTCCGCGATCTGCAGCGCGACGGGCGCTACCAGCGCGACGTTTATTGATTGAAAGCCGACGACATGGATATCCCCCCCACCGACCGCAGCCATGACATCTCGCAGCCGCTCGAACGGTTGAGTCCTGACGAGACGATGAAGGCCGAGAGCGATTATCTGCGCGGCACGATCGCGCTGGGCCTGCTCGATCGGATCACTGGCGCGGTGCCGGGCGACGATATCAAGCTGATGAAGTTCCACGGCATCTATCAGCAGGACGATCGCGACGTCCGGGACGAGCGCCGCCGCCAGAAGCTGGAGCCCGCCTATCAGTTCATGGTGCGCGTGCGCCTGCCCGGCGGCATCTGCACGCCCGAGCAGTGGCTGAAGATCACCGAGCTTGCCTGCGCGCATGGCGGCGACACGCTGCGGATGACGACGCGCCAAACCTTCCAGTTTCACTGGATCCTCAAGGACAGCATCGTCCCCACCATTCGCGGGCTGCATGAAGTGCTGCTCGATACCGTCGCGGCGTGCGGCGACGATTCACGCGGCGTCATGGCCACGGTCGATCCGCAATTCCCGGCCTTGCAGGCCCAGATGGCGGCGCTTGCCAAGCAGGTCAGCGACCACGTCATCCCGAAGACCCACGCCTACCACGAAATCTGGTACGGCGCGGAACGGGTTGCCTCGTCGGAGCCGGAGGAGCCCTTCTACGGCCGCACCTACATGCCGCGTAAGTTCAAGATCGGCTTCGTGATCCCGCCGAGCAACGATATCGACATTTACGCGCAGGATTTGGGCTATATCGCGATTGCCGGGCCGGACGGGAAGCTCGAAGGCTTCAACGTCGCGGTCGGTGGCGGCATGGGCCGCACCGATCAGGCGCCGCATACCTATCCCCGTACCGCCACCGTCATCGGCTTCATCCCTTCGGATCGGCTGATGTCCGTCACCGATGCGGTGATGTCGGTGCAGCGCGATTTCGGCAACCGCGCCGATCGTGCGCGGGCGCGCTTCAAATATACGGTAGACGACAAGGGAGTCGACTGGATCAAGGCGGCGATCGAGGCCCGTGCCGGCGCGCCGCTCGAACCTGCCCGCCCCTATGAGTTCACGTCGAACGGCGACCGGTACGGCTGGACCGAGTCCGACGACGGGCATCATCACTTCACGATATTTATCCAGAATGGGCGGTTAACCCGCCCGCTGCTCGATGCCTTGGCTACCGTCGCCCGTGCGCATAAGGGCAAGCTGCGGCTAACGCCCAACCAGAACCTCATCATCGCCGATATCGCCGCCGAGGATCGGCCCGCGATGGAGGCATTGCTTACCGAGACGGGCCTCGCCGCCGCCAACGATCAGAGCGTGCTGCGGCTCAACGCCATGGCCTGCGTCGCTTTCCCGACCTGCGGCCTCGCCATGGCCGAGAGTGAGCGTTACCTGCCCGATCTCATCACGAAGGTGGAGGCGATCCTCGCCAAATACGGGCTGGAGAAAGAGCCGATCACCATGCGGATGACCGGATGCCCCAATGGCTGCGCGCGGCCCTATATCGCCGAGATCGCGTTCACCGGGCGCGCGCCGGGCAAATATAATCTCTATCTGGGCGGCGGCTTCCATGGGGAGCGACTCAACCGCATGTATCGCGAGAATATCGGCGAACCCGCGATCCTCGAAGCGCTCGACGAGGTGCTCGGCCGCTATGCCGCCGAGCGTCTGCCGGGCGAACATCTCGGCGATTTCACGATCCGCGCGGGCATCATTCGCGAAGTCACCGAAGGCCGTTTCTCCAACGATTGAGCATCGCCGCCGGTCGTCGGCGGACGACGCTCTTTATGGCGCGCCTAAATATGTGCTAGAATTGCATGATTGGCAGCCTATCGGGAGCACGCGCCCGTCATGCGGATGACGCGCTACACGGATTATTCATTACGCGTCCTAATTCATCTGGCGCTCGAAGGCGACCGGCTCTGTTCGATCGGGGAGATCGCGCGCACCTATGACATCTCGCAAAACCATCTGATGAAGGTGGTGAATGCGCTGGCCCGCGACGGGTTCGTCGAGACGGTGCGCGGCCGTGGCGGCGGTATGCGCCTCGCTCGTCCGGCGGACCAGATCGGCGTGGGCGAGGTGGTGCGCAAGACCGAGGAAGGCTTCGAGCTGGCCGATTGCGCGGCCTGCCGTCTCTCCCCCGCCTGCGGCCTCACCGGCGCCTTTGCCGAGGGCATGGCGGCGATGCTGCGAGTGTTCGACACTTATACAATCGCCGATCTGTTGACTGACAAGGCAACGATGCGGCGCATGATCGCGCGCGAAGCCCCCTTGGGAATCGGCGTAGCCTGAGTCGTTTTCTTGCAATGCAGCATTGAGTCTTGCCGCGGCAGGCTTTAGCGAGCCCTCCAGTTCCATGATGAGGGAATAGCAGATGTTGCGTGCGTCCACGCGGGCCTCCGAAGGCTACAGGCTCGCCGATCACAGCGCCGACGCGCGCATGCTCGTGCTCGCGCTGATGGCGATCGTGGTCGGCACCGGAGGCGCGTTCGGCGCGTGGATATTGCTGAAGCTGATCGCGATCGCGACCAATCTCTTCTGGTTCGGCCGCCTGTCGGCTGACGCGGCGCGTTTCGCGGATACCCCGCTCGGCATCGCGATGGTGGCGATTCCGATCGTCGGCGGCCTGATCGTGGGCGTCATGGCGCGCTACGGTTCGGACAAGATACGCGGCCACGGCATTCCCGAGGCGCTGGAAACGATCCTCTATGGCGAAAGCCGGCTGTCGCCGAAGGTGGCCTTCCTGAAGCCGCTTTCGTCGGCCATCTCGATAGGCAGCGGTGGGCCGTTCGGCGCGGAAGGGCCGATCATCATGACCGGCGGCGCGATCGGATCGCTCTTCGCCCAGCGGTTCAATCTCAGCGCGGCAGAGCGGAAGACGCTTCTCGTGGCAGGTGCCTCGGCCGGCATGACTGCAATCTTCGGCACGCCGATCGCCGCAGTGCTGCTCGCGATCGAGGTGCTGCTCTTCGAATGGAAGCCGCGCAGCTTCGTCCCCGTCGTCGTCGCGGTCCTCGTTTCCTATGCTTGGCGCCCCCTGTTGATCGGCATCCCTCCGCAATTCCCCTATGAAGGCCTGGTGCCCTCGACGCCCTGGCTGCTGCTGCTCGCGATCGGCATGGGGCTGGTCGTGGGGCTGCAATCGGCGCTCCTCTCGGCAACCCTCTATCGGATCGAAGACGGTTTTCATCGGTTGCCTGTCCACTGGATGTGGTGGCCCGCGCTCGGTGCGGTGATCGTCGGCATCGGCGGCTATATCGAGCCGCGCGTGCTCGGCGCGGGGTATGACAGCATTCAGGCGCTGCTCAATGGTTCGCTCGCCCTGCACATCATCGTCGGGCTGCTCGTGCTGAAGGCGATCGTCTGGCTCGTCGCGCTCGGATCGGGCACGTCTGGCGGCATTCTTGCGCCATTGCTGATTATCGGCGGCGCGCTTGGCGCGATCATCGGCCAGTTCCTCCCGGGCGGAACCGGGCTCTGGGCACTGCTCGCCATGGCCGGCATCATGAGCGGGGCGATGCGCGCGCCGCTCACCAGCGCGCTGTTCGCGGTGGAACTGACGGGGCGCTTCGATCTGTTGCCCGAGGCGATCGCCTCGGCGGGCGCGGCCTATGCGATCAGCGTCCTTCTCATGAAGCGTTCGATCCTGACCGAGAAGATCGCGCGCCGCGGCCGCCACATTCTCCAGGAATATACGATCGACCCGCTCAATTTCCTCCAGGCCGCGCAGCTTATGACGCCCGATCCGGCCACTTTGCGCGGCGATATGCCGGCAAGGGAAGCGGAGGCCTTTTTCGGAACCGATGCCAAGCACCGCTCCTATCCCGTCGTCGACGGCGAGGGGAAGTTGCTCGGGATGGTATCGCGCACCGATGCCTTGCGTTGGCAGGTCGAGGGTGTGGGCGGCGCGGCTTCGCTAGCGGACATCGTTTCCGATGCCTCGCAGCCGATCGCCTATCCCGATACGCCGATCGGGATCATCGCCGATCGGATGGTCGATAGCGGCATCGGCCGCGTCCCGATCGTCGATCGTGAGAGCCGGCGCGTCGTCGGCATCCTCTCGCGCCACGATCTGCTCAAGGCGCGGAGCGAAGGAAGACGATCGGAAACGCGCAAGAGCGGCCATTCCTCTATACATGGGCTGCTTACCCGATAAGCTCGGGCCTCTATCGAAGGAGGCCTTATGACCGCGCCCAGCGACACCGCAACACCCCTGCTCCTGCGCACCGCCCGCTCGCTGCGCGACGCGCTGGACCGGCGGGAGATCAGCGCGGTCGAACTGCTCGACGAACAGCTTGTCCGTTATGAGGCGCTCAATCCTTCGCTGAACCTCGTCGTCGCCACCGATATCGAAGGTGCGCGTGCGGCGGCGAAGGCCGCCGATGCCGCCATGGCGCGCGGCGAGGCCGGGCCGCTCGCCGGCATACCGATGACGATCAAGGACGTCTTCGAAGTCGTCGGGATGCCCGCCACCTGCGGCATACCCGAGCTCGCCGAGCATCGCCCCGCACGCGATGCCGATGCGGTGGAGGCGCTGCGTGCCGCGGGTGCCGTCATCTGGGGCAAGACCAACGTGCCGACCGGCGCGGTTGACCACCAGAGCTTCAATCCCATTTATGGCATCAGCCGCAATCCCTGGAATCTCGATCGCACCACCGGCGGATCGTCGGGTGGGGCTGCGGCGGCGGTCGCGGCGGGGCTGACCTCGATCGAGCTCGGCAGCGACATCGGCGGCTCTATCCGCGTGCCGAGCCATTTCTGCGGTGTCTATGGCAGCAAGCCGAGCTGGGGCGTCGTTTCGGGGCGCGGGCATATTCCGCCCATGCCCGGCGCGCGCGGCAAGACGCCGCTGGGCGTCTACGGCCCGATCGCGCGCAGCGCCTTCGATCTCGAATGGGTGCTCGATATCATCGTCGGCCCCGACGATCTCGATCGCAAGGCCTATTCGATCGCTCTGCCCCCGTCGAGGCATAAGCGGATCGGCGATTTCCGCATCGGATTGTGGCTCGACGCCTATCCGCTCGACGACGCCTATCGCAACGCGATCGAGATATTCGTCGACCGGATCGAGCGGATCGGCGCGAAAGTGGACCGGAACGCGCGCCCCAATGTCGATCCGTCGATCAATTTCGACACCTATCTCGCCGTCCTGATGGCACTGGAAGGCGCCGGCGCCCCCGACAATGCCTACGCCGAGCAGGTCGCAGCGGGCGAGGCCGCCGAGCCCGGAAGCTATGCGGCGGTGATCGGCAAGGCGATGTCGCAGAATGTCCGTTCGCTTGGCGCGGCGGAGGAGCGACGCCACGCGATCATGGCGCAATGGCGCGCTTTCTTCGCGGACTATGATTTGCTGATCTGCCCGATCTTCCCCTGCGTCGCCTTCCCGCACGATCCCAGCGGCAACGGCCATATGGCGCAATATGACCGTCGGCTGATCGTGAACGGCAAGCCGATCCCCTATCTGGACGGGCTGAAATGGCCGGGGCTCGCGACCCTGAGCGAGTTGCCCGCGACGGCGGTTCCCACCGGCATTCTCGCGGACGGCCTGCCGACGGGCGTACAGATCATCGCACCCTATCTCGAGGACCGCACGACCTTGCGCTTCGCCCAGCTTCTCGAGCGCGAACTGGGGAGCGGCTATCGGGTCCCGCCCGGTTGCGACTGAGGAGAGCCCTTCCCCGCCGCTAGTCGAACCAGCTTTTCCCCAGCGCATGCCCCATCGGCCCGTGTCCCGCGCCCAGCCCGGGCCCGGCGACGATGGCGGCACGGACATAGGCGCGCGCGCGCGCAATCGCCTCCGTTATGAAAAGCCCCGTGCCCAGCCCCGTGGCGATCGCGCTCGCGAGGGTGCAGCCGGTGCCGTGCGTATGTCGCGTTTCGATCCGCCCCCCCTCCCAACGGGATGTCGTGCCGTCGGGGCTCACCAGAATATCCGTCAGCATATCGCCCGCAAAGTGGCCGCCCTTCGCCAATATCGCGCAACGGTGCCGCGCGGCGAGTAGGCGCGCGGCGGCCTCCGCCTCGTCGGCGTTAGTCACGTTACGTCCGGTGAGAGCCGCCAATTCGGGCGCATTCGGCGTGGCGAGCGCCGCCACATCCATCAGCCGGCCGAACGCCGCGATCGTCGTGTTATCCGCCAGTGCCGCCCCGCTCGTCGCGACCATCACCGGATCGAAGACGATCGGCACGTCGCGCATCGTTTCGAAGCGCATTGCGAGCGCATCCGCCGTCTCCGCCGATCCGATCATGCCGATTTTCACCGCATCGACGCCGATATCGTCCGCCACCGCCTCGATCTGCGCGAGCACCATGGTGGTGGGAACCGAAAACACGTCGGAGACGCCCAGCGTGTTCTGCGCCGTCACCGCCGTCAGCGCGGTCATCGCATGGCCGCCCAGCATCGTCACCGTTTTGATATCGGCCTGGATGCCCGCGCCGCCCCCCGAATCGGAGCCGGCAACGATCAGAACACGCGGAATTGTCACGCCGCGTGCCGCACCGCGTCGCAAATGCTTTCAACGACATCGGCGACCAGCCCTTCATCCTCGCCCTCCGCCATCACGCGGATCAGCGGCTCGGTGCCCGAGCGGCGGATGACGAGCCGGCCCGCGCCGTCAAGGCGCGTCTCGGCCGCAGCGATCGCTGCCTTGACACTCTCCTTGTCGAGCGGCGCGCCGCCGGCGTAGCGGACATTGCGCAGCAGTTGCGGCAGCGGATCGAAGAGATGGAGCAGCTCGTTCGCCGGCTTACCCGATTCGACCAGCTCGGCCAGCACATGCAGGGCAGCGATCAGCCCGTCGCCCGTCGTCGCATAGTCCGACAGGATGATGTGGCCCGATTGCTCGCCGCCGACGTTGAATCCGCCCGCGCGCATCGCCTCCACCACATAGCGGTCGCCCACCTGCGTCCGGTGGAGCGCCAGTCCATGCCCGCCGAGAAAGCGCTCCAACCCCAGATTGGACATGACAGTCGCGACGATGCCGCCGCCCTGAAGCCGCCCGCGCCGCATCTGCGACAGCGCGATCAGCGCCATCAGTTGATCGCCATCGACAATCTCGCCCTTATTGTCGACCACGATCAGCCGATCGGCGTCGCCATCGAGCGCGATGCCGATGTCGGCGCGCGTCTCGATCACCTTGGCGCGCAGGCCGTCGGGCGAGGTGGAACCGCATTCCTCGTTGATGTTCACGCCGTCGGGCGAGACGCCGAGCGCGATCACCTCCGCGCCCAATTCCCACAAAGCGGCGGGCGCGACCTGATAGGCGGCGCCGTTCGCGCAATCGATAACGATGCGCAGGTCGTCGAGGCGCAGATGCTGCGGAAAGGTGGACTTGGCGGCGTGCGTATAGCGACCGCGCGCATCCTCCACCCGGCGCGCGCGGCCGATATCGGCGGGGGCGGCCAGTCGGGGCGGCGCCTCGATCGCCAATTCGATTGCCGCCTCGTCCTCGTCCGACAGCTTATAGCCGTCCGGCCCGAACAACTTGATGCCATTGTCGGCGAAGCGGTTATGGCTGGCGGAGATCATCACGCCCAGATCGGCGCGCATCGAATGGGTAAGCATCGCCACCGCCGGCGTCGGCATCGGGCCGAGCAGCACGACATCCATGCCGACGCTGGTGAAGCCCGCCACCAGCGCCGATTCCACCATATAACCCGACAGGCGTGTATCCTTGCCGATCACCACGCGATGACGGTGGGCGCCGCGCTGGAAATGCGCGCCCGCCGCCTGGCCGACCTGCATCGCGATTCTGGCCGTCATCGGGCTCGTGTTCGTCTGGCCGCGTATGCCGTCGGTGCCGAAATATTTGCGGGTCATCTACTCATCGTCCCCTTGTAAGCAGGATCGCCCCCGACTCCGGACGTCCGTGTTGATCCAGCGTCTTGGCCCATCTCTCAGGACACGTCATGCATCCATTTACGCAGCAGCGGCGCCAGCAGGAACAATAGCACCCCGATGCCCGCCGCGACGAGGCCGATCATCCAGAATACGCCGGCATAGGTGTTGAGACTGACCTCCAGATTGGTGACGCGCCCGCCCACCGTCTCGACGCTCGCCATCTGCGCAACCACGCTTGCGACATATTGGGCGACGGCGGTGGAAAGGAACCACACGCCCATCATCAGCCCGACGATCCGCGCTATCGACAGCTTGGTTATCATCGAAAGCCCGACAGGGGAGATGCACAATTCCGCCATCGAGTGGATCAGATAGGTAAGGCCCACCCACCAGAGCGCCACCTTGAAATCGGCGCCCGCGAAGCGCGTGCCATAAGCGAGGACGATGAAGCCCAGCCCCGCCCCTACCAGCGCGATCGCGAACTTGACCGGCGTCGAGGGCTCCCATCCCCGCTTCGCCAGCGCGGTCCAGAAGATCGAGAAGAGCGGGGCGAGCAGGACGATGAAGATCGGGTTGAACACCTGCACCGATCCCGCCGGCATCGTGCCGAAGATCGTCGCCCGATCGGTGTTGCGGTCCGCGAAGAAGGTGAGTGACGATCCCGCCTGCTCGAACAGGGTCCAGAAGACCACGTTGAAGACGACGAGCACGGTGGCCGCCAGCATCATCTGGAATTCGGCGCGGTTGCCGACCCGCCAAGCCCAGGCCGGCACCGCGACGATCGCGACGAAGAAGGTCGCGAACAGCAATTGGCCGAGCAGCGGCAGCGAGGTGATATAGCCGACGATCCCGCCTTCCCTCGCGGCCTCGGCGGCGATGGCCGCGTTGGCCAGCATGTTGGCGAACAGGAACCAGCAGACCGGGATCGCGACGAGCGCGCCCAGATAAATAAGCCAGGTGGCGCGTCGACTCTCGGTTTCGGGCGGTTCGCCAAAGCCGGCCAGCTTGCCGCCGTCGAACTGGATCAATGTCCACGAAAATAGCATGCCGAGCGCCGCGAGCAGGAAGCCCGCCCACCAGCCGATGCTCTGCGCGAGGATCGGGCAGAGAAGCTGCGAAATGAGCGAGCCGAGGTTGATCCCCATGTAGAAAAGCGTGAAGCCCGTGTCGCGTCGGCGGTCGCCCTCCTCATAAAGCGAACCGACCATCGTCGAGATGTTGGGCTTGAAGAAACCGTTGCCGACGGTGATCGCCGACAAGGCCATCAGCATCACGATGACGAAGAAGGGCGACCGCGCCGCTCCTGGCTCGAACCCACCCACCGCAATCCGGCGCGCTTCCGTTCCCTCGGCGGTGACGAGCGATACCGAGCGATCCGTATTCCCCCGAATATAAAGTTTCCGGCCGCCGTCGATCAGGAACTGGCGGCTGCCTCCCGCCCGTTGCTCCACCTGCACCTCGTAGCGCTGGCCGTCGATCGTCGCGAAGGGCTTCGCCGCCTGCCCCCCGAAACAGAGCGCGAAATAGCCGACCGCCATCAGCAGCGCGCCGAGCTTCACCGATCGTTTCGAGCCCAGATAGCGATCCGCGAGGAAACCGCCGATCAGCGGCGTCAGATAAACGAGGCTGGCAAAGGCGCCGTAAAGACCATTGGTCGTCGCGTCGCTGAACAGGAAATGATCGGCAAGATAGAGGGTGAGCAGCGCGCGCATGCCATAATAGCCGAACCGCTCCCACATCTCGGTGGTGAACAGGCGCGCAAGCTGGCGCGGATGGCCGAACCATTCTGCTTTCGCGGCGGCGGAGTCAGGCCCGATCGTGGCGTCGGCATTGGGAAGCACCATCTATTCTTCTCTCCTGACGGGCCGCTCGCGGTTCCGGGCCGCTAGGCTCTATCGCCCGCGAAACTAACCGGCAAATCGCGCCTGTGAAGAGATTGTTGGCCGCGCCGGTGGCTGGTAGACCGGCAGGCCCCCTTCCAGGCAGGACTGGCATGTACAACGACCGCACCTCTCCTTATTCGCTCCTCGCTTCGCGCCGCTCGGGCAAGCCGCGCGATATCGTCGCGCCCGGCCCGGACGCGGCCCAGCTCCGCCAGATATTGGAGGTGGCGATCCGCACGCCCGATCATGGCAAGCTTGCGCCCTGGCGCTTCGTCGTCGTCGAGGAAGGGCAGCGCGACGCGTTCGCCGCGCTGCTGCGCGACGCTTATCTCGCCGATCGGCCCGAGGCAGGGCGGATCGAGCTGGACTCGACCGAGCAGTTCGCGCGGCAGGCGCCCTGCCTCGTCGTCGCCTTGTCCGCGCCCGTGCAGGGCAGCAAGATCCCGCTCTGGGAACAGGAATTGTCGGCGGGCGCGGCCTGCATGAATCTGCTCACCGCAACCCATGCCCTCGGCTTCGTCGGCGGTTGGCTGACGGGTTGGGCCGCCTATTCGGACAGGGTGCGCGACGCGTTCGGCGGTCCGGACGAGCGCATCGCCGGCTTCCTGTTTCTCGGCTCGCCCTCACGCCCGCTCGATGAACGCCCCCGCCCCGATTATGACGCGGTGGTGCGCCCCTGGCAGCCCGAGGCGGCGCTGGCGGCCGAATAATCCGGCCGCTCACAACGCGAGCGCGTCGTCCTCGACATCATACAGTCCCGCCGCGCCCGCCACGGCGCCGGCGCTGAGGCCGCTCGCCTCGGGGACAATCCGGTCCAGGTAGAAGCGCGCCGCCGCCCGCTTCATCGCGAGAAACGGCGTGTCGGCGTCCCCGACGATCCGGGCCTGCCGCGCCATCTGCCAGCCCGCGACCGCGACCGCCAGCATCGTCAGGAAGGGCGTGCTGCCGGCGAGCGCATCATCAATGCCGGCTGATACGAAGAAGGAAGCCGCCGCCTCCACATCGTCGAGCAGCGCGGCAAGCGCCGGCTCCCCCGTGCTGTCGGCGCGCATGTCGGCCAGCAACGCGGCAAAGACCGCCCCTTCATCCTGCCCCAGCTTGCGGCCGACGAGATCCGCCGCCTGGATGCCATTGGTGCCTTCGTAGATCGGGGCGATCCGCGCATCGCGGAAGAATTGGGCGACGCCCGTTTCCTCGACATAGCCCATGCCGCCATGCACCTGGATGCACAGGCTCGCCACTTCGCATCCCACATCGGTCGCATAGGCCTTGGCGAGCGGCGTCAGCAGGTCGAGCCGCGCGCGGGCGGCGGCATCGCCCAGATGTGCGCGGTCCACCTGCCCGGCGGCATAATAGACCAGCGCCCGCGCAGCCTGCGTCAGCGCCTTCATCCGCACGATCATGCGGCGCACGTCGGGATGCTCGACGATCGACACGGGGTTTCGCGAGACCGAGCCCGCGCGGGCGGACTGGACCCGTTCGCGCGCATAATCGACCGCCGCCTGCGTCGCCCGCTCGGCGATCGACACACCCTGCAAGCCGACATTGAGCCGCGCATTGTTCATCATCGTGAACATCGCGCGCAGGCCGCCCTGCTCCTCCCCGATCAGCCAGCCGTGGCAATCGTCATGATCGCCAAACGCCATCGTGCAGGTCGGCGCGGCATGGATGCCGAGCTTATGCTCAATCGCGGTGCAGCGGACATCATTCGCCGTCCCATCGGGCCGTATCTTGGGAACGAGAAAAAGCGAGATGCCGCGCGAACCCGTCGGCGCGTCCGGCGTGCGGGCAAGGACGAGGTGGACGATATTCTCCGTCAGTTCCTGCTCGCCCCAGGTGATGAATATCTTACCGCCCTTGATACGATAGCTGCCGTCGCCGGCCGGCGTCGCCAGCGTCCGTAGCGCGCCCACGTCGGAGCCCGCCTGCGGCTCCGTCAGGTTCATCGTGCCGCTATGGTCGCCCGAAACGAGGCGCGGCAGCCATGCCGCCTGCTGTTCGGCGCTGCCATGGGCGAGCAGCGCCTCGACCGCGCCGGGCGTCAGCATCATCAGCAGCGAAAAAGCCATGTTGGCGCTGCCCAAATCCTCCAGCACGGCGGTCGCCAGCGCGAAGGGCAATCCCTGCCCGCCAAAGGCCTCGGGCGCGTTCAGCGTCCCCCATCCGCCTTCGACATAGGCGCGATACGCCTCCGCGAAGCCCGGTGGCGAGACGATCTTCCCCTCGGCCCAGCGCGCACCCACCTCGTCTCCCACGCGATTGAGCGGCGCGAAAATGCCGGCGGCGAACTGCCCCGCCCCTTCGAGGATCGCGTCGACCATGTCGGGCGTCGCCGCGGCGAAGCGCCCGGCGGCGGCAAGCTCAGCGATGCCGACGACATGATCGAGCAAGAAACGCTGTTCGGCGACGGGCGGCGTGTAACGCATGAGGGTTCGGCCTGGTCTTGCCTAAGGGAACGACCGGCTATAGCGCCCCTCCATGACCCCGCCAAACCTGCCTTTCCATACCGTCGTTCGCTCGCCGGATACGTCCGGAATAGCCGAGGCGGCGGCGCTGATCGCGCAGGGGCTGCCCGTCGCCGTGCCGACCGAAACGGTCTACGGGCTGGCGGCCGACGCCACCAATGGCGAGGCGGTGGCGCGCATCTATGCCGCGAAAGGCCGGCCCGCCTTCAACCCGCTTATCGTCCACGTCGCCAGCCTTGCGGAGGCGGAGCGGATCGCCTGCTTCAACGATGTAGCTCGTCATCTGGCGAGCGCCTTTTGGCCGGGGCCGCTGACGATGGTGCTCCCGCTCGCACCGGACAGCGCCGTCGCCCCGCTCGTCACCGCCGGCCTTCGGACGGTCGCGATCCGCATGCCGTCGCATCCGGCGATCCGGGCGCTGTTCGCCGCCTGTGGTCGCCCGCTCGCCGCGCCTTCGGCCAACGCCAGCGGCCTCACCAGCCCGACGCGCGCCGATCATGTCCTGCGATCGCTCGCCGGCCGCATCCCGATGGTGCTCGATGCCGGGCCGACGATGGCGGGCCTCGAATCCACGATCGTCGCCCCGCGATCGGACGGCATCACCCTGCTGCGTCCCGGCCCCGTCACTGCCGAAGCGCTGGCGGGGATCAGCGGCTTACCCATAGGGAGGAAGCAGGATGCGTCGATCAGCGCGCCGGGCCAGATGGCAAGCCATTACGCCCCCTCCAAGCCGCTCCGTCTCAACGCCGTCGAGGCGCGGGAGGGCGAGTGGCTACTCGGCTTCGGCACAGTTCAAGGTCATGCGACGCTTTCGGCGACCGGCGACCTGATCGAGGCGGCGGCGCGACTCTTCGCCCTGCTCCACGAGGCCGATCAGGGGGACAGCGTCGAGATCGCCGTGGCGCCGATCCCGGCGGAGGGCATCGGCGTCGCGATCAACGACAGGTTGGCTCGCGCGGCCGCGCCGCATTGATCGATCAGGCCGCGACGCCGTCCTTCAGGCGCGCGGCGTAGCTCTTGCGGAACTTGCGCAGCTTCGGCGCGATCACCACCATGCAATAGCCGTTACGCGATCCGTTACGCGCATAATAATCCTGATGATAGTCTTCGGCGGGATACCAGGTGCCCGCCGGCTCGATCGTTGTCACGATGGGCTGGCTCGTTTCGGTCTGCGCGCGCGCTATCGCCGCACGGGCCGCCGCTTCCTGCTCGGGGGAATGCGGGAAGATGGCCGATCGATATTGCGTCCCGACATCCGCTCCCTGCCTGTTGAGCTGCGTCGGATCGTGGATATGGAAGAAGATATCGAGCAGATCGTCATAGGAGAGGACATCCGGATCGAAGCGGATGCGCACCGCCTCGGCATGGCCGGTGTCGCCGCCGCACACCTGCTTGTAATCGGGGTTGGCGACATGCCCGCCGGTATAGCCGCTCTGGACCGAATGAACGCCCTGCAGATCGGCATAGATCGGCTCGACACACCAGAAGCACCCGCCGGCAATCGTGGCAATCTCCTCGGCCATGCATTGATCCTCTCATTCGAAACAGCATCCAACAGATAGGCATTGGCGGCGGCGACGCAATGCGCACCGGATATGTAATGATATCTTGTAACATTCAGTCACCATCCTCTAAAGGCATCGCGACTCGCGAATGGATTCGCCGATGCCAGGGAGACTGAACTGATGCGTGTGACGATGTTGCTATCGGCCGGGGTTGTGGCGCTGGCGACGGCTGGAACGTCTGGCATTGTCCAGGCGGCGGACGATGCCGCACCGCCTCTCTTCCATGCGGCGCCCTCCACCGACATCATCGTCACCGCCCCCTATTTGCGCGATCGGCAGGATATCCTCTCAGGCGTCTCGGTCGTGCAGGGCGCGGCGCTGACGCAGGCGCTGCGGCCCACGATCGGCGAGACGCTGAGCAGCACGCCCGGCGTCTCCTCCACCTCCTTCGGCCCGAATGCCTCGCGTCCGGTGCTGCGCGGATTGCAGGGCGAACGCGTCCGCGTCCTGACTGACGGCATTGGATCGATCGACGTTTCCAACACCAGCGTCGATCATGCGGTGGTGGTGAACCCACTGCTCGCCGAGCGGATCGAGGTGCTGCGCGGCCCCGAGGCCCTCCTCTATGGCTCGGCCGCGATCGGCGGTGTCGTCAACGTGATCGACAAGCGCATTCCCCGCGCGGTGCCCGACGAACCGATCCATGTCGATGCAATCGCCACCTATGGCTCGGCGGCGGACGAACGCTCGGGCGGCGCGGCGATCGACGTTCCGGTTACGAGCCAGCTCGTCCTCCATGCCGATGGCAGCTACCTGAAAACGAGCGATATGCGGATCGGCGGCTATGCGCTGACGCCCGAAAAGCGGGCCGAGGCGCGCGCGACGAGTCTGCTTCCGCCCGATCCCGATGCCGGGGAGCCTATCGACTATCTCGCCGCCACGCGCATCAAGGGGCGCCTGCCCAACAGCGCGAACAAGACGTGGACGGCGGGTGTCGGCGCGGCGCTGATCACCGATACCGGTAATTTCGGCCTCTCCTACAGCCATTATGACAGCCTCTATGGCGTGCCGATCCGCTTTGCGACCCAGCCCGGCGAGGAGCAGGAGGCGCCACGCCTCTCGCTGACGCAGGACCGCTTTGACGGCCGCGCCGAAATCCAGACGGGGGGCGACATATTCCAGACGATCCGCGCGCGCGTCGCCTATGCCAGCTACCGCCATTTCGAGCTGGAGGAGGACGGATCGGTCGGCACCGCCTTCTACAATCACGGCATGGAAGGCCGCGTCGAGCTGGCGCAGGCCGAGCATGGCGGCTGGAAGGGTGCGACCGGCGTGCAATTCTTCTCGCGCGACTTCAATGTCGTCGGCGACGAGGCGTTCCTGCCGAAGAACCAGACCGACCAGTTCGGCCTCTTCACGCTGCAGCAATATGATGTCGGCCCCTTCAAGGCGGAGGCGGGCGCGCGCTTCGAACATACGTCGGTCCGGGCGCTCCCCCTTGCCGATCAGACGCAATTCTTCGGCGGCACGCGCAGCTTCGACACCTTCTCGGGATCGGCCGGCGCCTCTTATGGGCTGTCCAGCGGGTGGCGCTTCGGCCTCAACCTGTCGCATACAGTGCGCGCACCGTCGGCGGAGGAGTTGTTCGCCAACGGTCCCCATGCCGGCACGGAGGCGTTCGAAATCGGCGATCCCACGCTGAAGACCGAACGGTCCTGGGGCGCCGAAGCGATCCTGCGCGGTCAGGGTGCGGGCTATACGTTCGAGGCGTCACTCTACCACAACTGGTTCAGCAACTTCATCTACGAAGCGCAGACCGGTGCGGTCGAGGATGGCCTTCCCGTTTATCAGATGCTCCAGGGCAAGGCGCGCTATTACGGCTTCGAGGCGCAGGCCACGGTGACGCTGGCCAGGCTCGGCGCGGTCGAGGTCGCGGCCGATGGTCTTGCCGATTATGTGCACGCGCGAATCGTCTCGGACGGCCCTGCCCCGCGCATCCCGCCGCTCCGCCTCCTCGGCGGGCTGTCGACCAAGGCCGATCGGGTCGACGGGCGGATCGAGGTCGAGTGGAACGATCGGCAGGACCGCGTCGCCGCGTTCGAGACGCCCACCAAGGGCTTCACCCTCGTCAATGCCGAGGTGAATCTCCGCCCGTGGGGAGAGGACGGGCCGCTCAGCTTCGCCTTGTCGGCCAACAACATCTTCAATGTGAATGCCAGGCGCCATGCGAGCTTCCTCAAGGACTATGCGCCGTTGTCCGGCCGCGACCTGCGCATAACCGCTCGGGTGAACTTTTGAGCGTACCGATGAGGCGAGTTGGCGAAATTAAGGCGCATTCCCCTTGCCCGACGCGCAACAATCATGCTTTCCTGCCGTTTATGAGGAACTTCCGCCCGATCTCCCGCGTCACGGTCCCCTTCGGATGAGAGGACCGGCGATTGTCGCCTGGGTGGCCGCGCTGCTGCTCATGGCCGTGCCGGCCGCCGCCCGCCCTCGCTACGCCGCCATCCTGATGACGGCGGACACGGGCGAGGTGCTCTATTCCTCCAACGCCGATCTGGCGCTGCACCCCGCCTCTATCACGAAGATGATGACGCTCTATCTCACCTTCGAGGCGCTGGAGAGCGGGCGCCTCAAACTCACCGATCGGGTAACATGGTCACGCCATGCCGCCGCGCAGCAGCCGACCAAGCTCGGCCTCGCGCCCGGCCGCTCGCTCAGCGTCGATGAGGTGATCCGCGCGATCGCAGTCAAATCCGCGAACGACGCTGCCGTCGCGCTCGCCGAGCGGATCGACGGCAGCGAGAAGGCGTTTGCTGCCCATATGACGCGCGAGGCGAAGCGGCTGGGCATGAGCCACACGCTCTTCGTCAATGCCTCTGGCCTTTCCAATCCGGCGCATGTCACCACCGCGCGCGACATCGCCCTGCTTGCCTCCGCGCTGATCCATCATTTCCCGCAGCGCTATCGCTATTTCAGCACGGCCAGCTTCCAGTTCGGAACGCGCCGCTACGTCAACCACAATCATCTGCTCGGCAAGGTGATGGGCGTCGACGGGATTAAGACCGGCTTCACCAATGATGCCGGCTGGACGCTCGCCGCGTCGGCCGAGCGCGGCGGGCAGCGGCTGATCGCGGTCGTGCTTGGCGCCCGCTCCTCCGCCACGCGCGACAAGGATGTCGAGCATCTGCTCGATCTCGGCTTCGAAACGCTTGCGCGTCGCAGATCGGGCCAGGCCTTCGACGTCGCCGCCAATTTCCATAGTATTGGCGCGGGCATTCCGGGTCGCACCGGCGCCGCGACCGGTTCGGGCGACGAGGAAACCGCCACGCGCTCCCCTGCGCGGCGGCACAGCCCCCGCCGTGCGCATAAGACGAGCACGGCGAAGAAGCACGTCACCACTCGCAAGACGGTCCACAAGAAAAAGCGCTAAGGCAGCGCTTGCGTGGCGAGGCGAGACGATTAGAGCACCAAAGGGCTTGGGATCGTCAGTACGTCGGCGGGGAGGAAGAAGGGGTCATGGCCGCGCGGACGCCAGAGCAGAAATTGGCGCGGCTGCTGCTTGCGCTGGCCCTGTTCCTTCTCGCGATCATAATCGCGGCGGGCTTCCTGCCGGCGCTCATCTGGGCGGTGGTGATCGCCGTCGCGATCGGGCCGCTTCATGCTCGCGCGGAGCGGCGCTGGCCGCCGGGCCGGCACAATCTTCTGCTGCCGCTGCTGTTCACCGCCGGCGTCGGGCTGGTCATCGTCGTGCCCTTCATCTTCGCCGCCTTCCAGGCCGCTCGCGAGGCGCATGACCTTGCCGTCTGGCTCGCCACGATCAAGCGCGATGGATTGCCCGCGCCCGCCTGGGTGAACGACCTGCCCATTGGCCGCGACGAGGTTGCGGCCTGGTGGCAGGCGAAGCTCGGCACCCCCGCGGCCGCCACCGCTTTCCTACACGAACTCAATGTCGGCCTTGTCGCCCGCTCCCGAGCCTTAGGTAGCAGCGCGCTGCACCGGCTCGTAATCTTCGGTTTCACCCTCCTGACCCTCTTCTTCCTGCTCCGCGATCGCGACAGCCTCGCCGCGCAGATCCGCAAGGCGGGCGAGCGGATGTTCGGCCCGTCGGGCGAGCGGATTGCGGGCCAGATGCTCCTGTCGGTCAGGGGCACGATCGACGGGCTGGTCCTCGTCGGCCTTGGCGAGGGCGCGGTGCTGACAATCGCCTATCTCGTCCTCGGCGTGCCGCATCCGCTCCTGCTCGGCACGTTGACGGGCGTTGCCGCGATCATCCCGTTCGGGGCGCCGCTCCTCTTCTGCTTCGGCGCGCTGCTTCTCGTCGGCCTGGGACAGGTGGGCGCGGCGGTCGCGCTGGTCTGTTTCGGCTTTCTCGTCGTTTTCCTGGCGGACCATTTCCTCCGCCCGCTGCTGATCGGCGGGACGACGCGGCTCCCGTTCCTCTGGGTATTGATCGGCATATTGGGCGGCGTCGAGACGCTGGGCCTGCTCGGCCTGTTCGTGGGTCCGGCGACGATGGCGGCGCTGATGCTGCTTTGGCGCGAATTCATCGCCGGCGCCGAGGGCGAGCCGACCGTCGAGGCATCGCCCGATGCCGTTCCGCCGTCTCAATAGTCGTCGGCGCGAAGCCTATTCGCCCTCGAACTCAACCAGCGTCGTCACCGGCACGCCTTCTTCGCGCAGTCGCGCCGCGCCTCCGAGATCGGGCAGATCGATGACGAAGGCGGCGCCCGCGACGATCCCGCCGGCCTTGCGCACCAGCCGCACTGCCGCGCAAGCCGTGCCGCCCGTGGCGATCAGGTCATCGATCAACAGAACGCGCGCGCCGGGCACCAGCGCATCGGCATGCATGGTGATCCGATCCTCGCCATATTCGAGTGCATAATCGACCGCGATCGTCGCGCCCGGCAGCTTCCCGTCCTTGCGGATCAGGATCAGGCCGAGCCCCAGCGCCTTCGCCACCGCCGCGCCGAAGATGAAGCCTCGCGCCTCGATCGCCGCAATGAAATCGACCGGTGCCATATCGAGCGCCGCCAGCCTCTCGACGGTCAACGCAAAACCCGGCCCGTCGAGGAGCAGCGTGGTGACGTCGCGAAACAGGATGCCGGGCTTGGGAAAGTCCGGAATCGTGCGGATCAGCGCCGCGATATCGGCATTGACGGTCATGCGAAAATGCGCGGCGCTAGCGTGGCGAGGCGAGCGCGGGTTTTGTCGGGCCAGATGTCGCGCGCGGTAATCACCGCGACATCGAGCACCCGGTCGCAACCCGCGCTGCACGCCCCACCATGCGACGCCAAGCGGCGCGCAATCTCGCCTACCAGCCGTTCGGCATTGCGGGCATTATCGCCGAGGATCTTCACCACCTCGGCCACATCGACATGGCTTTCCGCCCAGGCGTCGAGATCGGTCACCATCGCTACATTCTGATAGCAAAGCTCTGCCTCGCGGGCGAGCTTGGCCTCGGGCATGGCGGTCATGCCGACGACGTCGCAGCCGAGTGTCTTGTAGAGTCGCGACTCCGCCGCCGTGGAAAATTGCGGCCCCTCCATCACCAGCATCGTGCCCGACGTGGCGTGAGGAAGCCCAAGCCCGCCCAGCGCCGCCGCAACGTTCGTCGCGAAACGACCGCACACCGGATGACCGAAAGGGACATGGGCAACGATGCCGTCACCGAAAAAGCTGCGCCCGCCCCGCGTTGTCCGATCGATAAACTGATCGACCATCACGAAGGTGCCGGGCGGCAGGTCCGCGCGGTAGGAACCCACCGCTGACAAGGCCAGTATCTCGCGGCACCCGGCGGCCTTCAGCGCAGCAATATTGGCGCGCGCGTTGATCTCGTTCGGTGCAAGCGGATGCCCCCGCCCATGGCGCGGGAGAAAGACCACCTCGCGGCCCTCGATGGCCCCAAACAGCAGGGCATCGGAAGGGGCGCCCCACGGCGTTTGGACGTGGCGCCACTCGCCGGTGGACAGCGCCTCCATGCGATAGAGGCCGCTCCCGCCGATCAGGCCGAGGCGGCCTCCCATATCAGTGCTTGATGCCCGCCCAGACGTTCCGATAGGCGAGGAAGCCCAGCGTCGTTGCAATCAGCAGGAAGATCACCACCGCGATGCCGGTGCGATGACGCTCCTCCAGCTTGGGCTCGGAGGCCCAGGTGAGGAAGGCGGCGACGTCGGTCGAGTAATTCTCGACAGTCGACGGCGTGCCGTCCGTATAGGCAACCTGCCCATCGGCAACCAGCGGTGGCGGCATCGCGATCGCGAGGTTCGCGAAATAAGGATTGTAGTGGAGCGTAGCGGGCGGAACCGAGTCCGGGAAACGCTTCTTCAACTCCGCCGGAACATCCGCATAGCCGGTGATGAGCGAGTGGACATAAGCCGCATGCCCCTCGCGCGCCTTCACGATCAGCGACAGGTCGGGCGGCAGCGCATTGTTGTTCGCGGCGCGCGCGGCAGTCTCATTGGCGTAAGGCGACGGGAAATGATCGGACGGCAGCGCCTTGCGTGTCGCGGGTTCGCCCGTATCCGGGTTCACCGACGGCACCTCGATCGCCCACTGGTTCGCGATCGCCTTCACCTCGGCCTTGGAAAAGCCGATCTCTTCCAGGTCGCGGAACGCGACGAGATCGAGCGAGTGGCAGGCCGAGCAGACCTCCTTGTAGACTTGGAAGCCGCGCTGGAGTTGGCGCCGGTCGAACCGGCCGAACGGGCCGTCGCTGGCAAGATGGAATTCCCTCGGTTCCTTATGGAATACTTCGGCAGCCGTCATCTCGGTGGCGTCGCGCGGCATGAGCAGCGCGACGACCAACGCAGTCACGAAGACCAGGCCGACAAGAAATGCGATCGGGCGGACCATTAGTTCAAACCTCCCTTAAACTCAGGCCGCCTGGCCCGACGACGCAACATTCTCAGCGTCGCCGCCCAACACCGCTTCCGAAATCGACCCGGGCAGCGGCAGCGGCCGCTCGATCCACGAGATGATCGGCAGGATGATCAGGAAGTGCGCGAAATAATAAGCCGCGGCGAACTGGCTCAGCCGCACCCAAGGCTCTTCCACCGGCTTCACGCCGCACAGGCCGAGCACCAGCACGTCGATCACGAGCAGCCAGAAGAACTTCTTGTACAGCGGCCGATAGGTGGCCGAGCGAACCGGCGAGTTGTCGAGCCAGGGCAGGACGAAGAGCAGCGCGATTGAGCCGAACATCGCCATCACACCCCAGAGCTTCGCCGGGATCCAGAAGAAGTTCACCGTGAACGAGCGCAGGATCGCGTAGAACGGCCAGAAATACCATTCGGGGACGATATGCGCCGGCGTCGAGAGCGGATTGGCCTGGATATAATTGTCCGGATGGCCAAGCGCGTTCGGAGCGAAGAACAGGACCAGCGAGAAGCAGATCAGGAATACGCCCAGCCCAAAACCGTCCTTCGCCGTATAATAGGGATGGAACGGCACCGTGTCCTGCGGACCCTTCACATCCACGCCCGTCGGGTTGTTCGAGCCGGGGATATGCAGCGCCCAGATGTGGAGCACGATAACGCCGGCGATGACGAAGGGCAGCAGATAGTGCAGCGAGAAGAAGCGGTTGAGCGTCGCATTGTCCGGTGCAAAACCGCCGAGCAGCCACTCGCGTATCGGCTCACCGACGAGCGGTATCGCCGAGAAGAAGCCGGTGATCACCTGCGCGCCCCAGAAGCTCATCTGCCCCCAGGGGAGCACATACCCCATGAAGGCCGTCGCCATCATCAGCAGGAAGATGACCACGCCGAGCAGCCAGACCATCTCGCGCGGCGCCTTGTACGAGCCGTAATAGAGGCCGCGGAAGATATGGAGATAGACGACGATGAAGAAGAAGCTCGCGCCGGTCGAGTGGGCGTAGCGGATCATCCAGCCCGAATTCACGTCGCGCATGATATGCTCGACCGAATTGAAGGCAATATCGGCGTTGGCGGCATAATGCATGGCCAGCACGACGCCGGTGATGATCTGGATGGCGAGCGCCGCACCGGCGAGCACGCCGAAATTCCAGAAATAATTGAGGTTGCGCGGGACGGGATAGCCGCCGCCGACCGCATTATAGACGAGACGAGGGAGCGGCAGCTTCTCGTCGATCCACCGCATCAGGGGATGCTTCGGCGTGTATTGCGCCGCCCAGGGAAAGCTCATCTTGAGTACCTCAGCCGATCTGCACGAGGGTGTCGGATTTGAACGCATAATCCGGAACGAAGAGATTCTTTGGCGCCGGGCCTTTGCGGATGCGCGCCGCCGTGTCGTAGGCCGAGCCGTGGCACGGACAGAAATAGCCGCCATAAGGCCCGCGATTTTCGCCCTCGCCCGCGCCCAGCGGCACGCAACCCAGGTGGGTGCATACGCCGAGCGTGATGAGCCAGTTCATGTGGCCTTCCTTCGTCCGCTGCGCCAGCGTCTCGGGATCGCGCAGTTCCGACAGCGGAACCGCGTTCGCCTCCTGAATCTCATGCGCGGTCAGGTTGCGGATGAAGACGGGCTGCTTGCGCCACATCGTCTTGATCGCCTGCCCCGGCTGGATGGCCGAGATATCGACCTCGATCGAGGCGAGCGCACGCACATCGGCCGACGCGCTCATCTGCGTGATCAGCGGGATTGCCGCGGCAACCGCGCCGACGCCGGCGAAGCTGACGGCGGCGATATTGATGAAATCGCGGCGACGGACGCCATCCTCGGCAGGTTCACCGGGAGAAAGATCAGTATTTTCGAGCGTCGCCATTCCAGAGCCCTTGCGCTGTCCGACAAACGGAAAAAGGCGGGGCTCATCCAGCAGGACGCCCCCCATCTTTCCGTGACCGCCACGTTACCCCCGGCGGCTGGGGGGCTGATAGCCTCGCCGCGCCGCATTTGCCAACTGCATTTTCACCGGCTTGCCGTCGAACCGGCGGTTCGCCTAGCAGAAAGGGCATGCAAATCGCCCTTCATCAGCCCGACATTGCAGGGAATGTCGGCACCATCCTGCGCCTTGGCGCTTGTTTCGGCGTTGGTGTCGATATCATCGGCCCATGCGGTTTCGCCTTCTCCGATCGTGCGCTGAAGCGTGCCGGCATGGATTATGCCGGCGCCGCCTCGGTGACTCACCATGTTGATTGGGCCTCATTCCGCGAAACGGTGCCACCAAAACGACTCGTACTCCTCACCACTGCGGGCGGAACGCGCCTGCCCGAGGCGCGCTTCGCCGACGATGATATCCTCCTCTTCGGCTCCGAAAGCGCGGGCGTGCCACCGGCGGTGCATGCGGCGGCCGACCTCCGGGTCCGCATTCCGATGCAGGTCGGCTTTCGTTCCTTGAATATCGCGGTTGCGGCTGGCATCGCGCTCGGCGAGGCGCTGCGCCAGACCGGGGGATTTGCCGCATGATGACATTGGACGACGAACAACAGGCCGCCCGCTCCTGGTTCGAGTCGCTGCGCGACCGGATCTGCGCCGTCTTTGAGGCGATCGAGCGCGAAGCCGGCAGCGACGCCCGCTTCGCCTACACGCCCTGGCAGCGCGAGGGCGACGGCGAGGAAGGCGGCGGCGGCGGCGTCCGCGGGCTGATGAAGGGCCGCGTCTTCGAGAAGGTCGGTGTCAACGTCTCCACCGTCGGCGGCGCCTTCTCGCCCGAATTCGCGCGGACCATCCACGGCGCGGCCGATGACCCGCGCTTCTTCGCGACGGGCATCAGCCTCGTCGCGCATATGGCGAATCCGCATGCTCCCGCCGTTCACATGAACACGCGTTTTCTCACCACGACGAAGCGCTGGTTCGGCGGCGGGGCCGATCTCAATCCGCCGATTCCCTATGACGAGGACACCGCCGATTTCCACGCCGCGCTCAAAGACGCCTGCGATCGACACGATCCGGCCTTTTATGAGCGCTTCAAGGCCTGGGCCGACGACTATTTCTGGATTCCCCACCGGCAGGTCCATCGCGGCGTAGGGGGCATATTCTATGACCATCTCGAGGGCGATTTCCACGCCGGCTTCGCCTTCACCCGCGACGTCGGCGAGACGTTCCTGTCGATCCTTCCCCGGATCGTGCGGCGGCGCATGCGCCATGACGTGAGCGAGGAGGACCGGCGGCGGATGCTCGCCTATCGCGGCCGCTATGCCGAGTTTAATCTCATCTACGATCGCGGCACTTTGTTCGGGCTCAAGACGGGTGGCAATATCGATGCGATCCTGATGAGCCTGCCGCCGGTCGCCACCTGGGAATGAGAAGCGCGGCCTCTTCCCGCTTATGACACTGATCCCCGTCACAGCCGGCGAGATCGCCACCGTCGTAACCTCGCTCAGAATGGCGGAACGGCCCCCTCCCCGCCCGCTCCCGTCCTCGCCGCTGCGCCTGGTTCACTGGGCGACGCCCCGGCCCGACGCCTATCGCGCGCTCTTCCGCCGGGTCGGTGCGCCTTGGCTGTGGTTTTCGCGTCTGGTGCTCGACGACGAAGCGCTGCTGACGATCATCGCCAATCCGGCCGTGGAGGTGCATGCGGCAGTGGATCGGCAAGGCATCGAGGTCGGGCTGCTCGAACTCGATTTTCGCGCCCCTGCCTTATGCGAACTGAGTTTCTTCGCCCTCGTTCCCGAGCTGGTCGGCAAGGGACATGGCCGCTGGCTCATGGCGCAGGCGATGGCGCTCGGCTGGCGCAGGGGAATCGAGCAGGTCTGGGTCCATACCTGCACGCTCGATCATCCGGCCGCGCTCGGCTTCTATCGCAATGCGGGCTTCACGCCCTATGTTCGCGCCGTCGAAACCTTCAGCGATCCCCGGCTTATAGGTGTCCTGCCGCGTGACGCGGCGCCTCAGATTCCGCTGCTCGACCCCGAAGCGCACCAATAAAGGCGCGCGAAATAGCTGATCGTGGCGAGCTGTATCAGGCTCGAGACGAAGGCGACCACCAATTGTACGAGCAGTTCGCCCAGGCGCGGATCGCCCAACGCGCGCGCCAGCAGCAGGAGGAGCGATCCGACGCCATATTCGACGGCGGCCAATAGCAGCAACGAGACCGCCCCGATCCCGATCCAGAGCAGCATCAATCGCCATTGGCACGGCGCCGACGCCCGCCACGAGGCACGCAGCGCGGCGATCGCGCCCTTCTGATCGATCAGTGCCGGAAACAGGAAGAGAAAGCGGACGGCGAGCAGAAAGATTAGCGGCAACGCGACGACGATGCCGAACGCCGCCGCCTGATTCGCCGCGAGCCCGGCGACTCGCCCCACGATGCCGAGGGCGCTGCCGACGAGCAGGACCAGAAGCGTCGCGGCGAACCCCAGAAGCAGCGTTACGCCCACCGCATGCCCGAGGCGCGATGCCGCGCGCGTCAGTGCCTCGCGAACGCTGATACCGGGAATGATCGCCAGCGCGCTCAGCGCCAGCCCGCCCAGCGTCAACAGCAACAGCCACGGGATCAGCCAGAGCATCCACGGCCCCGGCTGCACCGCGCTGCCGGCCGCCTGCTCGGGCGTGGCGAGCGACAATATCACCGTGGCGAGGCCGATCGTGCCGAGCGCGACGGGAATCAGTATCCCGATCTCGCGCGTCAGATAGGCGCGCGTCTCGTCCCACACGGCGGTCAGCGAAATCGATGGCATCGTGGGGCATACTCGTGATCGTTGTTCGGGCCTGCCGTCTAGCGCGGCTTGATAACATGCGTCCATCGCGACAATGCATTGGCCGATGACGATCGACACGCCCGAATGGACAATCGCGCCCGGCCTGACCCCCTATCCCGAGGCATTGGCCGCGATGGAGGCGCGGGTCGCCGGAATCGCCGAGGACGAGGCGCGTGAATGGATCTGGCTCGTCGAGCATCCGCCGCTTTACACGGCGGGGACCAGCGCCAATGAGGCCGAATTACTCGCGCCCCGCCGCTTCCCAGTATTCCCTGCCGGCCGGGGCGGCCGCTACACCTATCACGGCCCCGGCCAGCGTGTCGGCTATGTCATGCTCGATCTTGCGCGTCGCGGCCGCGACGTGCGCCGCTTCGTACATGCGCTGGAAGGCTGGGTGATCGCAGCGCTGGCGGAACTGGGCGTATTGGCGCGACGCGCGTCCGGCCGGATCGGCATATGGGTCGACACGGCGGCGGGTGAAGCGAAGATCGGCGCGATCGGCGTTCGAGTACGGCGCTGGGTGACGTTTCACGGCTTTGCGGTGAATATCGACCCCGATCTTGCCCATTTCGACGGCATCGTGCCCTGTGGCCTGCCCGATTTCCCCGTGACGAGCCTCGCAGCGCTGGGGATCGAGGCCGGCATGGCGGATTTCGATGCCGCGCTCCGCCGTAACGAGCGCAGCTTTTTTACAGAAATCGGCACGCCGGAATGAGCGGCGAAGGCTTGCTGGCGCAATCCTGATCCGCTTAATGTCGTCCCCGATTTCCTGCACGGGTAATCCGTCCAGATTCGGCCAGAAGAGGAGCCCGACATGCGCATCATCCTTTCCCGCCTGACGACCTGCACCGCAATTGCGGGCCTCGCCCTTCTCGTCTCCGCCTGCGGCCATAGCGAGAAGGCTGAATCGGTCGATACCAATATCGAAAGCAATGTCGCGGACGATGCGCTCGACAACGGCACCGTCTCCGACATCACCGCCACCGACGCCACGGCGGGCGCGGAAGCCAATATGACGCTGACCAACGACAGCGCGGCAGGCAATGCCGTCGACACCTCCTCCAACGCCGCCGACGCGGCCGACTGAGCCCGAACAAGATCAATCCTCCCCTTCCGAGGCATGGCGGGAGGCATCGGCGCTTTCAGCTTCAAAGCTGGAAAGCCCCTTCCCGCAAAGGTGACTCGGTTCGTCGCTTCATTCGCACTTCATGGCTATCAGTGGCCTGCCAATTCGTGTTTAATGGGCCGGAAAGCTTGGGGGTTTGTAGCATGAGGTTTCGTCCGCATCGGCTGCTGGCATTGGGTGCATTTTTCGCGCTCGTCGGTGGTCTCGATGCCGCATCGGCATCAGCTTATCTCTTTTGGGAAAAGCCCAATTTCAGCGGTGCTCCCGTCAAGGGAGACGAACCCGGAATCGGCCTGCCGCTCGCTGGCGCGACCGAGAAGGAAATCCGGGCAAGCCTGCTCTGGAACATGCGCGCCGGCCTCAACGTCGCCGCGCTACAATGCCAGTTTTCGCCCGCGCTGATGACGGTCGCCAACTATAACGACATTCTGAAACATCATGCTGTCGAGTTGAACGACGCCTATCAGACGCTCTCGGCTTATTTCAAACGCACCACCAAGGGCGCGCGGTGGCAGGTCGCCCTCGATCAATATACCACGCGCACTTATAACGGCTTTTCGACGATGCACGCGCAGATCGGCTTCTGCGACACGGCGGCATCGATCGGACGCGAGGCGATCGCCCGCCCCAAGGGCAGCCTCTATCTGACGGCGCAGAACCGGATGCGCGAGTTCCGCAACAGCCTGGTCCCCACGCGCGACGGCCTGTTTACCGAGCGGCCCTATCTCGCCGCGCGCGTCCTGCCGCCGTTCGACAAAAAATGCTGGGATCGCAAGAATCGCTATCGCGACAAGAAATGCCCGCTGCCGACGGCCGCGAATACCGGACTCGCGCTGCGCTGAAACAAGGCACTTGGCGGGCGATCAGCGAATGCCCATCGCCTTGTGCGTCTGGGTGGAAAGCCGCCAGCGCGGATTGGCCAGCACGAAGGCGATCGCCGCCGCTTCCGCCGCGTGCAGATCCGGCCCATCCATCGGCGAGACGAGGAAGTGGCGAAAGGCCCATCGCTCCATCGCCCTCACGTCCAGCCCCGGCTGCGGCCAGACCAGCTTGAGCTCGTCGCCCGAACGCTGCGCGATCTCGGTTCCTGCCTTGGGGCTGACGCAAATCCAGTCCAGCCCCGGCGGGGCGGGCAGCGTACCGTTCGTCTCCACCGCCACTTCGAACGATCGGGCATGCAAGGCGTCGATCAGCACCCGGTCCACCTGGAGCAGCGGCTCACCACCGGTCAGGACGACGAAGGGCTGCCCGCCCTCGACCTCGATCCCTTCGGCCCACAGGGTCGCCGCCGCCTCAGCCAAGGCGGCGGCATCGGCATAACGCCCGCCGCCATCGCCATCGATTCCGACGAAATCGGTATCGCAGAAGGTGCATTGCGCCGTCGCCTTGTCCGCTTCGCGACCCGACCAGAGATTGCAGCCCGCGAAGCGCATGAAAACCGCGCGCCGCCCCGCCTGCCGTCCCTCGCCTTGCAGCGTTAGGAACATCTCCTTGACCGCATAGCTCATCGTCAGAGCGCCGTCGCATAGAGCGTCGGATCGATGAGGCCCGCCTCGCCGAAGCCTTTGCGGCGCAGGCGGCAGCTATCGCACAATCCGCAATGCAACCCCTCGGGCGTCGGATCATAGCAAGACCAGCTCATCCCGGCGTCGAGCCCAAGCCGCGCGGCCTCACGCGCGATATCGGCCTTGCTCATATGTTGCAGCGGCGCGCGGACGGCGAAGCGATCGCCCTCTACGCCCGCCTTCGTCCCAAGGTTGGCAAGCGCCTCGAAACCGGCGATGAACTCGGGCCGGCAATCGGGATAGCCCGAATAATCGAGGGCGTTGACGCCGATGAACATGTCGGCCGCGCCGTTCGCCTCGGCCCAGCCCAGCGCGAGCGACAAGAAGATCGTGTTACGGGCGGGCACATAGGTGATCGGAATCTCGTCGCCCACACCCGCCTTCGGCACGGCGATATCGTCGGTCAGCGCTGATCCACCGAACAGGCGCAGGTCGAGCGGCAGCACGACATGCCGCTGCACATCAAGTGCGGCCGCGATCCGTCGCGCCGCCGCAAGCTCGACGGCGTGCCGCTGATTATAATCGATCGTAAGCGCATAGAGCGCGAAGCCCCGTTCGCGCGCCAACCCTGCGGCCACCATCGAATCGAGCCCTCCCGACAGGAGGACGACTGCCTTGCCTCTATTCCGCTGCATGCCGGCCGATTAATCCTTTTTGCGCCGATGGAGAAGCACCGTCCGCGTGGTTGATGGGCGGTTTTTCGTCGATTACGGCAGGGGAACGGCAAGACGAACCGTGCGTTTCATAAGACGGACGCTCGGGAGAAGCCGGGCGTGACGACGCAACAGGTGAGAGGGCACAGGCCGTGGCTGTCATCATCCAATCACTTCCCCAGCGCGATCCCGAACGCTGGGCCAAGGTGCATCTACAAGGCGACAGGGAACGACCCTTCTTGCGCAAGACGGGCTATGATCTGCCCTTCTGGTCCCCCGAATGGGAGATTCGCCGGCTCCTCCGGCGCCGCTGAGGAATTGTAGCCGCTACCGGCGGGGGCTGTTGCAATCCCCGACATGATGCGCACGCGCCGAAAAGGCGAAGGGTGCGCCGGCCGCGATCCCTTGCGTGTCGATCATGACCGAACGCGGCGTTAGCACATGGACAATGGTTCGGCCCCAGCCGGTGCCTGGGCAACTATAATGAACGGTGGTTCTGCGGCCGTCATTTGCGATGACAAGCCGGTTGCATGCGGCGCGGGGGTGGTGAATCTGGATCAGCGCGCCGATGTCGCCGATGCACAGGTCGCGTGAGCGTTCGCCCTCCACCTGCAACCGCCACAAGCCTCGCTCGATCGAGTCGACCGCCATCGACGCCGCCGCGGCGACCTCCGCGCCCGACAGGAGCAATGCCGGCGCGAGAAGCAGCCGGGCCATGATGAACTTCATCCCCACATCTCCGCTATCCAGCCAAATCGCGCGGCCGGGCCGAAGCCCTGTGCCGCATCCTTGCCCAGAATAATGTGACGGATGTCACCCGCGAAACGATTAGGCGAAGTCGTCCAACCCCATCGAGAAGCGCCGGCTGCAAAATTCGCAATCGACGTGGATTTGTTTCGCCTCGTCCGCCATCGCCGCGCGCTCCTCCTCGGGGAAGCGGGAGAGCACGTCGTGGATATGCGCCGCCGTGCAGCGGCAGCCGCGCGTCATCCTGGTGAGCGGCAGCACGCGTATCTCGTTTTCCTCATGGAACAGGCGCCACGCGATCCGGTCCAGCGGCAGCGCGGGATCGGTGAGTTCGTCCGCGCCGATCGTCGCGCCCAGCGCGGCGACATGCTCCCACTCCGGATGATCGAGCCGGGTATGAAGCCGCTCGCGCCCCTCCTCCCCTTCGGCGAGATGCTGAAGCAGGAGCCCGCCGGCGACGTGCCCCGCCGCGCCGTTCGAAACCGAAACGAGACGCACGAGGCTTGGTATCTGCTCGGACTGGCAGAAATAGCTCTCGGCCGCGCCGGCGAGCGAGCCGCCCTCCAGCGGCACGATCCCCTGATAGCGCTGGCCCGACGCCGCCTGATCGAAGGTGATCGCAAGATGCCCCTCGCCGAACAGCGCGAAGAGCGAGGGATCGGCGGGCATCGCCGCCAGCCTGTCGGGATCGTGCCGCGCATAGCCCCGCATCTCGCCGCCGCGATAGTCGCAGACGAGCAGGTCGACGACACCGCCCTTCGTCTGCGCCTGTAGCGTCAATTGCCCCTCGGCATCCTTCAGCGTGGAGCCGAGCAGCGCGGTCAGCGTCAGCGCCTCGGCGAGCAGCGCGGCGATCGGCGGCGGATAGCCGTGGCTGCCGAGGATCGCGTCGAGCACAGGGCCAAGCCGCACCAGGCGTCCGCGCGCATGGCGCGCGGGGATCGTGAAGCCAAGCGCCTGGTCGACATGGCCTTGGGCATCGGCCGCGTCATGGCCGTTGCCGTTGGCTCCGTTACCTGTGGCCACGCCGCCTCATCCGATCATCCCGAAGCACCAGAGGAGCACCGATTTCTGCGCGTGGAGGCGGTTCTCGGCCTCGTCCCACACGCGCGAGCGCGCGCCGTCGATCACCGCGTTGGTCACTTCCTCGCCGCGATGTGCGGGCAGGCAATGGAGGAAGAGCGCGCCCTCCGCCGCCTTGGCCATGATCGCATCCGTCACCTGAAAGGGCGCCATCGCCGCCAGCTTTTCCTCCGCATGTGCCTGGCCCATCGAAACCCAGGTGTCGGTGACGACGATGTCCGCCTCGGCAACGGCCTTCGCCGGATCGCGGAAGATCTGCACGGTCGCGCCGCGCTTCAGCGCGGCCGCCATCACGTCCATCGACGGCTCGTAGCCCGCCGGACAGCCGACGCGCACCTCGAAGCCCATCAGGCTCCCCGCCTCGATGATCGAATGGAGGACGTTGTTGCCGTCGCCCAGCCACGCCCAGCGCGAGCCGGGCAGCGCCACCCCATTGTCGATCACTGTCAGCAGGTCCGCCATGATCTGGCAGGGGTGGCTGTGATCGGTGAGGCCGTTGATCACCGGCACCGACGCATGCCGCGCCATTTCGAGCACCTTGGCATGATCGTCTGTGCGGATCATGATCGCGTCGACATAGCGGCTGAGCACGCGCGCGGTATCGGCGATGCTCTCGCCGCGGCCGAGCTGCATCGAGCCCGCGTCCATCACGATCGTCGTCCCGCCGAGCTGGCGCATCGCCATGTCGAACGACACGCGCGTGCGCGTCGAGTTCTTCTCGAAGATCATCGCCAGCGTCCGGCCCGTGAGCGGTGCGTCAGCGTCCGCCTCGCCCTTCGGCCGATCGGCGCGCGCCGCCTTGCGGTCCAGCGCATCCTCGATCATCGCCGCGATCGCGTTCGCCCCGGCATCGGCAAGGTCCAGGAAGTACCGGACGCTCATGCCGCATCCGACACGGCATAGTCCCGTGCTCCGGCCGAAAGCCGCTCGATGCATTCGGCGATATGGCTGTCCTCGATCACCAGCGGCGGCAGGATGCGGACTATATTGTCGCCGCCCGCCACCGTCAGCAGGCCATGCCTGTCGCGCAGATGGGCGACGAAGGCGCGGCTGTCGCTTTTCATTTTCACGCCCAGCATCAGCCCCATGCCGCGCACCTCTTCGAACAGATGGTCATGGTTCGGGATCATCTGTTCGAGCGCCTGGCGCAGCCGATCGGCCTTCTGGCGCACGTTCTGGAGGAACTCGTCATTGGCGATCACGTCGAGCACGGCATTGCCCACCGCCATCGCCAGCGGATTGCCGCCATAGGTGGAGCCGTGGGTGCCGAAGACCATGCCCTTGGCCGCCTCTTCGGTGGCGAGGCAGGCGCCGAGCGGGAAGCCGCCGCCGATGCCCTTGGCGATCGCCATGATGTCGGGCGTGATTCCATAATGTTCATGCGCCGAGAACAGGCCCGTGCGCGCGACGCCGCACTGCACCTCGTCGAGGATCAGCAGCAGGCCCTGCTCGTCGCACAGCCGCCGGAGCCCTCCGAGGAACTCGGGTGTCGCGGGCAGGATGCCGCCCTCGCCCTGTATCGGCTCCAGCAGGAAGCCCGCCGTCCGCTCGTCGACGGCCGCCTCGGCCGCCGCCAGGTCGTTGAACGGCACCACTTCGAAACCCGGCAGCAACGGCTCGAACCCGTCGCGCATCTTCGCCTGATTGGTTGCCGAAATCGTGCCCAGCGTTCGCCCGTGGAAGGCATGGGTGAAGCTGACGATCTTGGTGCGCCCGGGATTGCCGTTGGCATAGTGATAGCGCCGCGCCGTCTTGATCGCGCACTCGACCGCCTCGGCTCCCGAATTGGTGAAGAAGACGGTGTCGGCGAAGGTCAGGTCGACCAGCCGCTGCGCCAGCGCTTCGCCCAGTGGCGACCCGTACAGGTTCGACACGTGCATCAAGGTCGCCGCCTGCTCCTGGATCGTCTTCACCAGATGCGGATGGCCGTGGCCCAATATGTTTACCGCGATGCCGCTTGCGAAATCGAGATAGCGCTCGCCCGCCTCACCGATCAGATAGCAGCCCTCGCCTCGCACCGGCCGCACCCCGCACCGGGGATAGACGGGCATGAGCGGGGTGATCGACATCGCAGCGATTCCTTTTCCAAGAAACTCCGAAACAAACGCAAAAAGGCGGCCCGACCGGCCGCCTTATCGGAGCGCGCATATAAGGGATGGTGGCAGGTGCCGTCAATTCCGCCGTGATGCCTCAGGGCTTGAGCTTCCATCCCCGCCGCAAAAGCGCATAGCAGAGGAGGCCCAGCACCACGTTCGTCGCGAAGAGCGCCAGCGCGCCCGTCGCCACAGGCGAGTCGGCTTGCCCCAGGAAACCGTAGCGGAAGCCCGAAATCACGTAGAAGAAGGGATTGAAGAAGCTGATCGTGCGGAACACGCCATGCAGCGCCTCGATCGAATAGAAGGTGCCCGACAGCAGCGACAAAGGCTGGATGACGAAATTCGTTACTGCCGCCGCGTGATCGAACTTCTCCGCCCAGATCGACGTGAGAATGCCGAGGAAGCTGAGCAGCGCAGCCCCCATCAGCCCGAACCAGACGACCGCCCACACATGGCGCGGAATGACGTCGATATCGGGCCAGAACGCCATTGCCAGCCAGACTGCCAGCCCCACCAGGATCGCCCGCGTCATCGAGGCGCCGACAAGGCCCGCCAACAGTTCGCCCGACGACAGCGGCGGCATCAGATAATCGACGATCGTGCCCTGTATCTTGCCGACGAGCAGCGAGAAGCTGGCATTGGCGAACGCGTTCTGCATCATGCCCATGACGATCAGGCCCGGAGCGATGAAGCTGCCGAAGGCAACACCCATCACCATGCGGTTGCCGCCGCCCAGCGCCACCGTGAAAATGATCAGAAACAGCAATGTCGTGATGGCGGGGGCCCAGATCGTCTGAAGCTGGACCTTGAAGAAACGCAACACCTCCTTCACATAGAGGGCACGCAACCCCTGCCAGTTGACGAACGGGATCACCGGCACGCCCGGCGGGGAGAGCCTGTTGCTGGAAGGCTGGTCGATCATAGGCGCATCGCCTATCGATTGGCCGCGCGCGCCGCAAGCATGGGAATGACAAGGACGACGAATGGCCTGGACGGACGAACGCATAGAGCAGCTCAAGCGCTTGTGGGAAAGCGGCATGACCGCAAGCCAGATTGCCGAGGATCTTGGCGGCGTAAGCCGCAACGCCGTGATCGGCAAGGCGCATCGCCTGGGCCTTCAATCCCGGCCGTCGCCCGTGAAGGCCAATGACGCCGCCACGCAGGAAACCGCCGCGCCAGCGGCCTCGCGTCCGGCCGCCGCACCGCCGCCGCCGGTCGCGAAAGCGGCGCCCAATCCCGCGCCAACGCCGGCACCGGCGGCGCGCGAGACCGGGCCCGTCGCTCAGCCACAGCAGCCAGCAACAGCCGTCCGCTCGATCGGCCCCGGCGGCTTCCAGCGGCAAACCCCCGGTGATCAACAGGCGCCGATCGCGCCCGCGCCGCCGCGCCGTCTCGTGCCGGCCAAGCCCTCCGCCGAGATGGCAGACAAGACGAGCCTGCTCGATCTGAACGACAAGATCTGCAAATGGCCGCTCGGCCATCCCGGCGAGCCTGACTTCCACTTCTGCGGACAGCCGATCAACCCGGGCTTTCCCTATTGCCTCGAACATTGCTCGGTCGCCTATCAGGCACAGTTGCCGCGTCGCGACCGGCGGCCGCCGCCGCCGATGCCGTTCGGCGGGCCGCGCGTGCGCTGAGCCGGGATACTGCAGGCGCGGGCTGACAGCGGGGAATGTGCCCGCTATGGTCCGCGCCGCATGTCCGACGATCTCTTTGCCCCTGGGCCTTCTCTCGCCACTGCCGCCACCTATGACGCCTCGTCGATCGAGGTGCTCGAAGGGCTGGAGCCCGTTCGCCGCCGGCCGGGCATGTATATCGGCGGCATAGACGAGCGGGCCTTCCACCACCTTGCCGCCGAGGTGCTGGACAATGCGATGGACGAGGCGGTGGCCGGTCATGCCAGCCGAATTGACGTGACGCTGGGCGTCGGCAATCGCCTGACCATCACCGACAACGGGCGCGGCATTCCGATCGATCCGCATCCGCGCTTTCCGGACAAGTCGGCGCTGGAAGTGGTCCTCACCACCCTTCACGCGGGCGGCAAGTTCAGCGACAAGGCCTATGCGACGAGCGGCGGCCTGCACGGCGTCGGCGTCAGCGTGGTCAACGCGCTTTCCTCAAGCTTGACCGTAGAAGTCGCCACTAACCGTACATTATATAGGCAAAGTTTCGCGCAGGGTCATCCCGTCTCGCGGCTCGAAACGGTGGGCGCTGCGCCCAATCGGCGTGGAACGAGCGTCACTTTCATCCCCGATGTCGAGATTTTTGGCCACAGCCAGCATTTCAGGCCGGGGCGCCTTTACCGGCTCGTCCGCGCCAAGGCCTATCTCTATGCGGGCGTCGAGATACGCTGGCGCTGCGATCCCACGCTGATCGGCGACGACACGCCGGCGGAGGCGGTTCTCCAATTCCCCGGTGGGCTTGCCGATCATCTGCGCGAGCAAGTGAGCGGCCGCGAATGCGCCACGTCCGATTTCTTTTCGGGCAAGCAGGACTTTCCCGGCGGGCAGGGTTCGGTCGAATGGGCGGTGGCGTGGCCGCTCTGGTCGGACGGGTCGTACAGCTATTATTGCAACACGGTTCCGACGCCCGACGGCGGCACGCATGAGGCGGGCCTGCGCAACGCGCTGGTGCGCGGGCTGCGCGCCTTCGCCGACCTTGTCGGCCAGAAAAAGGGCAAGGACCTCTCCGCCGAGGACGTGATGACCGGCGCCGAGTTGATGCTGTCGGTCTTCATCCGCGATCCCCAGTTCCAGAGCCAGACCAAGGATCGGCTCACCTCGCCCGATGCGACCCGTCTCGTCGAAAACGCCGTTCGCGATCATTTCGACAATTTCCTCGCCGACAATATGGAACGGGGCCGCGCGCTGCTAGGCTATGTGCTCGATCGGATGGACGAGCGCCTGCGCCGCAAGGCCGAGCGCGACGTCAAGCGCAAAACGGCTACCTCCGCGCGCCGGCTGCGCCTGCCGGGCAAGTTAACCGACTGCGCGAACGATGCGGCGGAAGGTACTGAAATTTTTATCGTCGAGGGCGATTCCGCGGGTGGGTCGGCCAAGCAGGCGCGCGATCGCAAGACGCAGGCCATTCTGCCCATCCGCGGCAAGATATTGAATGTCGCCTCGGCCAACAGCGCCAAGATCCTCGCCAATCAGGAGATCGCCGATCTGATCCAGGCGCTGGGTTGCGGCACGCGCGAACGCTGCCGGCCCGAAAATCTGCGCTACGAACGCATCGTCATCATGACCGACGCCGATGTCGATGGCGCGCATATCGCGACTTTGCTGATGACCTTCTTCTTCCAGGAGATGCCCGACCTTGTCCGTCAGGGGCATCTCTATCTGGCGCAGCCGCCGCTTTACCGCCTCGTTTCGGGCGCCAAATCGGCCTATGCGCGCGACGACGCGCATCGCGCCGAACTGGAGCGGAACGAGTTTCGTGGCAAGAAGGTCGAGGTGTCGCGCTTCAAGGGCTTGGGCGAGATGAACCATGCCCAGCTACGCGAAACGACGATGGACCCCAGGACACGCAGTCTCATCCGCATCACTCTTCCCAACGAATATGAAGAGCGGGCGAGCATCCGCGATCTCGTCGATCGGCTGATGGGGAAGAATCCCGAGCATCGCTTCGCTTTCATCCAGGCGAATGCGTCGCAGCTTGATGAAGAAGCGATAGACGCCTGAAATTTGTATATATATACCACACTAGTAGGACGGTAAATTGAGTCAAACTCAGAGCCCGATCGTCAAAGCGATGCGGCGCGGCGTGCGCCTTCGCTGCCCTCGGTGCGGCCGGGGGGCGTTGCTGCATCGCTATATTAAGGTGGTGACGCCCTGCCCGTCCTGCGGCGAGGATAATGGCCGGCACCGCGTCGACGATGCCGCGCCTTATTTCACGATCCTGCTCGTCGGCCATTTCGTGATCGCGCCGATGCTAGCGGTCCAATATCTTTGGGACGCGCCAATGACACTGGTGCTAGGCGTCGCGATTCCGGTCGTGGGCCTCATTACGCTTGCCGGCCTTCCCTTCGTCAAGGGCAGCCTGCTCGGCGTCCTGTCCGCGCTCGACCGCCGCGCCCGCGCGGAGGCGACGATCAGCTCGTCAGTGCCGCCACCAGCGCCCTGACCTTCTTCTGCCGCCACTGCGGCAAAGGCGCGATCAACCAGTAAGCGAGCGTACCCGGCATGGGATCGCCGAAAGTCCGGACGCGCCCGGCACCGATGTCCTCCTGCGCAAGCAGCGCCGGCACGCAGGCGCGGCCGAAGCCGGCGGCGGCGGCCTCGATCGCCAGCCCCGCATCGGCCACCGACAGTACCGCGCCGGTCCCCTCTTCCTGTGGACAACCCGGCCAGCCGATCGGAACGCTCGCGCCGTCCTCCCTGCCGACGGTGACATAACCTGCGACGTCGAGCGCGATGCCCTCATATTCGCCCGCGCTATCACCGAGACGCACGGCAAGGTCGAGATTGGCCTGCGTGAAATCGAGTTCCTCGTCGGCCGCGAGCAGGACGAAGCGCAATTCGGGGTCGCGCCGCCCGTAAGCGGCGAGCCGCGCCGCCAGCCATTTGGCGGTGAAATCGCGCGGCGCGGCGATCGTCAACGTCTTGGAGGACTGGCCGGCCTGCATCGCACGCACCGCCTCCTCGAACTGCAGGAAGCCCGCGCGCAACGCATCGAGCCCCGCCTCGCCCTCGGGCGTCAACTCCAGCCCCCGCGCGGTGCGCCGGAAGAGCACGACGCCCAGCGTATCCTCAAGCGCGCGGATCTGCTGCCCTACCGCCGCCGGCGTCACCGCCAGTTCGTCCGCCGCGCGCGTGAAGGAGAGGTGCCGCGCCGCCGCGTCGAGCACGCGCAGGCCGTTCAACGGCAAATGGGTCCGTTTCATGCCCCGCCCCTTTCTATCGCGTCACTGCCGGCCCGATCAGCGGGAAGCGCGGGATCGTCGCTTCGAAGCTCGACCCGTCCTCGCAGACCATATGGTAGCTGCCCTCCATCGCCCCGGTCGGCGTATTGAGCGGGCAGCCCGAGACATAGTCATAGCTCTGCCCCGGCTCGATCACCGGCTGTTCGCCGACCACGCCCTCGCCGCGCACTTCCTGCCGGCCGCCGCGCCCGTCGATGATCGACCAATAGCGATCGATGAGCTGCACCGCCCCGTCGCCGTCATTCTCGATGCGGATATGATAGGCCCAGAACCAGCGCCCCTTGGCGGGATCGGACTGCTCGGCCAAGAAGCTGACCGACACCCGGACCGTCACGTCCCGCGTCACCGCCATATGGGGGAAAAGCGCCTTCATGCGCCGCGTCCTCTCACCAAATTCGCATCACAGGCCGACGGCCTTCAGCGCCTGGTCGAAATCCTCGATCAGATCGTCGGGGTCTTCAAGGCCGACGTTCAGCCGCAGCATGCCCTCGCTTATGCCCATCTCGGCACGCACCTCGGGGCTGAGGCCCGCATGGGTGGTCGAAGCCGGATGCGTCATCAGCGAACGGGTATCGCCGATATTGTTCGAGATATCGACGATCTGAAGCGCATCGAGCAACCCGTGCGCCTGCGCCCGCCCGCCGTCGAGATGGAGCGAGAGGATCGTGCCGCCCGCCTTCATCTGCTTCTGCGCAAGCGCATATTGCGGATGGCTTGGCAGGCCCGGATAGAGCAGGCGCGGTACGCGCGTTTCGAGGAAACTCGCCACCTTCAGCGCATTCTCGCTCTGCCGCGTGAGGCGCAGTTCCAGCGTCTCAAGCCCTTTCAACACCACCCAGGCGTTGAACGCGGACAATGTCGGCCCGGTATTGCGCGTGAAGGGCAACAAGGTCTTGAGGACGAAATCCTCGGTCCCGCAGACCGCGCCGGCAAGGACGCGTCCCTGCCCGTCCATCATCTTGGTAGCCGAATAGGCGACCACGTCGGCGCCATAATCCATCGGCCGCTGGAGGAGCGGCGTCGCGAAGGCATTGTCGACGACGGTAACGACGCCCGCTTCCTTCGCGATCCGGCAGACCGCCTCCAGATCGACGATGTCGAGCGTGGGGTTAGCCGGCGTCTCGAAGAAGAACAGCTTCGTCTCGGGCCGGATCGCCGCCTTCCACGCCTCATTGTCGCAGCCGTCCACGATCGTCGAGCTCACGCCGAAGCGAGGCAGCAGCGTATCGGTGAGCCAGCGGCAAGAGCCGAACAGCGCCCGGCCGGCGACGACATGATCGCCCGCCTTCACCTGGCAGAGCAGAGCCGCCGTCATCGCCGCCATGCCCGAAGCCATGCAGCGCGCCGACTCAGAGCCCTCCATCAGCGCGATCCGCTGTTCCAGCATTTCGACGCTGGGATTTTGCAGCCGCGAATAGGTCATTCCCTTCTGTTCGCCCGCGAAGCGCGCAGCGGCATCGGCGGCGCAATCATAGGCGTAGCCGGAGGTAAGATAGATCGCCTCGCTCGTCTCGCCAAAGGGCGAGCGCGCGATGCCGCCCCTGATCGCCTGGGTTGCGGGGCGCCATTTGGAGGTGACGTTACGGTCTTGTCCGGTGAGTTTTTTCATGCCCGTTGCTTTGCAGCGCGAAAGCGATCCTCGTCAATGCGCCTGTCAGAGCGCGGCCAGCACTGCGTCGCCCATCGCCGAAGTCGTCGCCGTTCCACCGAGATCGGCCGAGCGCGCGCCCGATGCCAGTGCCGCTGCCACGGCGCGTTCGATCCTGTCGGCCTCGTCCGCCCGCGCGAGCGAGTAGCGCAGCATCATCGCGGCGGAGAGGATGGTCGCGAGCGGGTTCGCCTTGCCCTGCCCGGCAATGTCGGGCGCGGAGCCATGGATCGGCTCGTACAGCCCTTTGGCCTTGGCATCGAGCGAGGCGGAGGGTAACATGCCGATTGACCCGGCGCACATCGACGCCTGATCGGAAAGAATATCGCCGAACAGATTGCCCGTGACGATCACGTCGAACTGGCCCGGATCACGCACAAGCTGCATCGCGGCATTGTCGACATACATGTGGGTGAGCGCGACGTCGGGATAGTCGGCCGACACCTCGATCACCACATCGCGCCAGAGTTGCGACGTCTCCAGCACGTTCGCCTTGTCGACAGAGCACAGCTTGCCCCGCCGGGCGCGCGCCGTTTCGAAGCCGGTATGCGCGATGCGAGCGATCTCGGCCTCGTCATAGCGCATCGTGTCATAGCCTTCGCGCAGCCCCTCCGCCGTCGTGCGGATGCCGCGCGGCGTCCCGAAATAGACGTCGCCGGTCAGCTCGCGGATAATCATCAGATCGATTTCGCGCGCCACCTCGGGCCGCAGCGCGGACGCATCGACCAGTTCGGGGAACAGCTTCGCCGGGCGCAGATTCGCGAACAGGCCGAGGTTTTTCCGCAAACCAAGGATCGCCTGCTCCGGCCGCAGCGCGCGTTCCAGCGCGTCACAATCGGGATCGCCGACCGCGCCGAACAGGATCGCGTCCGCGCGCCGCGCGAGGTCGAGCGTGGCGGGCGGCAGCGGATGGCCCGCGCTTTTATAGGCCGCGCCGCCGACCGGCGCCTCCTCGAACGTCAGCGTATCGCCGCATACCGCGCGGAGCACCCGCACCGCCTGTTCGGTGACTTCTGGCCCGATCCCATCCCCCGGCAGCAGCGCAATCAGCATCCCGTCATCCTTTGCAAGAAATCGCGGCAGGCCATGCCGCCTCCCGCGTCCACGCGCAACCCTGCGCGGGGCGCTACGCCAGAACCCGCCGGATCCGTTCGGTCAGCCGCTCACGCGCGGGCAATATCGCGGCGCGCCGCTCCGTCAGCAGATCGCGCGCAAGGAAATGGCCGGTAAGCCGCAGCCCGGCGACGATCTCGTCCCAGTCCGCCTCCCCGCCCCCGACAAGGAAGGGCGGCAGCGGCAGCAGCCGCGCCTGATGCCCCTGTCCCGCCGCCCGGCTGACCGCGCCGCCGCTGCGCGGGCTGACATAAACAAGGTCGTCGCGCGCGCCGGTCGCCACGCAGGCGGAGAGATCGAGGCCGAAGCCCATGTCCGCCAGCAGCAGCAGTTCGTACCGGACCAGCGCGGTCGCCCATCCGCGCGCGGCGGGCGCGGCCTCGATCGCGGCCAGCACCCCGTCCAGCGCGTCATGGAGGCGGCGATAGGGATGCCCCTCGGGCAGCGCGGTCGCGGTCAGCGCCGTCACCCAGTCGACCGCGGCGGCGGCGAGCGGCTCGGCAAGCAGAGGCGCGCGACTGTGGATCAGCTCGACGGTCAGCGTCGCCAGTTGCTCCTCGGTCCGCGCGCGAAGCTCGGCCTGCACGACATTGCCGGGCAGCAATATCGGGCGTAGCCGCCGCGACCGACCGCCGCGCACGAAGCCCGCTTGCAGGCCGTCCCCCGGCGTCATCAGCCGCGCGATCGCGCCATGCTCGCCATGGCCGCGCACCGCGCAGACGATCGCCCGTGTCGTGATATGCATCCGCCCTAATTAGCAGTTCAGAGATCGCGGTTCAGTCGCAATCTACGAGTATCATTGATGAAGCAAGAGAAGGGGTTAGCAATTTCAGGGTGCGGTTCGCCCGCAATCATGGTTTTTCGGCATGGGCCGGCGGCGGCCGGCCATCCGCCGTTATCGGTGCGGGAGCGGAATGCAGTCGAAACCGCCTGCCGCAGCCGCCGCGCAGAGCTTGAGCGCACCGGCGCGATCGTCGGCCGCGCCGAGTTGTACGCGGATGAGGTTAGGCCGCCCCGGCACCGGCTCATAATGCGGCGAATAAGCCGCGAGGCTTGGCGCGCGCTGCTGCGCCTGTTTCCAGGCGGCCTTCGCGGCGTCCTTGCCGGTAAAGGCGCCGATCTGGATATGCCAGCTCTCGCCGGTCGGCGTCGGGCTGGCGAGCGCGGCCTGCTCCGCCTTCTCCGGCGCGGCAGGCACGGCATGGGGATTCGCCCGCCACGCCGCGAGATCATGGCGATACCGGTCATAGGCGCCATAGAAAGCGAGGATCGGGGCTTCCAGCCGCTGCAAGGCGTCGGGCGCATAGTCCGGCAGGTCGGCGGGCTTCACCTCCACGATCCGCGCCGCCTCCTCCCCGGCGACGCGGCAGAAAACGGCCTGTGCCGGCGGCTGTGCGAAGAAATTGTAAAGCTGCGTCATATGCCGGTCGAGCGCCGTCGCGCCGCCTTCCTGTCCCGCCCTTTCCTCACGATAGGCGGCGGCGAGTACGCTTTTGCGCTGCTTCAGGAATGCATTGTAGTTTTTAAGGAGCACCGGATCGTCGCGGCAGGCGAGCGCGGCGACATTGAGCGCGGAACGGACGTGCCACAACGCCTCCTGCCCATCGACGCCGCTGTTGATCGTCGTGAAGCGGCCGTCCGCACCCGGCTCGGGCACTGCCAGGCCGGACGCCGCCCCCGCCGGCGGCCGGGGCTCGGGCACCGCGACGGGCGGCGGTGTCGTGACGGAAGGCTTTTTCGTGTGGCGCGTGCATCCCGCCAGCACCACCAGCAGCAGCATCCCCCAGACACATCCGCCCCGCATCGCTTCGCTCCCTTTTCAGGCTCTTGTCAGGCCGATCGGCGCGGCGCGGTAAACAGGGCCGCGCCTGCCCGTGTGCAAAGCGCGGCGATGCGATGATTACGCTTGGGGATGAAAATGATCGTACAGGACGCGCGCCATCGCTTTCGAGACGCCGGGCGCACGCTCAAGGTCTTCCAGCGCCGCGCCGCGTACCGCCCGCGCCGTACCGAAGTGCATCAGCAGCGCCTTTTTGCGCGCCGGGCCGATGCCGGGCACCTCGTCGAGCGGGCTTTTCGTGAACGCCTTCGCCCGCTTCGCACGATGCGCGCCGATCGCGAAGCGGTGCGCCTCATCGCGCAGCCGCTGGAGATAGAAGAGTGTCGGCGAATTGAGCGGCAGCATCGATTCGCGGCCATCGGGCAGGTGGAAATGCTCGCGCCCCGCATTGCGGTCCGGCCCCTTGGAAATGCCGACCACCGGCACATCATGGACGCCCATCTCCTCCAGCACGCCGCACACCGCCGAAACCTGCCCCTTGCCGCCGTCGATCAGCAGCAGATCGGGCCACTCCCCACCGCGCCGCTCTGGGTCCTCTTTCTCCAGCCGCGCGAAGCGGCGTTCGAGCACTTCGCGCATCATCGCAAAATCGTCGCCCGGCGTGGTTCCCGCGCGCTTGATATTGAACTTGCGATAGGCGTTCTTGCGAAAGCCCTCGGGGCCGGCGACGATCATCCCGCCGACCATGTTGGTGCCCATCACATGGCTGTTGTCATAGACCTCAATGCGGTTCGGCGGCGCCTCCAGCTCAAACAATTCCGCCATTTCGCGCAATATCTTGCCTTGCGTGGTCGATTCCGCGAGGCGCCGGTCGAGCGCCTCGACGGCGTTGCGCTGCGCTTGCGCCAGCAGTTTGCGCTGCTCGCCGCGCTGGGGAACCTTCAGCGTCACCTTGCGTCCTGCGCGCTCGGCCAGCGCCTCCTCGATCAGCTCGGTTTCGGGCAGCGCACGATCGAGCAGCACCAGCTTTGCCGGCGGCACTTCCTCATAGAATTGGGTGAGAAAGCTGGCGAGCACCTCCTCCTCGGCAATCTCGGCTGTATGGGCGGGGAAGAAGCTGCGATGGCCCCAATTTTGCCCCCCCCGAATGAAGAAGGCCTGGATGCCCACCGTGCCCGCCTTGCTCGCCAGCGCGAAAACGTCCGCGTCGGCTATGCCCTCGGCGTTGATCGCCTGCGCCCCTTGGATGAAGGTGAGCGCGCGCAGCCGGTCGCGATAGACCGCCGCCTGCTCAAAATCCATGGCGTCGGACGCGGCCGTCATCGCCTCGGCGAGCTTCTTCTGCACCTGCGTCGACTTGCCGGCAAGGAACGCCTTGGCGTCGGCCACCAACTCACCATAAGCCGCTTCGTCGATACGCCCCACGCACGGCGCCGAGCAGCGCTTGATCTGGTAAAGCAGGCAGGGGCGCGCGCGATTGGCGAAGAAGCTGTCGGTGCACGAGCGCAGCAGGAAGAGCTTCTGGAGCGCGTTCAGTGTCCGCGTCACCGATCCTGCGCTGGCGAACGGCCCGTAATAGCTGCCATTCGCACGCCGCGCGCCGCGATGTTTCTGGATGCGCGCGAAGGGATGATCCTCGCGCAGCAGGATGAAGGGGAAGCTCTTATCGTCGCGCAGCAGCACATTATAGGGCGGGCGAAAGCGCTTGATGAGCTGCGCTTCGAGGAGCAGCGCCTCCGCCTCGGTGTTGGTGGTGACGATGGTCATGCCATGCGTCTGCGCCACCATGCGCTGAAGACGCTTGGGCAGCCGCGACACCTGCGTGTAGTTCGTGACGCGCGCCCGCAACGCGCGCGCCTTGCCGACATAGAGCACCTCCCCGCGCGCATCGGTCATCCGATAGACACCGGGCCGCGCAGGCAATGTTTTCAAGACGTTGCGAATCGCCGCTACACCGCGTTCGAGGTCCGGCGCGTCTGTGCCGCGAACCGTGTAGACGGACTTTTCTTCGTTGAAGCGATCGGTGGCGGGGGTGTCGGTCACGAAGGGGATTTAGGCGTTACGATCGGCCAGCGCCAGCGGTCCCAAGCCGGACACAAAAAGGCCGGGGACAAATATACCGCCCCGGCCTCTCACATGATGTCAGTTGAGACGCGCGCCCGAAAGATCGGCGATCGTGCGATCGATCAGCGCTTTGTCCGCGGCCGCGTCGTGATGGTCGGCGATCAGCTTCGCGGCGGCCGCGGCGGCCGCGCTGGCTGCCTGGGCACGAACCTCGGCCACGGCGGTGCGTTCCGCCGCGGCAATACGATCGCTGGCGATGCGCGCGCGGCGCTCGATCAGCGAGGCGACATCGGCCTCGGCCTTGGCGACCAACTGGCCTGCTTCCTCTTCCGCCTGGGCGAGGATGGCCTTCGCCTCGGTGGCGGCGGCGGCCTGACGCGCCTTCGCCTCGGCCAGAACAGCCTCGGCCTCGGCCCGGATCGCCTTGGCCTCATCCAGTTCGCGCCGCGTATCGGCGATACGCTTGTCGAGGCCGGCCGCGAGCTTCTGCGGCGCCTTGAGGACGAAAATCGTCAGCAGCAGGAACAGGGTGATGCCGACATAGACCCAGCCCTCGGCGTCGAGGCCGAGGAGCAGCGGCCCATGCGCATGGGCAGGGACTTCGGTATAAGCGCTCGGCAGCGCCGGTTCGTGCATCATATTCGTCGTCTTTCTCACGCCGCCGCACGAACCGCGGCAAGCGCGGAATTTTCAGGCGGACGACTGCCGCTGACACGGGCGACGATCTCCGACGCGGCATCGGCGGCGATACGCTCGACCTCGGCCATCGCAGAGCCGCGCGCGGTCGCCAGCGCCGTCGCTGCTTCGGCCGCGCGCGCATCGAGTTCGCGATCGGTTTCGGCAAGACGGGCCTCGGACGCCCGCGAGGCGCGCGCCTTGGCTTCGTTGACCGAAGCCAGCGCCTGGCCGCGCGCCGCCGCGATCGACGCCTCATAGGCTTCGCGAACGCGATCCGCCTCGGCCTTGCTGGCCTCGGCGGTGGCGATGTCATCGCGCACCATCGCTTCGCGCCCGTCGACGACCTTGCCGATGCGCGGCAAGGTCAGCCGCACGACCCCGAAATAGAGGATCGCGAAGAAGACGGCGAGCCAGGCAAGCTGGGGAGCAAAATTGGCGAATTCAAACTGCGGCATCACGGCCTCGTCTGGTGGCGCGGGGCTTTAATAAACCCCGCGCCGGATAGGGCTCAACTGAAGGCCAGCGCCAGCGCGACGACGGCCGCGATCAGGCCAAGCGCTTCGGTAACGGCGAAGCCGAAGATCAGGCGACCGCCCATCTGGGCGTCGGCCGACGGGTTACGCAGCGCGCCCTGCAGATAATAGGCAAAGACGGTGCCGACGCCGATGGCGGCAAGGCCGGCACCGATCGCCGCGAGACCGGCGCCAATAACTTTCGCAGATGCTGGATCCATGATGAAACCCTTCTATTTTCCGTAGGTTGCTAGTGAAGATTGACGGCGTCGTTGAGGTAGATCGACGCGAGCAGCGCGAACACATAGGCCTGCACGACCGCGATCAGCAGTTCGAGCGCCGCGAGCAGCACGGTGACGCCCAGAGGAACGATACCGAAAACATAAGGAAGCGCGCCGAACGAGCCCAGACCGACAACGAAGGTGCCGAACACCTTCAGCAGGACATGGCCCGCGGTCATGTTCGCGAACAACCGGATCGCCAGCGTGAACGGCCGCGACAGGAAGGAGATGAACTCGATCAGCGAGACGAAGAGCGCGAGGAAAATATTGGTGTTCTTCGGCCAGAACAGGCTGAAGAAATGCAGGCCGTGGCGCATCAGGCCCACTATGCAGACGATCGTGAACACGAGGATGGCAAGGCCCAGCGTCACCGCGACATGGCTGGTCGGCGTGAAGGCTCCTACCCAGGGGAGCAGGCCGAGCATGTTGCAGGCAAGCACGAACATGAACACCGAAAAGATGAGCGGCACATAGCGCCGCCCCTCGGGTCCGACATTGCTGTCGAGCATGTCCCGCACGAAATCGTATAGATATTCGACCGCCGCCTGCCAGCGCCCGGGCACGAGTTGCGGCTTTGCGGTGCCGATGAAGAGGAACGCCGCCACGCCGACAAGCGCGACCAGCATCCACAGCGACGAATTGGTGAACGAGACGTCATAGGCGCCCAGAGCCAGCGGCTGCAGGCGAATGATCTCGAACTGTTCCATCGGACTGGCCACGGATCGATTCCTAGCGTCGGTCGCCGTCGTCGGAGACGGCGTCAAATTGTTTGGAAGTCATCATCGCCCGCCGCGTGCCGGCAATGAAGCCGAGCACGAGCAGCACGATCATCGCCCAGGGCGCGGTGCCGAGTCCGGCATATTTGTCGATCGCCCAGCCGATGAGGCCAGAAACGAGGACGGCGCCGACAAACTCAATGCCGACGGCCCAGCCACGGCTTTCCGCGCGCCCTTGCGCAACAGTAAGCCCATGCTCCTCATGCGCAGCCTTCGCCTCCGCGATGCGGCGGTCAAGCTCGTCTCCATCGGTCCGACGATCGTCAGCCAAAACCCCGAAACCCCTGCTGGGAAGAAATGTTGCCCGCCGTTTCCGGACAGGCGACGACATCACGCGTCGGCGGTTTTCCGCCGAGGCGAGGCCCCTTTAGGAAGGGCGAGAGGGCAAGTCAACCGCGCGGAGGCGACACCCGCCGCGCGTCGCTCCGTTCAGGCAAGCCCAAGAAGTTTCGCCGCATTTCCTTTCAGGATTCCGGGCATCACCTCCTCGCGGAAACCGACCTCTCTCGCGTCGGCCATCCACTTGTCGGGCGTGATCAGCGGGAAATCCGATCCGAACAGCATCTTCCGGCGAAGCTGCGTGTTCGCATATTGGATGATCTGCTTCGGGAAATAGCGCGGCGACCAGCCCGAAAGATCGATGAACACATTCTCCTTGTGGAGCGCCATCGACAGCGATTCGTCGGTCCACGGCCAACTCGGATGGGCGAGAATGATCTTCATGTCGGGAAAATCGACCGCGACATCGTCGACGAGGATTGGCTGCCCCCATTTCAGGCGCACGCCGCCGCCGCCCTTCATTCCCGTGCCCATGCCCGAATGGCCAGTATGGAAGATCGCGGGCAGGCCATATTCGGCGATCACCTCATAAAGCGGCCAGCACATCCGGTCGCGCGGATCGAAATCCTGCATCGGCGGATGGAATTTGAAGCCCTTGACGCCATGCTCCTCGATCAGGCGTCGCGCCTCGATCGCGCCATATTTGCCCTTGTGCGGATCGATCGAGGCGAAGGCGATCATGATGTCGCTATTCTCGCGCGCGAATTCGGCGATTTCCTCGTTCAAGATACGCTTGATGCCGGTGCCCGCCTCCATATCGACGGTGAACATCACGAAGGCAACGTTGCGCTCGCGATAATAAGCGATCGTCTCGGGGATTGTCGGGCGCTTGCGATCGGCCTTGAAGTAAGCCGAGGCCGCGTCGAAATATTTGCCCATGATCGGGTCTTCGGGCTGGCGGCAGCTCACCTCGGCATGGGTGTGAATGTCGATCGCGACGATCTTGTCGATATCCATCGGGGCCTTCCGCTTTGCTGAGGCGCCAGCGATTAGGCGCGCGAGGCCCGCAACGCAACGCCGCCCGCGTGGCGCAAACTGCTTATCCGCAAACCGCCGGCAAAGCGATCGGCGACGCCCCCTTCGTCCGCCACACCCCGTCGGGCAGCAGATAGGCCTCGCCCTGCCCCACGCGGCGCAGCGTCTGGCAGCCGACCGTCGCCGCCCATTCCTTGAGCGTCACGCCATGTTTGGCGGCCTGATCGGTATAAGCGGCGCGGCGCTTGATATTGAGCGCCTCCACCTCCGCCTTCACCGCCGGCGAGACGGACTTGGCGATGCCGACATAGCCGTCGGCCTGCTCGCCCACCTCGCCCTTGGCGATCGCTCCGGCGAGAACGCCCGGCTGGGCATGGCCCGCGACGGCAAAGGCCAGCATGGCCGCCGCACCGAGCATCGAAGGGATCAATAGCCGTTTCATTGCGGGAATAGCTCCGGATTGTTGGCGATGAAGTCGTTCGCGTCCTTCTGCAGGCGCACGACGACCTCCTGCTTCACATTGACGTTGAGATTGATCTCGATCGGCTTGTCGGGCGCGCGTACCTGTATGCATCCGCCCAGCAACGGAACGCAGGCCGCCGCCGAAACCATGGCCACCCCCCTCAACACGTCCTGTCCTCCATGTCGGCCATTCTTCATCCTTATCATGGTTTTTCTCTCATATCGCCGCTTTCCTGTGGCTGAACAGGTGGTTGCGCCTCCTGTTCATGAAGCAGGCTGGTGGGATCGGCAAAGGTCGTCGCCGTGTGCATCAGCCCGCGGAAGGGCGCGCGCACGACGATGTTGAACTTGAAGGGCAGCCCCGTCAGGTCCTTCAGCAGCCCGGTCGAAGGCTGCCCCCCCTTCGGCTGATCGTTGATGCCTGTGAAGACGATGCGGCTGACGATCTCGCCATCGAGCGCGCCGTTCAATTCGATGAGCAGCGAATCATAGCGGATCGCTTTCAGCGCATCGAAGGCGAGTTTTCCGAACATGCCGAGATCGGCGTTGCTGACCTCGCCGACATAGGCCAGCGTGCCGCCGCCCCGCCGCACGATGAGCCGTCCGTCGACGATGCGCCCGCCCGCCTGGTCGAAGATCATCGGCAGGACGCCGTCGAACGTGCCGGTGGCCGCGATATTGTCGAGCTTGAACTGCTCGATGAACAAGGCCGCGTCGAGCCCGTCGACCCGGAAGGTCAGGTGCCGCTCGACCGGATGGCCGAAATCGAGTTCGGTCGGCTCCAGCGTCAGCGTCCCGCCTGAAAAGGGCCAGTGTCCGCTTTCGATCCGCACCCGCTGACCGGCGAGAAGCTGATAGTGGATCGTGCCGTTCTGCACGGCCACGCCCGGATTGACCTCGCCCAGCGTCACTTCCTGCCCGGGCGCGGTTTCGAGGCCGAGCAGATCGGTAAAGTGCACATGCCCCTTGAGCCCGGTAACAGGCCCGAAGGCGGCAGCGAGATCGAGCGAGGCCGTCTCGAAATCTCCATTGCTGCGGACGCCGTGCGGCCCCCAGACGATATGCCCCTCCCCTTTCACGGTGCCCGCCACATTGGCGATGACCCCCAGCGTCAGCCGGGTCAGCTTTTCGGGCTGGAGCGCGTTGCCGAAGGTGAGGCCGGGCACCATAAGCGTCGCCTCCCCTTTCCCCGCCGAAAGGGCGTGGACGATCCGCACGTCGGCTATGGCGCGATGGCTTTCGGGCTCGACCAGCGTCCCCGTCGCCTGAATCGCGCCGTTGTGCAGCGTGAGCCGGACATCGTTGGACAGAAGCCTGTTGAAGCGCGGATCGGGCGCGGCATCGTCGACGGCGAACCCGCCCGTCAGCGTGAGCATACCGTCGGCCAGGCGCCACATCCCGTTGGCGTCCGAGAGGCGGAGCGGCACATTGACGATCTGCCCCGCCGCGCCCTCGAAACGTCCGCCCAGACCTTGCTTGTCGATCACGCCGTCCAGATGCGGCACATCGAGACGTGTCGTCGCTTCCCCCGCCCCTAACCGCACCGACAGCGCGTCCACCACAAAGCCGGGATGACCGGCTTCCATCACGATCGACCGTGCCGCAAGCGTCAGCGGCGTGTCACCGACATGGCCAACGAGCTTCGGAGAAGTGAGTTTCGCCCCGCCGCTGAGCGAGCCGCCGGCGCGACGGGCGAGCAGCGCCTCCCCGGCGATCGGGCAGAGCGGCAGGCGCGACGGCCCGATCCTTGTGCCCGCGACCGCCAGCCTCGCAAAGCGGAGCGGCACGCAGCCCTCGCCCAGCACGAACGCCCCGCCCCGGCCGAAGCGCCCAGCGATCGGCAGCGAGAGCCCTTCAACCCTGCCGTCGCCCAACGGACCGTCGATCGTGGCGGTGGTGGCGACGCGCGTCGTCCCGTCGGGATCGGCGGAGAAATGGATTGGCGCGAACACCAGCCTGGCGTTCCGTACCGCATAGGGCGCGACCGTCACATTGCCGGCAAGCGGCGATCCCGCCACCGGCTGGCGGAGAATCGCCCGCATGTCGGGGAAGCCGCCGCCGGCCAGTGTCGCCTCGCCATCGACACGCAGCCCGGCCGCCTTGCCCCAGCCATAGGTGACGCCCTGCCCCTTGCCGATCCGGGCATGCGCGCCGCTTGCGCTGGTCAGATCGAGCGTGGTCAAGGTCAGCCGCCCGCCTTCGGGGCGTTGCTGCATGTCGAGGCTGGCCTTCACGTCGGCGCGGCGCGTGGCGCGTTCGATTGCATCGGCGAGCGCGGCGCCAAGCGGCCCTATCGGCGTGCCCATCGCCGGGGCCAGCATCGCACGCACCGGCTTCACCGCCGCCCGATCGAGCGAGGCGCCGTCGAGCATCAGATCGCCGCGTAGCCCCAGCACATCGCCGCCGCTGATGCCGTAGCGCCCGTCAAAGGCGGCCTGTTCGGCGCTGGCGAGCGCAAAGCGCGTCTCCTGGGAGGTGAAGGACAACTTCCCTTGCGTCTCCTTCGCGTCGCCCGCGAAGTCGGCCTTGCCACGCAGCACCGCGATCCGGTTGTCGCGATAGCGCAGCTTGCCGACCACGAAGCCCGCCCCGCCGCGCCACGTCGCCAAGGTTTCGCCCAAACGTGCCTTGATCGTCACCGCCATGGCGTCCGCCGCCAGCCCACGATCGAGGCAACTCACCGACGCGGCCCGCACCGGCCCCTCGACCGCCGGCTCCCGATTGGTCACGGATACCGAGAGGAAGGCATTGGCGCCCATCACCCGGCACCCGTCCGCCGCCAGATCCGATGCCACCGCCGCAAGCGTGCCGGCAAAGCCCCCGCTGAGCCGCCCCTTCCCTTCCAGCGACAGCGCAACCGGGCCGGCCGGGGTCAGCAGCCGCATCCGCGCGTCGCCGATATCCAGATCCACCTTGGGCAGCGCGAAAGGCTTGCCGCTCGGCTTGGGCAGCAGCTTGTCGATCTCGCCCAGGCTCAGCCTGCCCTCGATCAGCCGGCCGTTCAGCCTGACGCCACGCGCCTCGATGCCGCTGACATAGGGGCCGGTGATGCCCCAGCCGAGATGCAGTTCGGCCGTTTTCGCGGTAAGGTCGGGATGCGCGGGATCGCCGATGACGAGATTGTCGAGGCGCTGCGCCATCGGCCCCAGATGGGCGATCGTGTAGCGCGCCTGCACGCCCCGCCGGGCAAGCTCGCGGTCGACATAATGGCGGACGATCGGCTCGCGTTCGCTCCACAGGATGTGGGTCGCGATGACGAGCAGCGCGAGCGCCGCCACCGCCGCAATCCGTCCCATCCGTGGCCGCCGCCGTTCCGCCATGGCCTCAGCCTAGAGCATTTTCAAATCGGGTGGTATCACCTGACGACCCGGAAAATGCGGAAAACAAATAACAAATAGAGCAGCAAAGGGGAGGAACCATTTTTCCCTTTTTCGCGCGCATGACGGCCTCTACCGATAGCATGATCGATCCTGTAGAGCCGCGATGATGAACGAGCCCGATCCAGCGGCCGACGCCAGCGGCCATCGCGCGCGCCTGCGCAAGCGCCTTGCCGAACAGGGGCCGGAGGCGCTGCAGGATCATGAACTGGTCGAATATCTGCTTGCCCTCGCGATCCCCCGACGCGACACGAAGCCGATCGCCCGCCGCCTGCTGGCCGAGTTCGGCGGCTTCGGCCGGCTGATGGCGGCGGACGCGGCCACGCTGGCGCGGATAGGCGGCATTGGCGAGGGCGCGATCGCCGCGCTCAAGATCGCCGAGGCATCGGCGCTCCGCCTGCTGCGGTCGAAGGTGGTGGAGCAGCCGGTGCTCGCAAGCTGGCAGGCACTGCTCGATTATCTCCATGCCGATATGGCGCACCGCCCGATCGAGCGCGTGCGCGCGCTCCACCTTTCGGGGCGCAACATGCTGATCCGTGACGAGTTGGTTGCCGAGGGGACGATCGATCAGGCGGCCGTCCATGTCCGCGAGATCATACGCCGCGCGATCGACCTGTCCTCAGCCGCGATCATCCTCGTCCACAATCATCCCGGCGGCGATCCCACGCCCAGCCGACAGGACATCCAGCTTACTCGCGAGGTGGTGGAGGCGGGACGCCCGCTCGGCATCACCGTGCACGATCATGTCATTATCGGCGCGAACGGCCACAAGAGCATGCGCGCCTTGGGGCTGATCTGAATCACCCCGCCAGAAAGGCGACCAACTCGTCGCGCGAAACAGAGCGGTCCCGGTTCGCGTCGGCCTTGTTGAAGGCGGCGCCGGTCGCGTTGAGGATCTTCACGGCGGAAAGACCCGATCGCTTGCTTCGCCGCCCGCGCCGCGCCGGCCGCACATCCTCGCCCTGTGCGGCCATCACCCAGGTCCCGAATTCGAGCGGCGAGAGCGAACCGTCATCATCCTTGTCGTACACCTCCCATCCCTCACGCACGACGCGCCGGGCTGCCTGAAGCTTGGGCAGGTCCGCTCCCGCCGTCGCATCTGTCGGGATCGGCGGAGGCGTGGCCACCGCAGGGGCCTGCGCCATCGCCGCACCGCCAAGGACCAGCGCCGCAAGGCCGGTCAGGAGGAGGGGAAACCGCATCAATCATCTCCACGAAAAAAGCGCGCTTGGTTAGGGCAGCGCGTACAAGAGGGGCAAATCCGCGGGCGCCGATCCTCGTTGGACGGGGGCATAAGCGGGGCGGAAGGCGCGCGCGATTGAAGCGACAGGCCGGCTCTGCTACCGGGCGCGCGATCTATCCCCTGTTCAGGACAACGCCATGATCCCCCGCTATTCGCGGCCCGAGATGGTCGCCATCTGGGCGCCCGAGACGAAGTTTCGCATCTGGTTCGAGATCGAGGCGCACGCCACCGACGCGCTCGCCGATCTCGGCGTGGTGCCGAAGGAGGCCGCGCGCGCTATCTGGGAAAAGGGCGCGTTCGAGGTAGACCGGATCGACGCGATCGAGGCCGAGGTGAAGCATGACGTGATCGCCTTCCTCACCAATGTGGCGGAGCATGTCGGCGAGCCGGCGCGCTTCATGCACCAGGGCATGACGTCCAGCGACGTGCTCGACACCTGCCTCGCCGTTCAACTCGCGCGCGCCACCGACATCCTGCTCGCCGATCTCGACCGGCTGCTGGAGGTCATCAAGCGCCGCGCCTATGAGCATAAGCTAACCCCCACGATCGGCCGCAGCCACGGCATCCATGCCGAGCCGGTGACGTTCGGGCTCAAGCTCGCCCAGGCCTATGCCGAGTTCGATCGCAACCGCGCCCGCCTCAAGGCCGCGCGCGCCGATATCGCCACTTGCGCGATTTCGGGCGCGGTCGGGACCTTCGCCAATATCGATCCGCGCGTCGAGGCGCATGTCGCGGAGAAGATGGGGCTTTCGGTCGAGCCTGTGTCGACTCAGGTGATCCCGCGTGATCGCCATGCGATGTATTTCGCGACGCTGGGCGTGATCGCCTCGTCGATCGAGCGGCTGGCGACCGAGGTGCGCCATCTGCAACGCACCGAGGTGCTGGAGGCGGAGGAATATTTCTCGCCAGGGCAGAAAGGCTCGTCGGCGATGCCGCACAAACGCAATCCGGTGCTCACCGAAAATCTCACCGGTCTTGCGCGGATGGTGCGCGGCTATGTGACGCCGGCGCTGGAGAATGTCGCGCTCTGGCACGAGCGCGATATCAGCCATTCGTCGGTCGAGCGCTATATCGGTCCCGATGCCACCATCACGCTCGATTTCGCGCTCGCGCGCCTCACCGGCGTTGTCGACAAGCTCGTCGTCTACCCGGAGCGGATGCAGAAGAATCTCGATCGGATGGGCGGCCTCGTCCATTCGCAGCGCGTGCTGCTGGCGCTGACGCAGGCGGGTATCAGCCGCGAGGATGCCTATCGCCTCGTTCAGAAGAACGCGATGAAGGTCTGGGAGTCCGACGGGCAGCTCTCGCTGCTCGAACTGCTCAAGGCCGATCCGCAGGTGAGCGCCGCGATTCCCCCCGCCACGCTCGAGGAGAAGTTCGACCTCGGCTACCACCTCAAGCAGGTCGATACGATCTTCGCCCGCGTCTTCGGTGAATGAGGCTGTTCGCGGTTGCAAAAACTGCAACCGCGTCGGCGCGTATTAAAATTGCGATGGCCTGAAATATCCTTATCTATGCTGCAACGCACAACGGAAGGGCCGGGGTGCGGGGCGAATGGGAGACAGGATATGCGTATTTTTGGAGCCAGCGTGATGCTCGCGCTTGTAACTCAGGCATTCGCGGTGGGCGCGCTCTTTGCCCTCTAAGGCCGGGAGGCCCCATCCGAAACGCCCCGCCGGGCAGGAGCCCGGCGGGGCTTTTTATTGCACTGCATTCTGACGATGCTGCATCGCACACGCCTGAAGGCCAGGCGTTTGGCAGAAGCGGCGTGTTCCTCTTCCAAAGCAGACAGAGAAAAGACGCAAGGCACCTGCTCGCACAGGCATAAGAGCGGTTAGCGGCTCCAGCAGTCCGTTCTATTCGGTGCCGGTCCACATGCCGCGAAGCCGCGAGAAGATACCGCTCGCTTCGGCATTCTCGTCACCGGTTTCGGTCGTGCGATATTCTTCGAGCAATTCGCGCTGACGCGGCGTCAGGCGCGTGGGCGTTTCCACATCGATCTGGAGGATCAGGTCGCCCGCGCCACGCCCGTTGAGCACCGGCATGCCCGCGCCGCGCTGGCGTATCTGCTTGCCCGACTGGATGCCTGCCGGGATCTTGATCGTGTGCACCGTCTCGTCGAGCCCAGGCACGTCGACCGCCCCGCCCAGTGCCGCCGTGGTGAAGCTGACCGGGCAGCGCGCGAAAAGCGTCGTACCCTCGCGCTGGAAGATTGCGTGCCGTGCAAGGTGAAGGAAAATATAGAGGTCGCCGGGCGGCGCGCCGCGCGGTCCAGCCTCACCCTCACCGCTCAGGCGGATGCGCGTGCCTTCATCGACGCCGGGGGGTACATTGACCGCAAGCGTCTTCTCGCGGTCCACCCGCCCTTCGCCTCGGCATTGGCCGCATGGCTCGGCAATCACCTGCCCCGCGCCATGGCAGCTCGGGCAGGTGCGTTCGACGACGAAGAAGCCCTGCTGCGTGCGAACCTTGCCATGGCCATGGCAGGTGGGGCATCCCTTGGCGGCGGTGCCGGGCTTGGCGCCCGTGCCGTTGCAGACGTCGCATTCGGCGGCAACGTCGATCGTGATTTCGGCGGTCTTGCCGTGGAACGCTTCCTCCAGCGTGATTTCCATGTCGTAGCGCAGGTCCGCCCCGCGCCGCGCCTGGCGCTGTCCGCCGCGGCCGCCCATGAATTCGCCGAAGATATTCTCGAAGATGTCGGAAAAGCCTTCGAAACCCTGCGGCCCCGCGCCGCCGCCATTCTGGAAGGCGGCCTTGCCGTAGCGATCGTAAGCCGCCCGCTTCTGCGGGTCCTTCAGGCAATCATAAGCTTCGCTGATCGCCTTGAAGCGTGCTTCGGCCTCCTTCGATCCCGGATTGCGATCGGGATGGAATTGCATCGCGAGACGGCGATAGGAGGTCTTGATCGTCTTGTCGTCGGCGGTGCGCTCGACTTCGAGAAGGTCGTAATATTCAGTATCCATGAAGCCCCCCGGCTGCCGTCCCGCTCCCGCCGCCCCTCGTCATCCCGGCACGGATAGCCGGCATGCGATGAGGGCGGCGGGTGACGCCACCGATCAACCCTTATTTTCGTCCACTTCCGAAAATTCGGCGTCGACGACGTCATCGGTCGCCTGCCCACCTTCACTGGCCTGCTCGCCCGCGCCGGGCGAGGCCTGCGCCGCCTGCTCCTTCTCGTAGATCGCCTGGCCCAGCTTCATCGCGACCTGCGCCAGCGCCTGCGCCTTCTCGGTCATCGCGGCGGGATCGCCGCCCTCGACGGCCGTCTTGGCGGCCGCGATCGCGCTTTCGATCTCGCCCTTCAGCGCGGCGTCAACCTTGTCGCCATGCTCCTGCAACTGGCGCTCGGTGGTGTGGATCAGGCTTTCGGCGTTGTTCTTCGCCTCGGCCGCCTCGCGACGCTTCTTGTCTTCCTCGGCAAAGCGCTCGGCATCCTTCACCATCTGGTCGATGTCGTTGTCGGAAAGGCCGCCGGACGCCTGGATACGGATCTGCTGTTCCTTGCCGGTGCCCTTGTCCTTGGCCGACACGTTGACGATGCCGTTCGCGTCGATATCGAACGTCACCTCGATCTGCGGCACGCCGCGCGGCGCCGGTGGGATGCCGACCAGATCGAACTGGCCGAGCAGCTTGTTGTCCGCCGCCATCTCGCGCTCGCCCTGGAAGACGCGGATCGTCACCGCCTGCTGATTGTCATCGGCGGTCGAATAGGTCTGCGACTTCTTGGTAGGGATCGTCGTGTTACGATCGATCATCCGCGTGAAGACGCCGCCCAGCGTCTCGATGCCCAGCGACAACGGCGTCACGTCGAGCAGCAGCACGTCCTTGACGTCGCCCTGCAGCACGCCCGCCTGCACCGCGGCACCCATCGCGACCACCTCATCGGGGTTCACGCCGGTATGCGGCTCCTTGCCGAAGAAGCCCTTCACGACTTCGCGCACCTTGGGCATGCGCGTCATGCCGCCGACGAGGACCACCTCGTCCACCGCATCCGCCTTGATACCCGCATCGGCCAGCGCCTTGCGGCACGGCTCCAGCGTGCGATTGATGAGGTCGGCCACCAGCCGCTCCAGATCGGCGCGGCTGATCGTCTTGACGAGGTGCTTCGGCCCGGTCTGGTCGGCGGTGATGAAGGGCAGGTTCACCTCGGTCGTCTGCGCCGACGACAGCTCGATCTTCGCCTTCTCCGCCGCTTCCTTGAGTCGCTGGAGCGCAAGGCGATCGCTGCGCAGGTCGATGCCTTCGGCCTTCTTGAACTCGTCGGCCAGATAGCTGACGACCTGCGAGTCGAAATCCTCGCCGCCTAGGAAGGTGTCGCCGTTGGTGGCCTTCACCTCGAACACGCCGTCGCCGATCTCGAGGATCGAGATGTCGAACGTGCCGCCGCCGAGGTCGTAGACGGCGATCGTCTTGCCGTCATTCTTCTCCAGCCCGTAGGCGAGCGCCGCCGCCGTCGGCTCGTTGATGATGCGCAGCACCTCAAGGCCCGCGATCTTGCCGGCGTCCTTGGTCGCCTGCCGCTGGGCGTCGTTGAAGTAAGCCGGCACGGTGATGACGGCCTGCGTCACCGTCTCACCCAGATAGGCTTCGGCGGTTTCCTTCATCTTCTGGAGGATGAAGGCGGAAATCTGGCTGGGCGAATAATCCTCACCGCCCGCCTGCACCCAGGCGTCGCCGTTCGCACCCTTGACGATGTGATAGGGAACGAGCTCGGTGTCCTTCTTCGTCACCGGATCGTCGAACCGGCGGCCGATCAGGCGCTTCACCGCGAAGATCGTATTGTCCGGGTTCGTGACCGCTTGCCGCTTGGCGGGCTGGCCGATCAGCCGCTCGCCGTCCTTGGCGAAGGCGACGATTGAGGGGGTCGTCCGCGCACCCTCGGCATTCTCGATAACCTTCGGCGTGCCGCCTTCCATTACGGAAACACAGCTATTGGTGGTGCCAAGGTCGATACCGATCACTTTACCCATAAAAATTGTCCTTCATTCCCCTGGATAGAGGCAGACCCGCCACGCCCCCCTTGCACACGAAGCAAAGGCTTGTCGGGACAGCGTTTAGAGGCGCGATATAGGGGACCTTTCGCTTGCTGCAAGACGCGCCGGCGCTCTATGAGCAACGGATTGTCGCAGCTGGAACAGATAGGGAGTTGTCGATGCGCCGCGCGGCCCTGATCCTTTTCGCCGCTCTGGGCGCGGCTTCGTGCCACCCCCGCCAGCCGGCCGAGCTTGCCGTGCGCGATGCCTGGGTGCGCCTGCCCGCCGTCCCCGGCAATCCGGCCGCCGCTTATTTCACGGTGAAAGGCGGCCCCGTGGCGGACCAGCTCGTCAGCGTCGACAGCAGCAAGGCCGAGCGTATCGAACTGCACGAAAGCAAGATGACCGACGGCAAGATGTCGATGCGTCCGCTCGATCGCGTGGAGGTGCCGGCCGGCGGCACTCTGGTCTTCGCGCCGGGCGCCAACCATGCGATGGTGTTCGGCGTCGATCCTTCGGTGCAACCCAACGGCACCTTGCCGCTGACGCTTCATTTCGCCAGCGGCAAGGCCCTGACCGCAGATGCGCACGCCGTCTCGGCGGGCGATGCCGCGCCCGTGCCGCATGACCATTGATCCGCCACCGCGATGGCGCGCGAAGGGGAAAGCCGCCCGCTGACACCCGGCGAGGTCGCGCTCGCCGCCTCGATGTTCGGCGACGCGATCGATTATGCGCGCGTTCGCGTCCATCGGCGCGCCTGGTTCCCCTTCCAGCCGCGCCTCGTGACGATGGCGCCCGACGGCGATCTCTGGTTCCATCCCGACAGCCCGCACTGGCGGCCAGACTTCGCCTCCGCCAGCCTCGACCTCCAGGGGCATTTCATCCACGAGATGACGCATGTCTCGCAGGCGGCGCATGGCGGGCGCTGGTGGCTGCCGCTGATGCGCCATCCCTTCTGCCGCTATGACTATACTCTTATCCCGGGCAAGCCGTTCGGCCGCTACGGCATAGAGCAGCAGGCCGAGATCGTGCGTCACGCCTTCCTGCTCCGGCAGGGCGTCGCGCTGCCGGGCCGCGCGCCCCTCGCCGCCTATGACGCGCTTCTGCCCTTTGGCGACGCCTGAGCGCTCATCCTTTTGCTGCCTCGCTTTCCCGCTTCGCCTCTTCCAGTTGCTGATCGGAAAGGATGCGAACATCCGGGTCGGCGGCGCCGCGATCGGCGGGCGTGAAGCGCAGCTTCTCCATATAGGGTGTCGGCTTCTTGCGCCGGTAATCGGCGAATTCCCTGGCATAATAATCCCGCGCCTGCTGCACCGATTTTCGCCCCTCGACGATGTCGTGCATCAGGTTGAGCGCAAGGAAGTTCGCCTGCTCGTCATGGCAGCGTGCCGAGACTTCACCCGCCGTCCGCTCGGCAATGACGCTGCCGTCGAACTGGGCGAGCGCGGCGAACTTTTCGGGCGGCACATGATAGTCGATCACCGACTCGACGGCATCGATATGCGGGGCTGGGAAATTGTGCTGATAATAAGTCCGGGTGGCCACGATTCGCTTCCACGGCCCGGGCTTGTGCCACAGCAAGCGGGTGTCGGTCGCCTCATCGGGCTCGCCATATTTGTCGATGACGAGCTGGGCCGCTTCCTTCGATTCCGGCGGCCAGGCGGCGATGCGTTTCGATCCTTCTCCCGTCACGGAACGTCTCCTTTCACGCCAAAAAAAGGAACGCGCATCGGATGGAAAGGAGCCGACGGAGTTCCGACGCTCCAACGCATCTTGCAATTCGTTCATTCTCTGTTCACAGGATCGGGCATGAGACAGGACCAACTTCTCCACGAGGTCGCCGCCGTCTTGCAGCGCGTGCCCCAATGGGCCCGCATCGACATGGCCTCCCCCGATGCCCTCCTGCGCGCGCGGGCGGAGGACACGCTGGCCGCAATGATCGTCGCTGCGCTGACCGAAAGCAGCGAATGGATCGCCGATCGCCGGGCCTATCCGCCGCCGCCCTTCGATCATCCTTCGCTGCCGCTGGAAGGATAGAGCCATGCAGCCGGCGGCCGAAACGCTCGATCTTCTCGCCCGGCTGATCGCTTTCGATACGGTATCGGCGCGCAGCAACCGCGCGCTGATCGATCATGCCGCCTCCTTATTGGAAGATCATGGCATCGCGGCGCAGGTCCTCCCCTCGCCCGACGGGGAGAAAGCGAGCCTGTGGGCGACGATCGGCCCGGCCGTCGACGGCGGCGTCGTGCTGTCCGGCCATAGCGACGTCGTGCCGGTCGAGGGGCAGAGCTGGGCCAGCGATCCTTTCCGCATGGAGGTGCGCGACGGCCGCGCTTATGGGCGCGGCACGGCGGATATGAAGGGCTTCATTGCCTGCGTGCTGGCGGCCGCACCGCGCTTCCGCGACGCTGGCCTGCAGCGCCCCATTCACATCGCGCTCACCTATGACGAGGAGGTGGGATGCGTCGGCGCGCCCCGGCTGCTCGACTGGCTCGCCGTCCAGTCGCCCGTCCCCGCGATCGCGCTGGTCGGCGAGCCTACCAGCATGCGCGTCGTCAACGCGCACAAGGGCATATTGGTCGCCCGCACCGAAATTCAGGGCGTCGAGGCGCACTCCAGCCTTGCCCATCTCGGCATCAGCGCAATCACCCTCGCCGCCCGTGCGATCGCCCTGCTCGAAACGATGGAGGCCGAAACCGCGGCTGCCGTGCGCGACGATCGTTTCGAACCGTCGCGCGCCACGCTTTCCGTCAATCGCATGGCGGGCGGCACCGCCGTCAATATCCTTGCCGGCCAGGCCTGGTTCGAATGGGACATACGATCGATCCCCGGCGTCGATGCCGCCGCGCTGCTGCGCCAGTTCGAGGCGCGTCTGGAAGACGAGATCATCGTACCGGCGCGGCGCGCCCATCCCGGCGTCGCCGCACGCACGCGGGTGATGGCCGACGCCCCCGCCCTCGCCGCCGAAGCGGACGGCACGGCCGAGGCGCTCGCCACCCGCCTCCTCGGCGCCAATCAGGCACAGGCCGTGCCCTATGCCGCCGAAGCCGGCCACTATCAACGCGCCGGCCTCTCCGCCGCGATTGTCGGCCCCGGCTCGATCGAGCAGGCGCACAAGGCCGACGAATTCGTCGCCCTCGACCAGCTCGCCGCCTGCGAGACATTCTTGGAGAGACTCGCAGCGGCGCTGTCAGCGGCCTAGGCTGTTGTCGGGCCTACACCCATTCCGTCATTCCGGCGAAAGCCGGAATCCATGGACGGCGAGCCGATCCATAACAAAATGAACCGAGCCCATGGCCCCGGCTTCCGCCAGAGTGACGGCGAGTGGAATCAATCCGTTCGCACCCACACGCCTCTAAACCCGCCTCTTCCATATCTCCACGACAGCGCGATCGCCGTCGACGCGGACGCGATCGCCCGTTTCGATCAGGTCGAGCGGATCGCGGTCGAGTTCGGTAAGCGTCGGAATACGCATCACCACCGCGCCCAGCGCCGCCTTCGTCGTCATGATATTGAACAGCATCGCCGCTGGCGCCATGCCTGCCAACCTCGCCGTGTGGAACATCCCCGACCAGCCTGACGATCCCTTGGCGCCGGGAAAGACGAGTATCTTGCCCGCGAAGCTCTGCCCTTTCAGTTCGTGGCGGCTCTCGATGATCGTGCCGGTCATCGGATTGATGCCGCCCCAGCCCGAAATCGTCTCGCGCGTCACCAGCGCCTCGCCCTCGGCCACGCCGCCCACCACCTTGCGGCCGGTCAGCACGACGTCGGGCTTCTCCATCGTCGCGGCGATCATGACAATTGCCCCCGCCAGATGCCGGTACAGGCTGCGTCGACGCATTCCTCGGTCGTGCCGTACCAGCCCTCGATCCCCATGATCGCCGGCAGATAATGGACCTGCTTGGCGCTGTCGAAGGCCGCCACCTTCGTGCCCTTCGGCACCGCCTGGCTGATCGCCGAGCAGGTATCGGTCATCAGGAAGGCGCCCGCGTCGCGCAGGGTCTTCGTATAGCCGTTGGCGTCCGCCGTCGTCTTCACCGCGCGGCTGGTGAACACCCACAGCGCCGCATTGGGCGAAACCTTGCGCCCCTCGATCAGGCGCGCGACGTGGGCGATCTGCTCGATCGAATAATGGGGGCAGCCGAGCATGACATAATCCACCGCCTCGCTCGATCCGACCGCGTTCAGCATCTCGTAGATGCGCTTGCGTTCGCTTTGGTCATAGACAAACGTCTCGCCGCGCGGCGCGCCGCCGAAGGCGCGCTCGACGCTGGGCGCCTCGGGCGTGATGCCCACCATATGATACATCTCCACCCCGCCCGACGAAGCCGCGGCGGCGCCGAAATGTTTGTGACGGATCAGGCTGGGCTTCGCGACGGCGCCGTCGATCACCGGGATCGTGTCCTGCACCGCGTCGCCCACATAATAGCCGAGCATGCCCCAGTCGAACACGTCGTCGACGGGCACGCGTACCTCCACCTTATGCTGGCCCAGGCGGAAATCGTCGCGGTGGAAGCCCCAATCGGGGATGCGCTTCGCCAGCATCGCTGCGCTGGTCGACTCCCGCCCCTCACAATTCGTCCGCCCGCCGATCACCGAATTGCAGAAGACGACGGCGGAGCTTTCCATCCACGCGCAATGCTCGCCCATCACCGGCACGTTACCGGCGATATAGGGCGTGCAGGTCTTGAGAATCTGGACGCCATGTGCGGCCGTCTCGCCCTCGTCATAGACGAAATTGGCGTGCGCCTCTTCGCTCATGCCCTGCTCGGCCCACAGGGTCGGATCCATCCCGCCCTGGAGGTGGCATGAATAGGCGTTCATGCGCGGCACATCGACCACCTCGTCGGCGTCGAGATCGAAGCGGGAGAAGACCGCGCGATAATCGCCCCCGTCGGCCTCATAATAATTCTTGATCCAGGGCGTGGAGGAGCCCGGCACACCCGCGACGTTGTTCGTCTCGACGAAACGCTCGGCGCCCAGCGCGTCGGCATAGCGGACGAGAAGTTCCATCGCTTTCGCCACCGCGGCTCCCTGCTCGCCGGCGAGCATCGCCTGTTCCTCCTGTGTCAGAGCCACCATCGAACCTGTCCTCTCGTAAATTCAGTAGGTTGCTACATATCGGAACGGAATCCGGCGGGAATGCGGCGTCCTCATCGCATCTCGTCGAGCCGTTTCAGTATCTGGGTGAGCACATCGACGCAGATCGCAAGCCGCTCGGGTTCGATATCCCTCAGCACGTCGGACCGCAAAGTGTTGGTGATCGCCATGATCTCGCCGATCACCTGCGTGCCCTTGGGCGTGATGCGGTTGGTGGTGACGCGCCGGTCCGTCTCGCTCTGGCGCCGTTCGATCAGCCCGTCCTTGGCGAGGAGGTCGAGCATGCGGACCATCGTCGGCCCCTCCACGCTGATCAGGCGCGCCAGTTCGCTCTGCGTATATTCATTGTCCGAAAAAGCGACGAGGAACAGCGTTTCCCAGCGCGCCATCGTCTGGCCCACCGCCTTCACCCGATCGTTGGCGACCTTGCGCCAGCGCCGCGCCGCGACGACGATCGCGCGCGTGGCGCGGAAATAGCTGTCGTTGCTCGTGCCCTTCACGAAATGGCGGTGATAGTTGATGAGGTGCCGCTCGCTCTCCTCCTCGCTATCGGGCCGGGCGGTCAGGCGCTTCACCTGCTCGGCAAGTGGATCGGGCCGCTCCCCGCGCGCGGCGAGCGGGCCGCGCTTCTGGCGTGCCCTCGATCCATCCCTGCCCTTCGATGCATCCGTCACCCTCTTTTCTCCCCCGGACCGGTAGAATGCTCCCGATCCGTCGTAGCGCTTTCCCGTGCTGCAAGCCACCGCCGGCCCATATCAGGACGCCGGAACTGGCTCTGCGCAGGGCACCTCCTGCGGCACGTCGCGCCGGCGGACGACACGGTGGATGCCGAGCGCGGCCGCGGCGAGGATCGCGGGGCAGATGGCGAGCAGCGCATAGGTCCTGAGCACCGGGATGCCGCTTGCCAGCGCGGCGGCGCCGATCAGCGGCCCGACGATCGCGCCCAGCTTCGCGACCGACGTCGCCCAGCCCGAGCCGTTGGCGCGGATCGCGCTCGGGTAGAAGATGCCACAGATGCTCACCATGCCGAAATGCGCGCCGCCCACCAGGCCGACGCCGATGATCGAGATGATGAGGAAGGCCATCGGCGGAAGATCGACCAGGCCGACGAACAGCAGCAGCGGCACCGCGAGCAAGGGATAGACCGCAACCGCGATCGGCCCCTTGCGATCGGTGAAGCGCATCAGCACCAGCCCGGCGACCGCCCCCAGCACGCCGCCGATCGAGGAGACGTAAGCCGCCGTATCACGGCTGAACTGCAATTCCTCGAGGACGATCGGTCCCCAACTCGCCTTGAAGTAGACCGCGAGCGAGCTGACGATATAGCCGATCCACAGCAGCAGGGTCAGCCATTTCAGATGGCCTTCGAAAAGCTGCGAGGGCCGGAAATTCTCGCGCACCTTGCGCTCGTCGCTCAGCACGAAATCATCGTCGGGCCGCGCGCCGAGCGTCGGATCGAAGCGGTTGAGCGTGGCTGCGATAAGCTCCGGCTTCTTCCCCTTGCTCGTCAGGAAACGCACCGATTCGGGCAGGCCGATCAGCAGCAGCGTCGCGCAGGCCAGCGTGCCGAGCCCGCCGGCGATGAACACGCCCTCCCAGCCATGATGCGGCGCGATCCAGACGGTGAGCGGGCCGGCGCCCGCGGTGCCGACGCTGTACCCGACCATAATGACCGTCACGACCGAGGAGCGCATCCGCGTGGGCACGAATTCGATATTGAGCGCCCAGGCAAGCGGCAGCATGCCGCCGATCGCGAAGCCGTCGAGGAAGCGCAGCAGCATGAGCTGGTGATAGGTCTGCGCGAAGCCCGTCGCCGTGGTCAGCAGGCCGAAGGCGAAGGCGGCGATGATGATCGTGCTGCGCCGGCCAATGCGATCGCCCAGATAGGCGAAGAAGAAACCGCCGAGCATCATGCCGACCAGCCCGGCCGAGAAGATGTTGCCGAGCATGATCGTGCTCAGCCCCAATTCGTCGCGCATGTAAGGCGCGGTGAAGCTGATCATCATCATGTCGAACCCGTCGAACACGGTGATCAGCCAGGAGAGCAGGATCAGCTTGTAATTGAAGGGGCCCAGCCCGCGCCGATCGATAACGCTTGAAATATCAATGGTACGCGCGCCGGCCATGTCCTCATCCCTCGATATTATGTCGGATTCGTCTTTTCAGCGCCTCTATATCTATCTGATGCACGCTGCCAGCGCCCGCTATATCGAGCGCGTGCGCCGCCGCCGCACCCATCGCGATGCACGGCCCCATCACCCGGACGGACGACAGCGCCGTCGAGTCCGCGTCGATGCACCGGCCCACGGCACAGAGATTGTCTGCCCCCGCCACCGTCAGCGAACGCAGCGGCACGGTATGGATATGATCGGGGGGGAACACCTCCCACACATAGCCTTCGCGATTATGATGCTGTTCCAGCGGCCAGGAGCAGCGCGCGATCGCATCGTCGAACCTGATCGCCGCGCGCACCTCCCCGGTGGTGAGGTGATGCGCGCCGACGATCCAGCGCGTCTGGCGGATGCCTGGAAGGCCATAGGCGCGGATACGCGCCTGGCCGAACGGCTCGGGAAATTCCTGTTTCAGGAAGGCGAGCGTGCGGTCGGCCTGATCCTTGCCGTCGATCTGTTTGACGGCGGCATCGAAGGGATCGAGCGGCGTCTCGATATGCGTCATGTTGACGATGGCGACGTTGCGGCCGGGGAAGCTGGCCGTGAAGCCGTCGCGACGCATCAGGCCATAGTCGCCGCCCTTCTCGTTCATACGCGCCGCCAGCTCGTCCCAGCCGGGGCGCTTGGCATCATCGAAATCCTCGATCACCAGCATCTGCGATCCGTAGATTTGGCCCGCCTTCTGCACCCGGCAATCGAGCCCCGCTTCCCAGGCGATCGCGGCGTCGCCGGTCGCGTCGATGAAGCCTGTCGCGGTCACGCGCACATCGCCGTGGCGCGTCGCGATATCGAGCGAGGTGACGCGCCGGCCGTCCATGTTCACCTTGCGGATGATCGCGCCGGTCAGCGGGACGACGCCGGCGGCCAGCGCCTTTTTCTCGACCCAGCGGCCGAGCGCGACCTCATTGTACATCGCGACCTTCATCACCCCGCCCTGGGTGATATGCAGGTCGCCCGTCGCGCCCAGCTCGCTCAGAAGCTCGTCGGCGATGCCGTGCGTCAATTGCCGCCCTTCGGTGCCCGGCGTGTAGAGGCCGCAGAACATGCCGATGATCGAGTTGACCGCCTGCCCGCCCAGCGACGGCAGCCCGTCGACCAGGATCACGCTGCGCCCGGCGCGGGCGGCCTCGATTGCCGCCGATATGCCGGAGGCGCCCGATCCGACGACGCAGATGTCGCAGCCCCGCTCGCGCACGGGCGGCTCGCCCGCACGGGAAACGACGCGCGTTTCGGGATCGAAGGGGCGATTGAGCATGAGGGCTCCTTGAAAAAAAGGCCGGGCACACGGAGTACCCGGCCCAGGGAGGAACTTAATAGGTAAAGCGCACGCCTGCCTTGAATGCCTGGCCGATCGGGCTGAACAGCAGGTTGTTGCCTGTGCCGTGCGCACCGGGGATCAGCGGCGGATCGACATCGAACAGATTGTCGATCCCGGCGAAGAAGGTGAACTGGTGGTTCGGCTCGTAATCCACCCGATATTGCGCCAATATGTCCACATAGGTCTTGGCGCCGACATGGTTGGTGTTGGAGCTGTTATTGGCCAGGATGTCATATCCATCCTGCTCCGCGCCGACGAACGCCGCATTATAGAAGCCCGAGTTGATGTAGCGGACATGCGTGGTGAAGGAGAATTGATCGTAGTTCCACGTCACCATGCCGTCGAGCGTCAGGTCCGGAATGCCGGGCGGCGTGCCGGCGCGCAGGCCCGTCTGCCCCGCCCGGTCGGTTGGCCCGATCGCATCGACGGTGATCAGGTCCTTCACATAGGTGGCGAGGAGCCGGACGTCCGCGCTGCCCAGCTTGCCCAGCGGCTGGCGATAGTTGATCTCGGCATCGATGCCGCGCGTGATAAGCTCGTTCACATTCTGCAACGTGTCGACGATGCGCAGGATCGGCCCCGGCGTACCGTCCGCTTCATCGGGGCCGCGCGTGATGAGTGAGCAGCTCACCGCGTCGCCCTGGTAGCAGCGTGTGGCGATATTCTGCTGGCCGAGCGTGCTGATCGCGTGCTTGATCTTGATGTCGTAATAATCGACCGAGGCGCGGAAGCGGCCGAGGAACGGGCCTTCGGGCTTCAGCACGACGCCGACGGTGAAGGTATCGGCCACTTCGGGCTGCAAGGCCGGGTTGGAGCCGCCATTGACGACCGCCACCGTCTGCTCACCATCACGCGCCGGATCGGTGAGAATGCCGCTCAGCACCGTCGTTGGGCCGAACAGTTCACTGACGTTCGGCGCGCGGATATCGCGCGACCGCGTCGCGCGGAAGCGGACCGCGCTCACCGGCTCCCACACGCCGCCGACCTTCCAGGTCGTCACGTTAACGGTCGAGCTGGGGAAGAACTCGCTGCTGCGCTTGTAATGCGTGCGGCGGACGGCGCCGTTGAGGCTCAGCTCCTGGAAGAAGCGCTGATCGGCGAGGATCGGCACCTCGGCCTCCACATAGCCTTCGGTCACGTCGATCTTGCCCGATATCGCCGATCCGCTTGCGGTATAGAAAGCAAGCTGGCGCGACAGCGCGTCGGTATCCCCGTTCACCTTGTCGCTGCGGAACTCGCCGCCCACCGCGACCGCGACGGGGCCTGCCGGCAGGTCGAACAGATTGCCGCGCAGATTGCCCGCGATGACATGTTCGGTGGTCTTGTTCGTCTGGAAGGCGGTATCGACCACATAATCATGCGCGGCCTGGCTGATCTGCTGGCCGAAGGGGTTGAGCGCGACGCAATTGGGATCGTCGTTCGTCGGATCGCTGTCGGCATTGATCCGGCAGACCGGCCCGTTCGCCCCCGATACCGCATCGATCGCGTTCAGCAGGCGCGAGGTGACAACCGCATTGGTCGTCACGCTTTTGAAGCTGTTATGACCATATTGGTAATAGGCGTCCCAGCTCCAGTTCTTGCCCAGCTTCCCTTCGAGCGACACGACCGTGCGGAACACATTGTCGCGCGTGGTGATCGGCGCCGGCCCGATATCGTCGAAGCCCCGCCCGAGCTGGAAGGCATCGAGCGGCCCGTCCGGATTGTTGGCGAGCAGCGTCGGGATATCGAGCGTCGGATCGTCGGAGCGCGGAATGAAGGGGTTGTCCGCATGGATCGTCAGCGCGGGATTGCGATATTCGATCGCGTTGTAATGGCCCTTGAGGTGGCCGTAGTTCATCGAAACCGACGCGGTGATATCGGGCGTCACGTCCCAATCGAGATTGCCCATGATCGCGTAGCGCTCGGTCGGCGCGATCATGTCGAGGCCGGCGAAATAGGCATTCTCGTCCTGCCCTTCACCGCCCACCATGTAGAGCGAGTTGACCGGAGAACCATATTGGAATCTGCGCGGCGTGCCGTCATCGTTGAAGGTGATGCCGTCGATCGGCCGCATCACCGGCGAGCTACGCCCGGTATAGGCCGAGCTTGGCGGCGTCGTCACGCCGTTGAACGGCACCGTCGAAGGCCGGATATGCTGGAGAATGTTGTTCGCCGGAATGTCGGTGACGCCCGGATTGCGCCCGAAGTTCAGCGACTCCGTGCGACACCACGGCCGTTCGACGCATTCGCCGATGCCCCGGCTCTTCTCATATTCGCCGCCGATGACGAGGTGAACCGTATCGGTAATCTGGCCGCCGCCAGCCAGGCCGGCCGTGAAGTCCGAATTGTCACCATATCGGGAAATGCCTTGCTGGACCGATCCCTTGATGCCGTTCAGCTTCTTGTTGATGATGAGGTTCACCACGCCCGCCACCGCGTCCGAACCATAGGCCGCCGACGCGCCGCCGGTGACGACCTCGGCGCGATCGAGCAGGATCGACGGAATCATGTTGGTATCGACCGTCGCCTCGGTCGTCGCGGGGACGAAGCGCTTGCCGTCGACCAGCGTCAGCGTGCGCACCGCGCCCAATCCACGAAGATCGAGGATGCGGCCGCCGACATACCCCGCGGCGGCGCGCAATTCGGTCGCGGCCGGCGTATTGGTCGCGCGGAACGCTGGAACCTCGTTCAGCGCATCGGCGATATTTGCCGCCCCGCGCTCCTCCAGACGGGCCGAGCCCACCACGGAGACGGGCGTCGGCGCGCTGAAACCGGTGGCGAGACGCGAACCGGTGACGATGATCTCTTCCGTGGGCGCGGGCGGCGAAGCGTTCCCGGATGCCTGCGCATCGTCCTGCGCCACGGCGGGCACGGCAGTGAACAGGGCAATGGCGAGCAAACTCACACTTGCACAAACGGCGCGGCGCGGCCGGTTCCGGAACGTCTTCTGCATCCTCTCCCCTTCTGCCGCACGCGGCGGCGCCTTCTTTTTGGTAGGTAACTACCTACTGATTTTCACATAGATTGCTACTGAAAAACGCACAGGAATTTCAAACGCAAAATCAGCCTGTTGTGAGTTTGGGGCCTGTCGAATCGGCCGAACCGCGGCAGCGGCCGTGATCCATATCCAGACACTCGGCATTCCGGCGAAAGCCGGAATGTGGATTCATGATGGGTGGCTGAGCTGTTGGGTGGGCATCAGGCGGAGGTTGCCCGAGCATGAGCTGCCATTTCCGCTTCAGCCATGAGCGTCATTCCTGGGAGTTTACCCGTCTGTACATCGTGCCCGTGCTTGGATAGCGAGGGACCATGGCCCGCCGCCGCACGCGATCGCAACGAACGCCGAATCCGGTCGAAGCTGCGCCGGACAATTCGGCTGGGCAGTTGATTCGGGAATGGTCTGCCTTTCTGCCCGATCTGGATAAGAGCGCCTTGGGGCAGTGGCGGTCGCGCATTATCGCGGCGGCGTGTCGCGTGCGACGAACCTGCGCTGGGAGATCAACGGCACCGAGGGCGATCTCGTGATTACCGGCGACGGCGGCAATATCCAGTTCGCGACGCTGCAACTCGCCGGCGGTCGCGGCGGCGATCGGGCCATCAGGCCGCTGGCCGTGCCCGATCGCTATATCCGCGCGCCGCAGGCGCCCGCCGGCTTCGCCTATAATGTCGCGCAAGCCTATGCCGGTCTTGCCGAGGACATGCGCCAAGGCACGCGCGTCACGCCGGATTTCGCCGAGGCGGTGGAGCGCCACCGCCTGCTGGCGGCGATCGAGGCGGCGAGCGGGCAAGCGCCTCAATCCATCATCCAGCTATAATCCTCCTCGCGCACCTCGCGGATGGCGGTGCCCCGCGCGTCCCGCGCCGGCTTGAAGCGGTAGCGATCGACGATCACGCGGCATGTCATCGCGTCGACTTCGGGATAGCCGCTCGGATCGATGACCTCGCACCGGTCGACATGTCCCGTCGGGCCGATCTCGTAGCGGACGCCGATCCGCAAGCGGCGGGCCGCGCGTGCCGAGGCGGGAAAGTCCGAATTGCGGAAGCGTCCGCCCGTCTGTCGCGCGGGTGATATTCCTTCGCCTCCGCCTTCGCCTGTGCCCTCTCCTCCACCGCCCGAACCCGAGCCACCCACCGTCCCGCCCCCGCCCCTCGGCGGAGCCGCCGGCGCGACAGGGACCAACGGAACCGGCGCGGGCGCTATCGGAACTGGGACTGGCGCGGGCTTCGCAGGCGCGGCTCGTTTCGGGGCAGCCGGCGCCGCCTTGCGCCGGTCAGGCTCACGCGCCTTGGGCGGCGGCCGTTCGGGCGGCGGCGGGGGCATGACGTTCACCACGACCAGCGGGCTCTCCGTCGCCCGCTTGATCGCGATCCTTCCCCATCCCGCCAGCAGTGCGTAGCCGACAAGCGCGTGGAGCGCCGCTACCCCGAACGCCGCTCCCCATGATCGGCGCTCCATCGCCTGTCCCGCGATCGTCTGGCGATGCGCGGCCTTCAGCGGTCGCGATAGACGCGGCGGCCGTTGCTATCGATATAATAATCGCGTCCGCGGCGATCGCGGTGCCATTTGCGGTTGCCTTCCGATGTCGCCGCGCCGACCGCCGCACCGCCGGCCGCGCCGATCGCCGCGCCCTCCGCAACGCCCAGGCCGGGGACGAGCGCCCCCGCCACGGCCCCGCCGGCCGCGCCGAAGCCCGCGCCACGCAGCGCGTCGCGAGTCGTTTCATGGGCGCATCCGCCAAGGCCGGCGACCGCAGCCAGCGCAACCGGGAGAAATATCTTTCGCATGTCCGCCTCCTCTTTGACGTTAGGGGGTGAACGCACCCGAACCCCGCTTGGTTCTATCCGCACCGCCTGCCGCCTCGTCCGGAGGTCTTTCCGACGCGGCTTGACTCATTCGGTCGAACGAACGAAATTACGGAAATGACCGGACCCCGGCCCACCAACCGCAGGCTTCTGGACGTGGCGATCGATCATTTCGGGCGCCGGGGCCTTGAGGGGGCGAGCACGCGCGCCATCGCCCGCGACGCGGACACGCCCATGTCGTCGATCACCTATCATTTCGGTGGCAAGCAGGGCCTCTATCTTGCGGCGGCGGATCATATCGCCGCCGGGATCGGCGACATGATCCGCCCCGCCGAAACCGCGCGGGAGGCAGAGGCGGTAAGCGATGCCGAGGCCGCGCGCGCCGTGCTCCACGGCATCGTCGCGCGCGCCGCCGATATGCTGAACAGCGAGCGGACGGCCCCCTTCGCCCGCTTCATCGTGCGCGAGCAAGCCGATCCCACCGAAGCGTTTCGTGGCATCTACGAAAAGACGATGGGGCCGATGATCGATACGGTGTCCCGCCTCATCCGCATCATCTCCGGCAATCGTCTCGACGCGCAGCAGGCGCGGCTGCGGACGATGACGATCGTCGGCCAGATCCTCGTCTTCCGCGTTGCCCGCGCGGCGGCGCTCGCCGCGACCGGCTGGCCCGCCATCGGCGTTCAGGAAACCGGCGCGATCAAGCAGGTCCTCGCCGAAAATCTCGACGCGATCCTCGACCGCATCGCTGTAGGAAATGAGCCATGAATCGTCGCCGAATGGCCGTTATCGGCGCCGCCGTCGCCCTCCTGATCCTCCTGATCGTCGGTTTCACCACCGACGGTTTCGGCCTGTTCGGCGGCAAGGATCGCCAGCTCGTCCTCCACGGCAATGTCGATATCCGCCAGGTCGATCTCGGTTTCCGCGTCTCGGGCCGGATCGCCACGATGCCCTTCGAAGAAGGCGCGCGCGTCGCGGCCGGGACGGCGCTCGCCAATCTCGATGCCGCGCCGCTCAAGGACCAGCTCGAAGCGGCGGAAGCTCAGGTTGCCGCGACGAAGGCCGAACTCGACAAGCGCCGCAACGGCAATCGACCACAGGAAATCGCCCAGGCGCAAGCCCGCCTTGCCGAGGCCAATGCGTCGCTCGCCAGATCGCGGGCCGATCTGGACCGGCGCACCGGCCTGGTGAAGACCGGCGCGATCAGCCAGGCGCTCTTCCTCGAAACGCAGCAGCAATATCGGGCCGCCGAAGCCGAAGCCGCGGCCGCCCGGCAGGCGCTGTCGCTGCAACGCGCGGGCGCCCGGCGCGAGGATATCGATGCCGCCGCCGCCCAGCATGCGCAGGCGATCGCCCAGCGCGACAAGGCCCGCACCGATTTGGCCGACGCGACCCTCCACGCCCCCCATGCCGGCGTGATCCTCACCCGCGCACGCGAACCCGGCGCGATCGTCCAGCCGGGCGAGACGGTGCTGACGCTCACCATCGATCGGCCGATGCGGGTTCGCGCCTATATCGACGAACCCGATCTTGGTCGCATATCGCCGGGAATGCCGGTGGAGGTGACGGCGGACGGCAATCCTAAAACCTATCACGGCACGATCGGCTATATCTCGCCCGCCGCCGAGTTTACGCCCAAGACGGTGCAGACCGAGGATCTGCGCGCCAATCTCGTCTATCGCATTCGCGTTATCGTCAGCGATCCCGACGATGCGCTGCGCCAGGGCGCGCCGGTAACGGTCACGGTGCCGCAGGCCCGCGCCAAGAGCGAATGAGATGGCCGATACGGTCGCGAGCGCCAGCGGGATCTGCAAACGCTTCGTAAAGGATGGCGCGCTTGCGCTCGACGGCGTCGACATCACCGTCGCGGCAGGCAGGATGACCGGACTCGTCGGTCCTGACGGCGCCGGCAAGACGACGCTGATCCGCATCCTCGCCGGGCTTATCGTTCCCGACGATGGCGACGTCACCGTCCTGGGCCGCCCCGCGATCGACAGCGATCGCAGCATGATCGGCTACATGCCCCAGCGTTTCGGCCTCTACGAAGATTTGAGCGTGATTCAGAACCTCACGCTCTACGCCGATCTGCGCGGCCTGCCGGTAGAAGAGCGCGAGGAGAGTTTCGGCAGGCTGCTCGACTTCACCGATCTGAAGCGGTTCGCCGATCGGCTCGCAGGCAAGCTGTCGGGCGGCATGAAACAAAAGCTCGGCCTCGCTTGCGCGTTGGTTCGCACGCCCCGGCTGCTGCTGCTCGACGAGCCTAGCGTCGGCGTCGATCCCGTCTCGCGGCGCGAATTGTGGGACATGGTCAAGGCGCTGGCGGGCGATCAGGTGGGCGTGCTGTGGTCGACCGCTTATCTCGACGAGGCCGAGCAATGCGACACCGTGACATTGCTCAGCGAAGGCAAATGTCTCCACGCCGGCCCGCCGCAAGCGCTGACCGATAGTGTCGAGGATCGTATCATCCGCCTGTTCGTGCCCGAAGAGGCGCGCCGTAAGGTGTTGCGAAAGGCGCTCGACGCGGACGGCGTCGAGGATGGCGCGGTGCAGGGCGCATCGGTGCGGCTGATGCTGGAGAAAGGCGCGCGCCGGCCCACGGCGGCGGCGCTGGGTGCACCCGAGGACGCCGAGATCAGGCCCGCCCGCCCTCGTTTCGAGGACGGCTTTATCGATCTGCTCGGCGGCGGCCCGCCGGGCACGTCCGCGCTGGCCGAACATTATCGCGCCATCCCCAGGGGTGACATGCCAGCGATCGAAGCCAAGGGGCTCACGAAAAGGTTCGGCGATTTCACCGCCGCCTCCGACATTTCCTTTTCAGTCTCTAACGGCGAGGTATTCGGGCTTCTCGGTCCCAACGGCGCGGGCAAGTCAACCACCTTCAAGATGCTGTGCGGCCTGCTGACGCCCAGCGCGGGGACCGGGGCAGTCGCCGGGTTCGACTTGCGCCATGCCAAGGCCGATGCACGCCAGTCGCTCGGCTATATGGCGCAGAAATTCTCGCTCTACGGCGATCTTTCCGTCCGGCAGAATCTCGATTTCTTCGCTGGGGCCTACGGCCTCGATCGACGGGAGGCGCGCGACGCGATCGATCGCGTGGTCGAGGTGTTCCATCTCGGCCGCTATCTCAAGGACAATGCCGGCACGATGCCGCTCGGCTTCAAGCAGCGGCTCTCGCTGGCCTGCGCGGTGATGCACGAGCCGCCGGTCCTGTTCCTCGACGAGCCGACCTCGGGCGTCGATCCGATCGTCCGGCGCGAATTCTGGACGCATATCAACGGCCTCGTCGAAAAAGGCGTAACCGTGCTCGTCACTACGCATTTCATGGATGAGGCCGAATATTGCGACCGGGTGATGCTGATCTATCGCTCGCGCGCGATCGCCACCGGCACGCCCGATGCCCTGAAGGCGGGGGCGGGCAAGGAAGACGCGACGATGGAAGACGCCTTCATCACCCTGATCGAGGCGTCACGCGCCAATGAAAACGGACGCGATGCGGCATGAGCGCCGGCTTCGATCGCCGCCGCTTCCGCGCGATGCTCGTCAAGGAAGCGCGCCAGATCGTGCGCGATCCTTCCACCTTCCTGATCGCTTTCGTGCTGCCGATCCTGCTGATCTTCCTGTTCGGATTCGGCGTCAATCTCGATACCGCGCGCACCGATATCGGCCTTTCCCGGCAGGACGACGGCGCGGCCGCGCGCGCGCTGGCTGGCGCCTTCCAGCATTCGCGCTGGTTCGCCGTCCGGCAGACCGGCGCGATCGAGCCGCTGGAAAACGCGCTCGTCGCGGGCGAGGTGCACGGCATCGTCGTCATCCCGAACGGTTTCAGCCGCGAGGCGGCGGCCGGTGGCGGTGACATACAGGTCATCACCGACGGCTCCTCCCCCAACACGGCCGGTTTCGTCGCCAGCTATGCCGATGGTGTTCGCGCAAGCTGGGCCGCGGCGCGCGCTGCGGAACGGGGTCAGCCGGCCGCGCCGCCCATCGCGCTCGTCCCGCGTTTCTGGTTCAATCCCGCTCTCGCCAGCCGTTATTTCCTGGTGCCCGGCGCGATCGCGATCGTGATGACGATGATCGGTTCGCTGCTCACCGCACTCATCATCGCCCGCGAATGGGAACGCGGCACGATGGAGGCGATCATGGCGACCCCGCTCGGCATGGGCGAGTTCATCGCGAGCAAAGTGATCCCTTATTTCCTGCTAGGCATCGGCTCGATGACGGTCTGCACGCTGATCGCGATCGCGGTGTTCGGGGTGCCGCTGCGGGGATCGCCGCTGGCGCTGCTCGTCATCGCCTCGGCCTTTCTCATCCCCGCGCTCGGCCTCGGCTTGCTGATTTCGGCGACAACCAAGAACCAGTTCGTCGCCAGTCAGATCGCGTTGCTCACCGCCTTCCTGCCGGGCATGCTGCTTTCGGGTTTCCTGTTCGAAATTCCCTCGATGCCGCGCTGGGTGCAGGCGATCACCTATGCCGTGCCCGCGCGCTATCTGATCCCGCCCTTGCAGACGGTGTTCGCCGCCGGTGACAATTGGGGTCTGTTCCTGCCCGACATCGCCGCGATGCTCGGCTTCGGCCTGCTCTTCTTCACGCTCGCGATCCGCGCCAACCGGCGGCGTATCGCATGAACGGCCGTCGCATCCTCGCGATGGTGACGAAAGAGCTGTGGGCGGTGCTGCGCGATCCGCATGCGCGCCTCGTCCTTATTGCGCCGCCGCTGATGCAGTTGATCCTGTTCAGCGCGGCGGCGACGCTCGAGGTCAAGAATGTCACGATCGGCGTCTGGGATCGCGACAACGGCGCCGCGTCGGCCGAATTTATCAACCAGCTCGCCGGCAGCCCCAATATCCGCCGGATCGTGCGGATCGATTCTCCCAAGGCGCTGCGTACCGCGATCGACGATCAGCAGGTGATCGGCGCGATCATATTCGATCAGGCGTTCAGCCGCGACGTCGCCGCTCACCGCCCTGCCACCGCGCAGGCGATCTTCGACGGCCGCCGCTCGAACGCCGCGCAGATCGTCGCCGGCTATCTCGGCACGATCGCGGCGAGCGTCGGTGCAACGATCCGCCCCGAAACGTCGGTCGGTGGACAGACGGTCGTCAGCCACTGGTTCAACCCCAATCTCGACTATCTCTGGTTCGTGATGCCCGCTTTGGTCGTCACCATCTGCTCGCTCTCCGCGCTGTCAGTGACGGTCCAGTCAGTCGCGCGCGAACGGGAGCTGGGGACATTCGATCAGCTCATGGTGTCCCCTCTGCGTCTGCACGAGATATTGATCGGCAAGCTCACCCCGCCGATCCTGATCGGCCTGTTCAATACGACGCTCTATCTGATGGTCATCCCGCTTTTTTATGGGGTGCCGCTGGTCGGATCGGTGCTGCTCCTCTATCTCGCGGCCTTCGCCTCGCTGCTCGCCGTGGTCGGCGTCGGCATGATGGTTTCCGCGCTCTCGCAGACGCAGCAACAGGCGTTTCTCGGCATGTTCCTCGTGACCGTGCCGATGACCTTGCTGTCGGGCTTCGCCGCCCCTGTCGACAATATGCCCGGCTGGCTCCAGATCATTGCCGAGGCCAACCCGCAGAAGCATTTCCTGGTGATCAGCGAGGGACTGTTCCTGAAGGGCATGCCGGCCGCCGCCGTGCTGCGCGAGCTTTGGCCTCTCATTCCGATCGCGGCGGTGACGCTCACCGTATCGACGCTCCTCTTCCGATCGCGGATGGAATGATCATGCGCTACCCGCTCCTCCTCACCCTCCCGCTCCTCGCCGGCGCTTGCACCGTGGGGCCCGATTATCATCGCCCGGCGGTTCCCGGCGAAACGGGCGGCTGGATCGCACCCGCAGCTTCCGCGCCGGTCGATCGCGCGCCGTGGCGATCGCTCGGCGATCCGTTGCTCACCTCGCTGATCGATCGCGCGCTCGCCGCCAATCCCGACATTGCCGAGGCGGATAGCCGGCTGCGGGAGGCCCGCGCGATGCGCGACGCAGCGGCGGGCCGCGCGCTGCCCGAGCTTGACGCGAACGGCTCCGCCCAGAAACAGCAATTGAGCCGCAACGGCCAATTGCCGGTCGGCGCGATCCCCGGCTTCGACCGCCGCTTCTCGCTGTTCGATCTGGGCTTCGATGCCTCTTGGGAAATCGATCTCTGGGGCGGCACGCGCCGCGCCGTCGAAGCATCGGGCCGTCAGGTCGAAAGTGCAGCGGCACAGGCCGAGGACATGCGTCTGCGCATCGCTGCCGAGGTCGCACGCACTTATGCGGACCTGCGCGCCGCCCAAGGCCTCGCCGCCAGTACGCAAGCCGATGCCGACGCACAAACCGGCATCGCCCGTCTTGTCCATCAACGCTTCGCCGCCGGCGAGGCCTCACGCCTCGACGACAGTCGCGCAGCAGCCGCGGCGCGCACCGCCATCGCGCAGATTCCGGCCTTCGAGGCGGACGCCCGCGCGGCGATCTACAGTCTTGCGACGCTGCTCGGCCAACCGCCTGAGACGCTGTTGCCGGAGCTTTCGCCGCCCGTGCCACTGCCGGCCACGCCCGCGCATGTCGCGCTCGGCCTGCGCAGCGATCTGCTTCGCCGCCGCCCCGATGTCCGCGCCGCAGAGGCCGATCTCGCCGCTGCGACCGCGAATATCGGCGTCGAAACCGCGCGGCTGTTTCCCAGCTTCTCCCTCATCGGCGGCATCGGCCAACAGGCCCGCAACGTCGGCGACATCCTCTCGGCGGGCAGCACGCGTTTTCAGGTCGGCCCGTCCCTTCACTGGCCGATCTTCGACGCGGGGCGAATCCGTGCCGATATCCGCGCCGCCGATGCGCGCGCGGATCAGGCTGCCGCACGCTACACCAAGGCGGTGCTTGCCGCGCTCGCCGACAGCGAGACGGCCGCCAATCGCTACGCGGCGGCGCAGACGGCGGCCCATGAGAGCGAGGCGGCGCTCGCCGCCAGCCGTCAGTCGCTTACGCTCGCGCGTCAGCGTTTCCAGACGGGGGAGGACGATCTCCTCACCCTGCTACAGGCCGAGTCCAGCTATCGGGACGCTGATCGCGCCGCGATCCAGAGCCGGCAGCAGGCGCTCGCGACCTATATCGCGCTTATCAAGGCGCTGGGCGGCCCCGCGAACCGGAGTGAGTAGCGGCAGGCGCGCAGACGAAATTCTTCGCCTCGTTCGGGCTGCCGTCGCCTCGATAGCGGGCGATCAGCGGGAAGGGGCAGAGCGGGCGCGTCAACGGCGGCCGCGCCGCCTCCCCCGGCAAAGCGGCGGGCCGGCTCGCGATAATGCGATTGGGTGCCACCTTATGCGTCGCCCAGTGATCGATGACGCCCAGCGTGTCAAAGGAGGACGGCCCCTCCCCGCCCCGGCAATGGTTCATGCCCGGCACCATGAACAGCCTTACCGATTGCCGCGCCTCGGCCGGCGTCGCGGCATGGAGGCGACGATAGAAAGCCACCGTATTGTTGGCCGGGATCAGGCCGTCGGTCCATCCATGGCTCAGTAGCAGCTTGCCGCCTCGCGCGAAGAAAGGTGCGAGGCCGTCGGCCGGTATGTCGAGCATCGCCGCGCCATATTGGCGGGCGCGGGCAAGGTCGCGCGCATAGTTCATTTTGCGCCAATCCCAATTGGGCTGGTCAGCGAAGACGAGCAGGCGGAAATAGCTGGTGGCGACCGGGAAAGGCTCCGGACCATCCAGCAGCGTGGCAAGCTGCATCTCGCTGCCGCGCGGGAAGCCCGGCAGCAATTGCGCGCCCGTCTTCGCATCGCGCACGCCGCCATAGATATTGCGCATCGCCGCGACCTGATCGGCATCCAGACATCCCGTCTTCTGTCCCGGCTTGCACTGGAGCGACGCTGGATCGAAGCGGCAAACCCCCGGCAGAGAAATGAGCCCATCCTTGAGTCCGTCCTCGGCATCGCATTGCGCGACCACCGCCTTGTGGACCAGCGCCAGCTTCGTCGGTGGCAAAGCGGCGGCAGGCGAGCGCAACGCCTGATAGCCGGTCCACATCGTCTGCGTCATCAGGTCGGTCATAGGATTGGCCGGCGCCATGGCCGAGATCGCGTCATAATCGTCGGGATAGCGATAAGCGGCCATCAGCCCCTGCCGCCCGCCCGTCGAGCAACTGTTCCAAAGCGAGGTACGGGGCGCGGCACCGAAGAAGTCGCGGACGACCTGCTTGGCCGTCACCGTCATCACATGCACCGCGCGATAGGCGAAATCGATCAGCTTTTCGGGATGGCCGACGGCCCATTCGGCGGTCAGCCCGTTGCCGCTATGGCCGGTATCGGTCGATGCGACGGCATAGCCGCGCGCCAGCGGCTCGCCCATTTGCGAATAACTGATCTGTCCCGCCCAGATGCCGTTGCCGACCCCGACGAACTTGCCGTTCCATCCCTTCTCGGGCAGCCAGATTTCCACCTTGATATCGGAATCGGGCGTCGGCGCCAGCGTCGCCCGCACACGGCAGAAGGCTGGCAGCCCCTTGTAAAGGCCGCTGGAGACGCCCGGCGGTGGCCCGAACGGCGTCGCCGGTGGCACGAAGGCGCCGGCGGCCACCGGTTCGGCCGCGGTGATCTTGCCCTTTTCCAGGTGCAACCGGGCAATCTCGCCGCATGTTCTTGCCGCCGCCGGGCTAGCCATCCCTACTGCCGCGAACCCCGCCAGCGCCACGAACGCGATCCTGCCGACCATTCCTGCCCTCCCCTGCTTTCGCCTCCCTAATAGCGCCGGCAAACAGAATTGACACAGGGCAGACATCCCCTCCTCCGCGCGAATGACGAAGGATCGAGGACAGCTAAGTCATTCTCATCGCGCCAACGCTATTCCCCGGGCGCCACGCCATATACCCGCGCGGCATTGTCGTGCAGGAACTTGCGCGCCTCTTCCTCGGTCAGGAAATCGGCGGCGGCGCGGGCCATCGCTGCTTTCTGGCTATAATCCCACAACATGCTCTGCCCGATATCGGAGCCCCACATCAGTCGATCGGGCCCGAAACTGTCGACCATCCGCCGCACGATATGCGCCGCGCGCATGTTCGATTTGAAGAGGCGCTCCATGTTGATCTCGGTTATCTTGAAATAAATATTGGGCACATCCTCGAAAATCCTGATCGTCTCATCAATGCCGAAGTCGGGCGGTTGGGGCATGATAATCTCCTCACCATCCTCCTCGGCCAACATCACCTCATATTGCGTCATCCCATAAGGCATACCGCCATGATCGATCAGGATCGGCAGCGTCGGAAATTTGCGCGCCAGAAGCTTGACGAGGGGAAGCAGATAGGAAAGCTGCTTGGTGAACAGGATGAGCGTCATCGGCGTCGCCAGCTCGGCACAGGCGCGCCACACCTCCATCGCTCCGGGCGAGCATAGCCAGCTGGTATCGAGAATCCACGGCCGCGACTGCGCCATGCGGAACCCGCAGACATGCCGGTGCAACACCATGTCACGATAAAGGGCGGGCGTCTTCGGGTCCTGCGGGTCGAGGATCACGACGGGGTGCAGCCGCCCCGGATATCTCTGCGCCGAATCAAGGATATAGCTGTTGTCATACCCGTAAACATGGCCGCGCTGGACGAGGCAGGCATGGGTCACGCCCTCGGTATCCATCATGTCGATCAGCGCCTCCACCGTCACGGTGAAGTCGGGCCGCTCCGGCACGGGCAGGTCCGGCGTCCATGCTTTCGGCTGATATCGGCCCCAATCGCCGGAAATAAGATGGGCGTGCGTATCGAATAGCGGCTGGGGCTGAGGCATTCTTCCTCTCCATTCGGAAAGACGCGGCCAGCGCCGGCTGGCGGGAGCGACTGCTCGCAATCCTATGGTCCCCGTCCGAACCGCAACTTGCATCAAAGGGCGCAATGTTTTGTGGAGGAAGAACGGCTGGTTTTCCGCGATTTGCGGACCGCTTCCGGAAGTGCTTACCCGGCTGCCGCCGTGCGGCGATATTCGCGCGGCGCTATGCCATATTGCTCATGGAAGCTGCGCGTGAAATGGGCCGAACTGTTGAAGCCCCATGAAAAGGCGATTTCGGTCAGCGTATGGCCGTTCCAGGCGGGATTGCGCATCTGCCGCGCGCACTCCTCCAACCGACGGCGCAGGATATAGGCCGAAACCCTCTCACCCGAGATTGAGAAGATCGTCCGCAGATAGCGCGGCGATAGGCGCAGCCCCTCCGCTACCGAACAGGGCCGCAGGTTCGGATCGCGCAGGTGCTCCTCGATGTAACGCACGATAGCTTTGCGCCGCTGCCACAATGTCGCGGACACGTCTCCCCCGCTCTCGAACCCCATCGTGTAGGACATCGAGATCATTTCGAGCAGGTGGCGCGCGACGCGGCCGCCATAGGTCGCGTCGATGCCCGTCTCCACCCGGCCGGTGAGCGACTGCACCATCGCCGCCACCGTATCGGTCAGGCCCACGGCGCGGCCCAGGTGCAGGCCGCAGAACTGCTCGGCGGCCGGCAGATATTCGCGCAAAGTAGTGGGCTCGACGCGCACCATGATCGTCACGGACGGATCGTCCGTCCGCCAATAATGCGGCAGCCCCGTGTCACACAGCACGAAGTCGCCTTCCTCCAGCCGCGCCTCATGCCCACAATGATAGAAAGTGGAACTGCCCTCGGCCTGCAAGAGGAAGGAATAGAGGCTTGGCGCATGGCGGACGATATCGGCCTGTGATCGTTCGATGCTGCAACCATCGACCCACAATTTAGCGAGCTTCACCGGCCCCAGCCTGCCGATGCGCAATTCGGCGTCGAATTGGCTCTGATTCCCCGGCGTGAAGCCGACGCGGCTCATGCGCTGCGCGTAAAGGGCGTTCCAGGCGTCCGTTCGGCCAACGGACGGCAACCCGACGGTGCTAAACCTCTCCATTGATCCCTCCCTTCCCGTTCGCGGCCCCGCCTCCGATTGCATCGGGTATATCGCCGTCAGCCGAAACCTATTCCTTTCACACCCTCATCGCTTGACGATTCCGGCACACCCAATTGCGCAAAACGGGAATATCCCTTCCATAACCCCACGGATTCGGCTCACTTCTATATCGATGGACCGCGCCATGGATTCATGGCTTCCGCCGGAATGATGACGTGGAACATCGCAAGAGAACATCTTTATCCCATATAAACATGAATTTGTCAACTAAAAACACCAAATAGGATAATTGCTCCTGTCCCGCCAACCCCTTACAACAGCCGCGACAACGGAATGGGGAGGCGGAGATGGCGGGGTTGATCGAAGGGCGTTGGGTTGCCACCCTGCCGGCGGCGGAAGAGATAGAGGGCGGCCGCTTCGTCCGGTTGGACAGCGCCTTCCGCGATGCCGTTTCGCCCGATCCCGGCGCCGCCTTTCCCGCTGCGGCGGGCCGCTATCATCTGTGGGTCGCCTATAGCTGCCCGTGGGCGTCGCGAACGCTCGCCGTGCGCGCGCTCAAGGGGCTGGAGGACGTGATCTCCATTTCAGTCGCCTCACCCGGCCTGGGTTCGGAGGGGTGGACCTATGCCGAAGGCCCCGTCAGCCCCGTCGAGGGCGGCTTCCCGCTCCACCGCCTCTATGCCGAGGCGGTGCCCAACTATACCGGCAAGGTGACGGTTCCTACCCTCTGGGATCGCCAGAGCCGCAGAATCGTGAACAATGAATCGTCGGAGATCATCCGTATCCTCAACAGCGCGTTCGATGGCATCACCGGCAACCAGCTCGATCTTTATCCCGAGTCATTGCGCGCTGAGATCGATCGCTGGAACGCGCTGATCTATCCGGCGGTCAACAACGGCGTCTATCGCGCCGGTTTCGCCACATCGCAGGCGGCCTATGACGAAGCGGTGCGCGAGCTGTTCGCCATGCTCGACACGCTCGACGCACATCTCGCCCGCCACCGCTATCTGGCGGGGGGACTATTGCACCGAGGCCGATTGGCGGCTGTTCGTCACGCTCGTCCGCTTCGACATCGCCTATCATGGTGCGTTCAAGTGCAACCTGCGCCGCATCGCCGACTATCCCGCGCTCGCTCCCTATCTCCGCGAATTGTATCAATGGCCCGGCATCGCCGCGACGGTGAAGCTCGATCAGATCAAGGCGGGCTATTACAGCCTCGTCAACGTCAACCCCTCGCAGGTCGTGCCGATCGGCCCGCCTGTCGATCTCACCGGTCCCCATGATCGCGATCGCCTACCCGGCCGTGGCATCTGGCGACGGAATAACTGACCCGCTGCCTGCGTAGCCGCCTTGGCGGAACCCGCCGCGTCGGCGCCGGTTGAGCAAAGGCCAACTTCCCGACTGGAACCTCTCCTTGTTCAAGCACTTGCTACGTCTCTGCATCGCGGTGCTGATTGCGACGCCAGCAATGGCGACGACGCCGCGAGACATCCTGCTCGACGCGGCATTCCACGCTCGTGACAAAAGCGTCGCGCTCGCGCAGGTCGGGCGAGCTGAGGCGCAAGCCGACGCCCTTCTGGCGCGCACACCCGACGATCACGAAGCGGCACTGATGCAGGCGATGGCGACCGCCTATCGCGCAAAACTCCGCCACAGCCGGAGCGATGCGCTGGCGGCCCGCAAGATGTTCGACGCCCTCGCCCGCGATCCAAAAAATGCGGAGCTACAGGCGGCGGTCGGCGCGTGGCATATCGACGCGGTGACGGAGCTTGGCGGCTTCTTAGCCGGCGCGGTGCTGGGGGCGAAACGATCAGCAGGGCTGGCGGCAATCGATCGCGCCGTCGCTTTGGGCGGCGATCGGGCAATGTTCGCGGGTCTCGCCGCCCTCCTCCGCCTCTCAGTCGACGCGGAGGACGAAAAGGCCCGCGCGCTGGCGAAGATTGCCAGCCACGCGCCCGCGCCATCGGAAATGGACAGGCAGATGCGGCGCAGCGCGATCGCCATCCTCGTGCCTCTGCGTGCGGGAGATACTGAAGCCGCGCAGAAGCTGGCCCACCAGTCCTTGCCCTTCGGCCAGATCCAGCGCTGAGAGCCAGTCAGCGCGCATCGAGTTCGGGATAGTGGCGGAATATCCCATCGCCGAACGGCAGCCGCCGATCGCTCGCCAGATAGTCCTGCAACTCGGGCAGCGCTTCCACCCGGTCGTGCAGCGCGACGACTTCCTCGCATTCGCGTTCGATCGTCCGCATCCGCAGCGGAAAGGCGTAGCGTAGACCCTCGACCAGTTGGAACAACGACAGGTCCGCATAGGTCCAACGCTCGCCACCCGCCAGCCATTCTCCGCGCGCGTCGAGTATGCGGTCGAAATAGTCGAGATATTTCGGCATGCGCGCATCGCGAAACTCCTCCGCGCGTCGCGCTGCCTCGGGCTTCTGCTCCTCATAATAGAGGCCGGCGCCGATCGGATGATGCACGTCATGCGCCTCCAGCACCATGTCGGCGATGGTGAGCTGAAGTTGCTGCACCCAATAGCGCCCCGCCCAGTCGGACGGCGCAAGGCCGTGCCGCTCGCCCAGGAAAGCGAGGATATTGGCGGTCTGCGCGATCGCCTGCCCTTCCGCCACCAGATAAGGCGGCGCAAACGGCGGATCGGTTTCGCGTCGCGCCATGTCGGCCATCAGCGCTGCGTCGCCCTCCTCAGTCTCTCGCGCCCGCTCGCGATAGGGAATCCCACCCGCTTCGAGCGCGAGCCGGACGAACTCGCCCCGGCCGGGCAGTCCCGACCAATACCATAATTCATACATGGTCGCGCCTCACACCAGCCGGGCATCAAGCGTGATGTCCGCCTTCAGCAATTTGGAAACGGGGCACCCGGCCTTTGCCTTGCTCGTCAAATCGCGGAACTGCGCCTCGTCAATGCCGGGGATCTTCGCCTCCAGTGTCAGGCGCGACGCGGTGATCGCGAAGCCACCCTCCTGCTGCTCGATCGTCACGACGGCGCTCGTGTCCATCCGCTCGGCCTTCAGATTCGCCTCGCCAAGGATCAGCGACAGCGCCATTGTGAAGCAGGCCGCATGCGCCGCGCCGATCAACTCTTCCGGGTTGCTGCCCTTCTGCCCTTCGAACCGGCTGGAAAAGCCGTAAGGATAGGAATCGAGCGCGCCGCTCTCGGTCGAAATCGCGCCGCGTCCGTCCTTCAGCCCGCCGCTCCAACTTGCAGAGCCCTTGCGATCGATCTTCATGGCTATCTCCTCGGGTACGGCGGGTCCTCCCCGCTCCCGAGGCGTAACGAGGCGAAGCCTGTTTATTTCCCTTCGGCGGTCGCACACCACGCTTGCCAGAATAGTAATATTTGTTACGGTTTGTCCGTGTCTTCCAAATCGCCTCTCGCCCATGTCGACGCCGCCACCTTCCAGCAGGCGCTGAAGGCGTTCGCCATGATCGTCGGGTCCGAACATCTGATCGACGACCCCGCCGACCTCGCCAATTTCTCGCGTCCGCTGATGCCGGTCGATGAACAGTCGCACGCGCCCGGCGCGGTTGTCTCGCCCGCCTCGGTCGAGGAAGTGCGCGCCCTCCTCCGTGTCGCGGCCGAGCATCGCGTGCCGCTCTGGCCGGTCTCGACCGGGCGGAATTTCGGCTATGGATCGACGCGCGTCGCCGTCGCGGGCACCGTTCTGCTCGAGCTTCGACGGATGGACCGCATCCTCGATATCGATCCCGTGCTGTGTACCGCGCTGGTCGAGCCGGGCGTCACCTATCAGATGCTCGCCGATCGCATTGCGGCGGAGAAATTGCCGCTCTGGCTCGATTTCCCTGCTCCCGGGCCTCTCGTCGGCCCCACCGGCAACACGCTGGAGCGCGGCGGCGGCACCACGCCTTATTTCGATCATTTCGGCCACAGCTGCGGGTTCGAAGTGGTGCTGGCGGATGGCACGGTGCTGCGGACGGGCATGGGCGGCGTACGGGGCACCAAGGCGTGGCAGGCCTATCGCTACGGCTTCGGTCCGACGCTGGACGGCATCTTCACCCAGTCCAATTTCGGTGTCGTCACCAAGATGGGCCTGTGGCTGATGCCCGCGCCCGAAGCGCACCGCACCTTCCTCGCCGCCTGGCCGAACGACGCCGATCTGGTCCGCGCGGTCGATGCGATTCGGCCACTTCGACTCGACGGGACGATCGGCAATAACGGCACGATCGCAAATGACATATTGGTGCTGACCGGCGTCGCCAAACGCAGCAATCTGTTCGATGGCACGGGCGCAATCCCCGCCAATATCGCGCGCAAGGCTGCCGCCGCAAAGGGGCTGGGCGCGTGGAATTATCTCTACAGCATCTATGGCCGCGCCGATCGCGTTACGGCCGACACGGCGGTGGTGACTGGCGCGCTGGAGGCGGCGGGCGCCACGGTGATGCCTGACATTCCCGATCCGATGCAGATCGGCAAGCTCAGCCTCGAAACCTTCACCTTGTTCGATTGGCGCGGTGGTGGCGGCCTCGCCTGGTTCTCGCCGGTCTGCACCTCGCGCGGTGACGAGGCAGCGGCACAGATGGCCGTGGCGCGGACGATCATGGAAGCGCACGGCATCGATTTCATGACCGGCGCAACGATGGACGGGCGCGAGATGCTGAACGTTATGCCGCTGGTCTTCGATCGCGGCGATCCGGCGGTAACGGAACAGGCGGATCGCTGCATGCGCGCGCTCTATGATGCCTTCGCTGCGAAGGGCTGGGGTTTCTACCGCGCCGGCATCGGCTATATGGACCGCGTAGCCGAAATCCATGGCGAAGCGCAGCGCGCGGTCAATCGCCGGCTGAAGCGCGCGCTCGATCCGCTCGGCATCATCGCGCCGGGCAAGTCGGGGATCGCGCTATGATAGCCGCCCTCCTCCTCGCCGCCGCTGCGGCACCCCCTTCCGCGCCGCCACCCATCTGGCATGCCGCCTGCGCTTATTGCCACGAGAACAGCAAGGTAGGCCCGCCGCTTAACGGTCCCTACGATCCCGCCGCGTTACGGGCGATCATCCGCTCGGGCGTCGACGCGATGCCGCCCTTTCACCCCAGCGAGCTTTCCGACGAGGAGATAGACGCGCTCGCGCAATGGCTGGCGGCGAGGCCTGCCGCGCGCTAGAGAGGCGCGCATGTCCCAAGCCTTTTTCCCCGCCGTCCGCATGCGCCGCGCGCGCGTATCGGGCTGGAGCCGCGCGCTCGTCGCCGAGAATGTCCTCACCCCGTCCGATCTCATCTGGCCCCTGTTCGTGACGAGCGGTGAGGCGGTGGAGGAGCCGGTCGCCTCGCTGCCCGGCGTGTCGAGATGGTCGGTCGACAGGCTGATCGATCGAGCCCGCGAGGCGCGCGACCTTCGCATACCCTGCATCGCCCTCTTCCCGAACACGCCGCCTTCACTAAGGACCGAGGACGGGCGCGAGGCGCTCAATCCCGACAATCTGATGTGCCGGGCCATCCGCGCGGTGAAGGATGCGGTGCCCGAAATCGGCATCCTCACCGACGTTGCGCTCGACCCCTATACTGCGCACGGCCATGACGGGTTGGTCGACGCAGCGGGTTATGTGCTGAACGACGAGACGAGCGCGCTGCTGGTTGAGCAGGCGCTGGTCCAGGCCAATGCGGGAGCGGACATCGTCGCGCCGTCGGACATGATGGACGGGCGCGTCGCCGCGATCCGCGCGATGCTGGAGCGCGAGGGCCATCGCAACGTCCAGATCATGGCCTATTCCGCGAAATATGCGAGCGCCTTCTACGGCCCGTTTCGCGACGCGGTCGGCAGTCGCGGGCTGCTGAAGGGCGACAAACGCGGCTATCAGATGGACTTCGCCAATGCCGAGGAGGCGCTGCGCGAGGTAGCGCTCGATCTCGCCGAGGGGGCAGATAGCGTGATGGTGAAGCCCGGACTGCCCTATCTTGATATCGTCCGCCGCGTGAAGGAGCGGTTCGAGGTGCCCGTCTTCGCTTATCAGGTGTCGGGCGAATATGCGATGATCGAGACGATGGTGGCCGCCGGCGGCGGCGATCGCGACGCGCTGGTCCTCGAAACGCTGATGGCGTTCAAGCGCGCCGGCTGCTCGGGCGTCCTCACCTATCATGCCGCCCATGCGGCGCGCCTGCTGGGCTGAGCGGCGCATGGCCCATTGCTATCCGTTCGCCGGACACCGGCCCGATATCGCAGGCGCAGCCTTCGTGGCGCCCGGCGCGCGCCTGATCGGCCGCGTGACGCTCGGCAAGGAAGCGAGCGTCTGGTACAATTGCGTGTTGCGCGGCGACGATGAGCCGATCAGCGTCGGCGCGCGCACCAACATTCAGGACGGGGCCGTCGTCCATGTCACCGCGGGCCATTACGCCACCGAGATCGGCGCCGATTGCCTGATCGGCCATCTCGCGATGCTCCATGGCTGCAAGTTGCACGACCGCAGCTTCGTGGGCCTGGGCGCGATCGTGATGGACGGATGCGAGATCGAATCGGACGGCATGCTCGCCGCCGGCGCGATGCTGACGCCGGGCAAGCGGCTTGGTGCGGGACAGCTCTGGACGGGGCGGCCCGCGCGCTACGTCCGCGATCTCAGCGAGGCCGAGATGGCGGGCCACCGCGCCGCAGTGGCTGATTATGTCGAGCGCGCCCGCGCCCACGCGGCGGCCCTTAAGCAGGCCTGAGCGCGCCCGTCAGTTCGGCATAGGCGGTCGCCTGCGCCTTCTGGATTTCCGCCGTCCGCGTCCATGCCGCTTCGATCCGGCTCGTGTCGATCGCAGGGTGGCGCTGAGCGGCTTCGATACGCAACCGGTCGAGCGAGGCCAGGGCAGTCTGCGCGGGGCCACGCAGTTCTTCGAGCCGACTGATCGACTGCTGCGCTATCACCCAAAGCTCCTCACCCGGCGCGATTCCCTTCGCCGCCGCTACCTTGGTCCGCGTTTCGGCCAGCTGCGCCTCGAACGGCGCCACCGAGGCCTCGGCCGCCGCCAGTTCGCGCGCGGCCGTGGCATCCAGCTCCGAATCAATTACCCCGCTCCTCGGTTCGGCCGCAGGTGATTCGGGGGTGACATCGCCGATCGCGATCTTTTCGATCGGCCTCGGCGCGAGCGAGGGAAAAGCCCCTTCGTCCTGCGCACAGCCCGCGAGGCTTGCGCAAAATAGCGGGATCAGCAGGAGGCGGCGTGCGAAAGGCGGGCTGCAAGGCATGATTTTCTCTAGGCGGCACCCCCTTTCTCCGCAACGGGCTTGCGTACCACGCAACCTCCGATTATGTGCGGCGCTCCAACGCGCCCGTAGCTCAGCTGGATAGAGCATCAGACTACGAATCTGAGGGTCGGACGTTCGAATCGTTCCGGGCGCGCCAAAACTTCCCTAGGAAGCGCGGCCTTCAAAGGCTGTAAGGACCCGCCCGAGTGGCGGGTCTTTTCGCAGAACCAATCAGGCGCCATGCGGGTACGAAAAGGCCTGCCAGCATCATTTTCGACCAGCCCTGCGATCGACAATCTTAGACCTCGAAAAAGGCGATTCGTCTCATTTTGATGCTTCGCCAAACAATCGCGCCAGTCCTTGCAGCCCCACGGAGAAGGCTGACGGGCGACGTGACGCAACTTAATCTTTGCGGATCAGCGGCTGCCGTGGCTGGGCGCGTCGCCGCCCGTCTCGGGCTTGGGGGCAGCGGAATTGATGTCGAGTGAGCCGCCGCCCGCTTGCGGATCGGCATCATAATCTTCCGCGCCGCCGCCTCCGCCAGCTCCGGCTCCGCTTCCCCGGACCGCGCCGCTTCCCGTTGAAGGGCGCGCGCCGCGATTGGCTTCGGCTTCCGGATCGGACTTGCGGGTGCCGGCTTGCGGCGTCCACTGCTCTTCAGCGCCGTGCGGGGCGTCGACTTCGGGTTCCTCATTGCCGCGCGCCGCTTCGCTGGAGGGCAGCGGGGTGCGCGCGCCGCCGCCGTCCTGCCGGCGGTCCGCTTCCTTGCCTCCGGCGCGCTGCTGGCTTGTCTCGATCTTGGCCATGATCCATCTCCTCGCCCTTCCGAACGAATGGAGGCTACAGTCGTGCCATCGCGTATGAGGCGCGCGCGTCCCCGTCAGGCGTCGGGCGGTAGGGTCGAGAGGACGCGCGCGATGAAGATATGAAATTCCTCCATATAATTGCGCAGGAATTTCCGGCTGTCCTCGTTGGTCACTTCACTCTGATCATCGATCAGGCCAGGCGTGAAGCGGATATAGGCTTCGGGGGCGTTCATCTGGGGCGAATTGCAGAAGCCGAGCACACTGCGCAGGCTCTGTTGCGCGATCGCGGTGCCGATCGCGCCGGGCGACGTACCGATCACCGCCGAAGGCTTGTGGGTGAAGGAATTGGTGCCATAGGGCCGGCTCGCCCAGTCGATCGCGTTCTTCAACCCGCCAGGAATCGAGCGATTATATTCGGGTGTGACGAAGAGCAGCGCGTCGACCGCCTTCAACGCATCCTTGTAGGCGCGCGCCACCGGCGGAAAGTCTGCATCATAATCGTAGCTGTAGAGCGGCAGGTCGCGGAACGATATTTCGGTGAAGGTCAACTCGGGCGGCGCCAGCTTGATCAGCGCATGGGCGAGTTTCCGGTTGATCGATTCGGTGGCGAGGCTGCCGATAAGATATCCGACTTTGTAGCTTGTCATGGTCTTCCCTTTCCCGGCGGAACGGTGCCCCCTTTTGTCGTCATAGCGGTACGGGCGGCGCGCTGGCCAGCACCGCATCGGGGCGTGCGAGCGCGATCAGGCGGAGCCCCGCCTCCGCCGCGCGCGCGACCGCAAGGCTGGTCGGTGCGGAGACGGTGACGAGCATCGGACAATCGGCGAGCACCGCCTTTTCCACCAGTTCGTAGGAGCAGCGCGCCGACAGCAGCGCGAATCCCCCGTCCCAACCGATCCCCGCGCCCAGCATCGCTCCGATCAGCTTGTCGAAGGCATTGTGGCGGCCGACATCCTCGCGCGCCAGCCGGATCGTCCCGTCGGCCGCGCATAAGGCCGCGGCGTGGACCGCGCCCGTCGCGCGATTGAGCGGCTGGTGCGCGCGAAGTGTCTCCAGCGCACCGAACAACGCCTCTTGCCCCGCCCGCGTCGAAGAGATGACGCGCGGCAGCGGCCGCAGCGCCTGTTCGAGATTCTCGATGCCGCACAGGCCGCAGGAGGATTCGGAGACACGATGGCGTACACGCTCCGCGACGCGCGCGACACGATCGGCGATCAACGTGATGCGCAGGATCACCCCGCCTGCGGCCTCATGTGTCTCGACGTCGATCAAATCCGAGGCCGCATCGATCAGCCGTTCGGACCGGCAGAAACCGCGTGCGAAATCGGCGAGATCGGCGGGCGTCGCCATCATCACCGCATAGCCGAGGCCGTTAATCTCGATCGCGATCGGCATCTCGACCGCGAGCAGCCGGTCAATCGGCTCGGGTTTCCCCGTTGGAGTCAATCGATCGAAGCGGGCGGAGACCGTGGAGTCCATGCCCCCTCCTAGTCCCTCCTGCGACGAAGATCAGCCCAGCCGCTCCGCATGCCAGCGCAGATGATCCGCGAGGAAGGTCGATATGAAATAATAGCTGTGGTCATATCCCGGCCGCATCCGCAGATCGAGCGGAATGCCCGCTGCCTTGCATGCCTCCGCGAGCAGCGAGGGCTTCAGCTGTCCTTCGAGGAAATCATCGGCCTCGCCCTGTTCCACCAGGATTTCGGGCACGCGCGCACCATCCTCGATCAGCGCGGTCGCGTCATAGGCGCGCCACGTCTGGCGATCGTCACCCAGATAACCGGTCAGCGCCTTCTCGCCCCAAGGGCAACGCAGCGGCGAGACGATCGGCGAGAATGCCGACACGCTCTTGTAGGCCGACGGATTCTTGAGCGCGATCGTGAGCGCGCCGTGACCGCCCATCGAATGGCCGGTGATCGCCTGACGGCCCATATCCGCAGGAAAATGGGCCGCCACGATTTCGGGCAGCTCCTTCGTCACATAGCTCAGCATGCGATAGTTTCTGGCGAAGGGCGCCGCCGTCGCATCGACATAGAAACCCGCGCCCAGCCCGAAATCATAGGCGCCGTTCGGATCGTCAGGCACGCCCTCACCGCGCGGCGACGTGTCCGGCGCGACGAAGATCAGCCCGAGTTCGACACATGCGCGGCGAAACTCGCCCTTTTCGGTGACATTCGCATGCGTGCAGGTCAGCCCGGAAAGATACCAGACCACTGGCAGCGGCGCCGCATCCGCCGCCAGCCCTTGCGGCGGCACGAACACCGAAAAGGTCATCTCGGTGTCCGTCTCGCGCGACGCATGGCGGTACACGCCCTGCACGCCGCCGTGGCTGCGGTTGGTCGATATCGTTTCAAGCGTCACAACAATCTCCGGTGCGGTCGCTTCATTCACCCGGGGCGAAGCAATAGGTGCAGATCTTGTTGCCGTCGGGATCGCGCACATAGGCGGCATAGGCCGTGGGCGTGAAGCTGCGCGGGCCGGGCGCGCCCTCGTCGGTGCCGCCATTGGCGAGCGCCGTTTCGTGGAAAGCGCGCACCGCCGCGCGGCTCGGCGCGGCGAAGCTGATCGTGCCGCCGTTCGCGAAGGTGCAAGGCTGGCCATTGCCCGGCTTCGTCACCATGAACTCGGGCGCGTCGGCACCCCAGATGGACGCATTTTCATGCAAGTCCATCACTCGCTTTAGCCCCAGCGCGCCCAGCGTCTTGTCATAAAAGGTCCGCGCCTTGCCGATGTCATTGGTCCCGACGACGATATGGGTAAAAATCGCCATGATTCCATCCTTCCGGTTCGAGTCAGTACAGGACCACGCTGCGGATCGATTCGCCCGCATGCATCAGGTCGAACGCCTTGTTGATGTCGTTCAGCGGCATCGTATGGGTGATGAGATCGTCGATGTTGATCTTGCCGTCCATATACCAGTCGACGATCTTCGGCACATCGGTTCGCCCGCGCGCGCCGCCGAAGGCCGAGCCTTTCCAGACGCGCCCTGTTACGAGCTGGAATGGCCGGGTGGAGATTTCCTTGCCCGCTTCGGCGACGCCGATGATGATCGACTGGCCCCAGCCGCGATGGCAGCATTCGAGCGCCTGGCGCATCACATTGGTGTTGCCCGTGCAATCGAACGAATAATCCGCGCCGCCGTCGGTCGCGTCGATGATCGCGGCGACCACCTTGTCGACGCCCACCTCGTTCGGGTTGATGAAGTGCGTCATGCCGAATTTCTTCGCCATCGCCACCTTCGCGGGGTTGATGTCGACGCCGATGATCTTGTTCGCACCCACCATGCGGGCACCCTGGATGACGTTGAGGCCGATGCCGCCCAGGCCGAAGACGACGACATTCGCGCCCGGCTCGACGCCCGCCGTCCAGATCACCGCGCCGATACCGGTCGTGACGCCGCAGCCGATGTAGCAGATTTTGTCGAACGGCGCGTCCTCGCGCACCTTGGCAACCGCGATCTCCGGCATCACCGTGAAGTTCGAGAAGGTCGAGCAGCCCATATAATGGTAGATCGTCTCGCCCCCCAGCTTGAAGCGGCTGGTGCCGTCCGGCATCACACCCTGCCCCTGGGTGGAGCGGATCGAGGTGCACAGATTCGATTTCTGCGAGAGGCAGGTTTTGCACTGCCGGCATTCGGGGGTGTAGAGTGGGATAACATGGTCGCCCGGCTTCACCGAGGTGACGCCCGCTCCCACTTCGCGCACGATACCGGCGCCTTCATGGCCGAGGATCGAGGGGAAGATGCCTTCCGAATCCTTGCCTTCCAGCGTGTAGGCGTCGGTATGGCACACGCCCGTCGCCATCACCTCGACAAGCACCTCACCGGCCCGGGGCCCTTCGAGGTCGACTTCGTGGATCTCGAGCGGCTTGTTTGGCGCAACCGCGATCGCGGCTCTCGTTTTCATCACATATTCTCCCCGGTGAAGCTGGCTTTCCTTCGGTCCTATGCCTAGGTGATTTGACAAGTCAACGGATGCTCGAAACTATACCCCATGCCTCATAATCGCACGAAGGAAGAAGCCCCCTTGCTCGTATTGCCCGCCGAAGAGACGCGGGCCAATGCAGCGAAGCCCCGGCTCGATTTCGCTTATTATGTCCCATTCGGGCTCACCGCGATCTCCAACAAGATCGCGCGCTCGGCGAGCCGGGTCTATCTGAAGCTTTATGGTGTCGGCATCAACGAATGGCGGATCGTCGCCAATCTGCGCGTCCGGCCGGGCATCACTGCCAACCTGATCTGCCAGACGTCGGGACTGGACAAGGCGGCCGTCAGCCGGTCGCTCCGCCTGCTCGAGGATCATGGCTATATCGAGGCCGACAAGACGACCAACGGCGACGCACGCGGGCGCAACCTGCGCCTCACCGCCAAGGGGGACAAGCTCCATGACGAATTGATCGGCGTGGCGCTGGCACGCGAGGAGGAGCTTCTCCACGGCTTCACCGAGGCCGAACGGCGCCAATTGTTGAGCTTCATCACGCGCATGCACGCCAACGTCAATCTCGTCGGCGAAGTGCTGGGGCCACCCACGCGCCGCGAATAGTCGCGGCGGGAGAGGCTTGATCCGGGTGGAGTGCGTTGAAGCAGGATGAACGAAGCACACCCCCCTCCCCGTCAGGCCGCGCTGATTGTCAATGCACGGTCGCGCAAGGGACGGCGGCTCTTTCGCGAGGCCACGGCCTTGTTGAAGGACGCCGGGATCGATCTCGTCTCAACCCGGGCGGAGCGCAAGCCGGCCCGGATGCGCAAACATATTGCCGAGGCGATTGCGACAGGCGTACCGATGGTGATCGTCGGCGGGGGCGATGGATCGCTGTCATCGGCAGTCGATGAATTTGTAGGCTCGGACACCCTGTTCGCGCTGCTGCCCTTGGGCACCGCGAACAGCTTCGCCCGGTCGCTCGGCATTCCGCTCGACCTGCCGGGCGCGGTCGGCGTGATCGCAAGCGGGCGGCGGCGGCGCATCGATCTCGGCATGATCGACGGCGATTATTTTGCGAACAGCGCCGCGCTCGGCCTGTCGCCGCTGATTGCCGAGACGGTGCCCGATCTGCTCAAGCGCTTCCTTGGCCGCCTGGGCTATGTGGGCTGGGCGCTTTTTCGCCTGTCCCGGTTCCAGCCGTTCCTCCTGACCGTCGGCGAAGGCGCTGCGGCCGAGACGATCGAGGCGCTGGAAGTGCGGATCGCCAACGGTTCCTATCATGGCGGCGCCGAGTTGGTAGCGAGCGCACGCGTCGATTCAGGGGAGATCGTCGTCCAGGCGGTAGTCGGCCGGCAGTTGGCGCGGCTCGGCTGGAATTATGTGCGCAGCCTGCTCCGTCTGCCACAGCGCGCGACCGATCTACGCGAATTTCGCGGCCGCTCGCTCCGTATCGCGACCGATCCGCCGCAGCCGATCTCGATCGACGGCGAGGTGCTCGCCCGAACCCCCGTCACCGCGCGGATCGCGCCGGGGGTGATCGAGGTCGCCGCGCCGGCTGCTCAGCCTGAGGGATGAAGCCGCCCGCCCGGTTCGCCGTCCGCCAATGTTCGCTCCTCGCTTTCGGCGGCAACGATCGGCGCCATCAGCCTGATATCGCGCCATTTGCCCCAGCGATAATAAGCGACCGTCAGAACGAGCGACGCGACCGAACCCGCCGGGAAGCTCCACCAGATCGCGTCGGCGCCGAAGCGGGGCAGGAAAGTGATGGCGATGCCTAGACGCACCGGGATCGCGGTGATGAACAGGATCATCAGCGGCACCAGCACCGCGCCGTTCGCCCGCACCACACCCGAAAGGACCAGCGTGATGCCGAACAGCACGAAGCTCCAGCTCACGACGAGGTGGATATGCCGCGCGATCGGCAGCGCGTCGCCTCCCTTGGGCAGGAACAGGCCGAGCACCTGCCGGTCGACAAGGGTCAGCGCGACGACCATCGCGCCGGTAAGCAGCACGTTCATCCACACGCCCGACCGCGCGATCCGCGCCACCCGGTCCCACTTGCCCGCGCCGATATTCTGCGCCGCCATCGCGCTTACCGCGCCGCCAAGGGCGAGCGCGGGCATCTGGATATAGGTCCATAGCTGCGAGGTGATGCCGTAGGCGGCGGTCGTCGAAACGCCTTCGCGATTGACGAGACCGATGACGGTGAGTGCCGACAGGGACATCACCAGCATCTGCAACCCCATCGGGAAGCCCTTGAGGACGATAACCTTCAGCAGCTTCGGATCGGGCCAGAGATAGCGCCACTCCGCCCCACGCAACCGCATGCTGAGATCGCGCGCCTGGATGTAGGCGATAAGCGCGACCAGGCTGATATAATTGGCCGCGAGCGTCGCCATTGCCGAGCCCGCTATGCCGAGGCGCGGCGCAGGCCCGAGGCCAAGGATCATCACCGGATTCAGCCCGACGTCGATCACCGCGCCCAGCCCCATGAACCATAAGGGTGTCATCGAATCGCCGGTTCCGCGCAGCCCCATCATCAGCAGCACGGCGAGGAAGCTTGGCGGCATGCCGAGGAAGATGACGCGGAGATAATCGAGTGCGAGCGGGAAAACGATCGGGCCGGTATCCAGCAGATGCAGGAGTGCCGGCGCATAGATCCAGCCCATGATCGCGATCAGCACCGCAAGCAGCACGAACATGCCGATCGCGCTGCCCATCACGCGGCGCGCACCGTCTATGTCGCGCCGCCCCATCGACTGGCCGACAAGGATCGTCGCTGCCATGCCGAAGCCAAAGACACCTGCAAACATCAGGAACATCACGAGGTTTGCGTTCGATGTCGCCGCCAGCGCATCCTCGCCCAGGAAGCGGCCGACCCAGACTGCGTTGATCGATCCGTTCAAAGATTGAAGGATGCTCGAACCCAGCGTCGGCAGCGCGAACATCAGCAGCGTCCGTCCGATTGGGCCGGCCGTCAGATCCTTCCCGCCATGCTGACGCCTCGGGACACCTATGGTTTCCTGATCCACTCCGTCACCCCTTTGCCACGGAGTCCCGCCGGCAACCCCATTTGCCCTATCGTTTGCTGATACAACTAAAAACGATCGTCAGTCCAGACGGGCAAGCGCTGCCCTTAAACGCACGATGTCCGCCTCGAACGCATCGAGGCGCGCACGGTTTTCCGCAACAACCTCAGGCTTGGCTCGTTCGACGAAGGCAGGATTGGCCAGCCGCTTTTCCGTCGCCGCATGCTCCTTCTCGGCCGCAGCGATCGTCTTGGCGAGGCGCGCCCGCTCGGCATCGAGATCGATCACGCCGGCAAGCGGCAGAACGAAGGTCGCTTCGTCCACCACGATCTGCGCGGCGCCACCCGTCGGCGATGGTTCGTGACTGATTGCCTCGATACGCGCGAGTCTCTGGAGCGACGCCGCCTGCCGATCGAGCCGCGCGACCGTTTCCGCCGAGGCGTCGCGGACGTGCAGCGGCAGCTTCGCGCCCGGCGGCACGTTTAGTTCGGTCCGCGCCGTGCGCAGGTCGGAGACCAGTCGGATCAGCCAGTCGATCTCGCGCCCCGCCTCGGGATCGAGCGCGCGCGCGTCCGCCATCGGCCAGCGGGCAACGATCAGATCGTAAGGCCGCTCACCCATAGCATGCCAGAGTTCCTCGGTGACGAACGGCATGAAGGGGTGGAGCATCACCAATATCTGGTCGAGCACCCATCCGGCGACCGTGCGGCATTCCTCCGCGCCTTCGCCGCCGACGAAGGCCGGCTTGATAAGCTCCAGATACCAGTCGCAGAAGCTCGCCCAGACGAACTGGTAGATGGTGTTCGCGGCCTCGTCGAAACGCAGGTCGGCCAGCGCAAGATCGAGCGCCTGCACCGTCTTCACCGTCTCGGCGATGATCCAGCGGTTGACCGCCAACGTCGCTTCGGGCGGCTCGACCGTCGCGGACGCGCCGATGCCGTTCGCCTGCGCAAAACGCGCGGCATTCCACAGCTTGGTCGCGAAATTGCGGTAGCCTTCGACGCGCTTCTCATCGAGCTTGATATCGCGCCCCTGGCTCTCCATCGCGGCGAGCGTAAAACGCAAGGCATCGGCGCCATATTTATCGATTAGCCCCAACGGATCGACCGTATTGCCTTTGGACTTCGACATTTTCGATCCATCGGGCGCGCGAACCAGTCCGTGGAGATACAAAGTCTTCCACGGTATTTCTTTCATGAAGTGCAAGCCCTGCATCGCCATTCGCGCATCCCAGAAGAACAGGATGTCGAAGCCCGAGACGAGCACGTCGTTCGGATAATGACGGCGTAACTTTGCCGTATCCTCCGGCCAGCCGAGCGTGCCGAACGGCCAGAGCGCAGACGAGAACCAGGTATCGAGCACATCGCCGTCTCGGGTCAGCACGGCGTCCGGCCCCGCCTTGGCCTGTGCCGCCGCCTCGTCCACGGCGACATGGACCTGCCCTGTCTCATCATACCAGGCGGGAATGCGATGCCCCCACCAGAGCTGCCGCGAGACGCACCAGGGCTGTATATTTTCCAACCAGTTATACCATGTCTTTTCCCACGTCTTGGGAATGACCCGGATAGCGCCCGAACGCACCGCCTCGATCGCGGGACCGGCCAGCGCCTCGGCATCGACATACCATTGATCGGTCAGCCACGGCTCGATCACCACACCCGATCGGTCGCCATAGGGCGTCTGGATCGCGCGATCCTCGACCTTCTCCAGCAGCCCCGCCGCCTCGATCCGCTCGATCACCACCTTGCGCGCGTCGAAACGATCGAGGCCGATCAGATCGGCGGGGATCAGCCCGTCGGCCGTCTGCACCAGCTTCCCCTCGGCATCGAGCATGTTGAGCATGTCGGCGGGCTTGAAGCCGGCGCGCTTGCCGACCTCGAAGTCGTTGAAATCATGCCCCGGCGTGATCTTGACCGCGCCCGATCCCAACTCCGGATCGGCATGCTCATCGGCGACGATCGGCACCAGCCGGCCTGTGATCGGCAGCTTCACCTTGCGCCCTATCAGCGCCTCGTAGCGCGTATCCTCGGGATTCACCGCGACCGCCATGTCGGCCAGCATCGTCTCGGGCCGGGTCGTCGCCACTGAAATCGTGCCCGATCCATCCTCCAGCGGATAGGTGAAGTGCCAAAATTTGCCCTGCACCTCGCGCGTCTCGACCTCGAGATCGGAAATAGCGGTGCGCAGGCCCGGGTCCCAGTTCACCAGCCTCTTGTCGCGATAGAGCAGCCCCTGTTCGTACAGATCGACGAACACCTTGATGACGGCCTTCGAAAAGCCCTCATCCATCGTGAAGCGCTCGTTCGCCCAGTCGCAGCTTGCACCCAACCGACGAAGCTGACGGGTGATTTGACCGCCGCTTTCCTCCTTCCACTCCCACACCTTGTCGACGAAGACATCGCGGGTGAAATCGGTACGCTTCTGCTGCCGCTCGTTCAGCCGCCGCTCGACCACCATCTGCGTGGCGATGCCGGCGTGATCGGTGCCGACCACCCACAGCGCGTCCTTGCCCTGCAATCGGGCGTGACGGATCAGGATATCCTGGAGACTATTATCGAGCGCATGGCCGATATGGAGCGATCCCGTCACATTGGGCGGCGGGATGACGATCGTGAAGGGCTCCGCATCGGGCCGTTCGGGATGGAAACGGCCCTCGCTTTCCCAATGGCTGTACCAGCGCGCTTCGATCTCGGCGGGATTGAAAGTCTTGTTTATCGTCATGATGAGGCGGCTTTAGCGCGTCAGCCGCCCCGCGCATCCAAAAAATATGCGCCGATCAGAGCGCGCGGCCGCTTATCCGCGCAATTTCCTGCGAAACCATCTCCTCGACGATCGCGGGCAGCTTCGCATCGAGCCATTCCTTGAGCATCGGGCGCAGCATGTCGCGCACCAGGCCCTCAAGGCTGTTATCCGATCCGGCGGAAGGCTTGACGATCATCGCCGACAGCGCGGCGAGCGCCTGCCGGCTGGCATGCGCGGCATCGTCCGAAACGATCGACGACGGGAGAGCAGCGTCGGGCGCCGCCGCACGGCCGGCATCAGTGGCATTCTCCAATTCCACGGGCGTATCCTTATTCTCGGCGGCAGTCGCTGGCATGGCCTGGGTCAATTCGAGTACCTCCGCTTGCGTATCGTCTTCCCCCTGCCCTTCCTGCCCGGGCTGCGCCTTGTCGTCCGCTGACGCCTTAGGCTTGGCGGAACGAACGAGTCGCCCCCGCCCCGCCGCTGGCCCGGGACCCCCATCCTCGGCGATGATGCGCTTGATGGAAGCGAGAATCTCTTCCATCGACGGGTCATTTCGTGCGTCCATGGAATGCGCTTATCGCCTAGTTGCCGACGCTTGTCACGGGCTTCGTGTTAACCACGCTGGGCGCGGCGACGTCGACGGTACGGGTCGCGATCGGTTGCGGCGCGGGATCGGTGCTCCAGTCGTTGAGATTATGCCGGACGCGGCGATAATTGGCGGTAGGATCGTAGAGCGCGCCTCCGTCCAGCCCCAAATCGCGCGCCTCCGCCTTGCCGATCGCTGCCAGCAGCGCGAAGCCCGCGACATAAGCGTCGCGCCGTGCCGCAACCAGCGTCACGCGCGTATTCAGCAACTCTTGCTCAGCATTCAGCACATCGAGCACGGTGCGCGTGCCGACGCTATTTTCGGCGCGCACCCCTTCCAGCGCCAGTTCGTTCGCCGAAACCGCGCGCTCGGAAGATTCGATCACCCCCAGCGCCGCCTGATAGCGCGAATAAGCGGTGCGTGCCTCGGCGACCACACCCCGTTCGGTGAGCGTCACCTGTTCGAGCGCCTGGCTCTTGCGCGCCTGCGCCTGCCGCACGAGCGCGCCGGGCAGGCCGCCCTGGAAAATCGGCAGCCGCGCCTGCAGGCCCACCGTCGCCGTCGTCTGCGATTGGGAGAGCGTGCCGACGCCGAGGCCGGCATCGTCGAGCGAGTTCAGATAATTGACATAGTCGCCCGTGCCGAAGGCAGAGAGTTGTGGGAGGCGCTGCCCTTCGGCGGACCGGATATCATAGTCGGCCGCCTTGCTCGCCTGTCGTGCCGATTCGAGCGCCGGATTATTCTCGGTCGCGACATCGACCGCATCGTCGGCATTCGCCGGCAGCGCGGGCAGCGGCGGCGGCGGCTCCAGATTTTCGGGGAATTTCCCGACGATGCGCAGATAGGTCTGTCGACTGGCGTCGAGTTGCGCCTCAGCGCTCTGAAGTTGACTGCGCGCACCCGCGAGCCGTGCATCGGATTGCGCCACATCGGTGCGCGTCAGATCGCCCACTTCGAAACGATCGCGCGACGCCTGCAGGTCGGTTTCCAGCACCTTCACATTGCCGGCATTCAGTTCGACGATCGATTGATCGCGAATCACATCCATGTAGGCGGCGACGGTTTGCGTGAAGAGGTCCGCCTCGGTCGAGCGCAGGTCGGCACGGCCGGCGACGACGCGCGTCTCGGCCGCCTTCACCGAATTGCGCACCTGCCCGCCCTGATAGATCGGCACGTTGACCGAAAGTTCGCCGCCCACCGATCGCGCCGGCGACGTGAAATTCAGCGCGGACCGCTTGACGAACTCGTTATAGGAGCCCGTCGCATCGACGCTCGGCAGGCCGCTGGCCCGCGCGATCGGCACATTCTCGTCGATCGCGCGCAAGCCGGCGCGGGCGCCGGTCATCGACGGATTAGTCGTATAGACCCGGATGAAAGCCTCGCGCAGCGTATCCGCACGTGCCGCCTGCCCGACGAGAAGCGCCGCCAGCGCCGCCCCGATCCAGCGCCCCCGAACAGCCATCAGAAGCGGAAAGCCGGCGGGGGCGCGAAACCGGGCAACGGCGCCGCTTCGGCATCGGCGAAGGCGGTGGTGCCGAAACCACCCGCCGCGCGCCGGCCGACGACGAGCCGGCTCACGCCCCGCTCGATCAGGCCCGTGGCGAGCCGGCCACCCTCGGCAAGTTGGGCGATCAGTGCGTCGGGCAACGCCTCGATCACGCCGTCTATCAGGATCAGGTCATAGGGCGCGCCGGCCGCCCAACCCTCGGCCAACGGTCCTTCGACAGGCTCGACATTGGCAAGCGGCGGGGCGTTTGCAGAGAGCGCCGAATCGGCTTCGAGCGCCACGACCGACCGCACAAGTTGTGCGAGAACGGCGGCGGCATAGCCTGTCGCCGATCCAACCACGAGCGCCCGATCCTCCGGCTGCGGTGCAGCTTCGGTCAGCAGCAGGCCCGTCACCATCGGCGGGTTCAGCCAGCGCGCGCCACCCAGCGGCACGAGCGTATCGACATAGGCCAGCGCCGCGCGCTCGGCCGGCACATGGCGTTCGCGCGGCACGACGCCCATCGCCGCGATGACGCGTGGATCGTTCACCGCCGTGGTCCGCAGCTGGCTGGCCACCATAGCGCGGCGCATGGATTCAAAATTCTGTTCGGTCACGTTCGCCTCGTCGCACCAGTGTCTTATGGATATAGACGCCCCAGGAGTGCGAGCGCTTCTATCCGCTTGATCGGAATGCGCCAATACGCGACGTGGCCGGCCCAAGCCAGCTTGACGGATTGCGTGGCGAACCCTACGGACGCCGGACCACCGAACCCGCGCCTTCGCGTGGGTCCCGGCCCGATGGCGGAGTGGTTACGCAGAGGACTGCAAATCCTTGCACGCCGGTTCGATTCCGGCTCGGGCCTCCAGTATCCCGTCAGCAGAAGTGTGCTGATGGTTGAAAAAACCTTAGATTTCCGCTAGTTTATGGGCATTCGCTGATCGTCGGCGATTGCCTGTGTTTGCCTATAATTGTGGCAGATGGGGGCAAATTTGGGGGCCTCGCTAGGCCCCCCACAGAAGCGAGGCCCCCAAATGGCGCTGACCGACACCGCAGTCCGCAACGCGAAGCCCAAAAGCAAGCCCTACAAGATCACGGATGCGCAAGGGCTTTATCTGTTGGTCAATCCGGGAGGCAGCAAACTCTGGCGCGTCAAGTATCGGCTCAACGGCGTGGAGCGAAAGCTGGCGCTGGGGTCGTATCCTGTAATCACGCTGGCCGAGGCGCGTTCGGCGCGCGATGCGGCGCGCAAGCAGGTTGCTCATGCTATCGATCCCAACGCCGCCAAGCGTCAGGCGCGCATCGAAGCGAGCATCCGCGCCAGCAACAGTTTTGCCAGCGTGGCTGAGGAATTGATCGAGAAGAAGACGCGGGAGGGGCTGGCGGAACCGACGCTGAAAAAGATGCGCTGGTTCGTGAAGCTGCTTGGCGGGGATTTCGGCAAGCGCCCCATCGCGGAAATCACGCCGCAGGAACTGTTGCACGAACTGCGTAAGCATGAACGGCGGGGCCGGTTGGAAACGGCGAATCTTCTCCGCGCGTTCGCCAGCCGAGTGTTTCGCTATGGGGTGGCGACAGCGCGGGCCGAACGTGACCCGGCCCAACTGCTGATAGGCGCGCTGACGACAGCGAGGGTCAAGCATTTCCCAGCGATCACCGATCCGGTGGCTTTCGGCGCGTTGCTCCGGGCGATTGAGGATTATCAGGGCGATCCCGCCGTCATGTACGCCCTGAAACTCACGCCTCACGTTTTCCAGCGTCCCGGCGAAATCCGACATATGGAATGGACGGAGGTGGATTTTGAAAAGGCGGTGTGGATCATCCCGGAAGGGAAAATGAAGATGCGGCAGCCCCATTCAGTGCCGCTATCCCGGCAGTCGCTCGCAATCCTCGCCGATATGCGCTCCCTGTCCGGTTCCGGGCGTTATGTGTTTCCGTCGGTCAGGACGCGGGAGAGGCCGCTCAGCGAGAATACGATCAACGCCGCCTTGCGCCGCATGGGCTTTCCCAAGGACCAGATGACCGCCCACGGATTCCGCACGTCCGCATCCTCGCTGCTGAATGAATCCGGCAAATGGAACCCCGACGCCATCGAGCGGGCGCTGGCGCATATGGTCGCGGGAAGCGTCCGGCGCATTTACAACCAGTCGGCCTATTGGCGCGAACGCGTTGCAATGGCCCAATGGTGGAGCGAATATCTGGACGAATTGCGGGATGGCGGCAATGTCCCCCGTCAACGGGAGAAGATTGAGCGATGGAGCACGACGACGACGCCCGCTCCCTTCGGAGAATTGTCTTACGGCTTCTCCATGAGAACGAAGATGAAGCACGAAGGGAACTGGACGACATTATCCGCGCGGTAGCGGAATATATCGGACGGGAATCTTCTCTTTATACGTGGGCCGTCCCGGTCATACTAACTATTCCGCCATTGCTTATGGCGGCGTCCTTCTTGGTTTCGCTTTTCTCGAAAACGGCTGGCAATCTTCTTTATGGCGCGGCCGTGCTATCCTTGCTTATTCCGCTAGGCGCTTTGTGGAAATGGGGCCGCTTTCAATATGGACGCGGCTGGCTTTGGACGCCACGTGAAGCCATCTATTTGAACGCCAGCGACGAGACGAAAGAGACGCTTGAGAAATTCTTCGCCCATATCCGGCGCGAGGACGGCCCGAAGGCATATTACCGAGATCGCAAAGGGAAAGAGCACAAGCTGGATCGCCACTTCTTTTTCGGGAAATTGCGCGTCTTGTTGCTGTCGGAGTTCGGGGCGTTCCGGGCGCTTTGCCTCTTGCCGGGTGGAAAGCGCATTTCGGAAGCGATCAAGATCGAGGCTGACCCCGACGAGATTATCGCTGCCCTCAAGATCAAGCCGAAGCGGGCAGGAGGATCGGGCCGGAACATCAAATATGCCTATATCGAAGCGGCTTTCGATTTACGCGGCGATCCGAGGCTCGACACGCTGGACCTGAACGACGAAGCGGCTGCGACACGTTCCATCACCGATTGGCTTTTGGAATGGTTCCAAAGCGCGGCCAATGTGTCCGCTGACGTGCCCGACCGTAAGCAATTGATCCCCTATGCCAGAAAAATCTTCAATCATTTGAAGAATCGCCCTTCGCCCGAAGGCCGCTGACAGTCTTCTTCCATTTTTGCGAATCGGCGGGGCATTTTTGCCGCGCGCCATTTGTTTTCTGTCCACCACACCATTGGCGGATTTCTGCGGCTTTCTCATTACTGGACGGCCCACAGGCAATCATGTGCAATTTGGCATGTCTCTCGCCGCGAGTCGGCAAGCAAGGAGACGCACATGGAACCCATTGCCATATCCATCAATGACACCGCCAAGGCGCTGGGCGTCGGAAGATCGTCGGTTTACGCCCTGATAAAATCCGGCGGACTGGATGCCATCAAGATCGGCAGGCGAACCCTGCTGACCACAGAATCCATCCGGCGCTTGGCGCAGTCCCGACCGGCCCCCTGACCCGCAGGCGCTACGCGGCCCCAACCTTTTGAGTTGGCGGGCCGCTCCGCGCCTGCGGGCGCTTCCCTATGAACCCCATCACCCTTCGCAACCCGTGCTTCACGGGAAAGGAGTTCCCATGTCTGTTTTCCACCGCGTTCTGGATCGGATCGCCGATTGGCGCTGGACGGGCCGCAAGATCAATCTGCGCTTCGTCGCCGAATACCGCACCGCCTGTTTCGCCTTGCCGATCATCAACGCCATGCTAGCCGAGGATGAGGACGGCGAAACCTACCGCGCCGCGCTGGCCGACTGGCGCAGGGCGGAACGCCCGCCGCTCGCCCTCTATCATGGCGAGACCAGCTTTTGCCAGATCGATGGGCCGCGTCAGTGGGTCAGGGATCGTTCCTTTCCGCTCGGCGGGTTGATCCTCTCCCCCGGCGTCACCGCCCACCTTGATCCGTTCGAGGCGCGGGAACTGCATGAGCATATGGAATGGGCCATCGAGCAGACCATCCGGCAATGGGTCGCCGACCACGATCTTCACGACCTTCCCCCGGTCCCGGTAGAGATCGATCGGCGCAAGGCCGACCGCAAAGCGAAAGCGAAAATCGCGGACTGGGCAGCGCGGCAGGAGCGGATTCGCCCGGTTGCCGATGACGACGCGGAAGGGCCGGATCATGGTTGAGCCGGAGCGCCGGAAGGCAAGGTTGCGGGGCTGCGATGCTACGCATCGAGCCAGCAATTCAGATACACACCTCACGCACGGGTGCATCCAGCTTTTCCGCCAGTTTTCGCGAGTGCGCCGAGAGTGCGCGGGATCGGCGGATCGGCAAAGCATCGCATTTGCGCCGTTTTTCGTGAGTGCAGCGCGCACTCGCGGGGAGGCGGCGCTATGAAGCCGGTGCAATACACCGTCCGCCTGCCCGTCACGCATGACAAGGCGCTTCGGGCATTGGCCGAGCGGCACGGGATGAGCGTTTACGCCGTGCTTCAACGCAGCGTGAAGGCGGGTATCGCGGCGCTCTCCAACCCGCCCGCGTCCGACACCGGCAATCGTGAGATCATCGCCGAACTGGCGTCGGTCAGCACCCGTATCGTGGACGTGGAGCGGACGCTGGACCGGACCTTGTTCACCGCCTGCGCCGCCTATTGCTACGCCCGCAATGCGGCGCTGGGCGCGCGCACGAACGATGAGACTGTCACCGCCGAGATCAACGCGGCCTATGATCGCCAGAGGCGGCTTTCACAGGAGAAGCAGCCATGACCGGGCGCACCCAACCCCATGACCGGCGCATCCATGCCGACGCCCTGCGCCACCAACGGCTCGGCCATCAGTGGGGCCGCTTCAAGCGACATGTCGGTATCATGGCGGCATCGGTCGCCTTCGGCGCGTTCGCCGTGCCCTATATCATGCTGAATCAGGATCGGACGGACGCCACAGCCGCCTATGCCACGGCGAAGGCCAAGCTGGCCGTTACGTTCGGCAGGAACGCCGATGCTCCCATCAGCATTCACTTCCAAGGCCAAACCCTTGACGGCAAGTCCGCCCGCGCGACCATCGCGCATCCCTATTATCGCCAGTCGGTCCACCTCGCTTCTGCCTATGCCATACGCGGCGCGCAATTCGGCTTTGCCGCGTGGCTGTCCGGCCTGTTCCTGTTTCATGGAGCCATGCGGCGGCGGCGCGAGCGCGCCTTGCAGGATCGCGTCATCACCGGAACACGGGTGATACCGGAGAAGAAGCTGGCGAAGTTGGCCGCAAAGGAATCCGGTCCCCATGCGCTCGCCATCGGCAAGGTGCCGATCCCCGCGAAGCTGGAAACCCGGCACATGGCGATGATCGGCACGACCGGCAGCGGCAAGACCACCGCCTTGCGCCAGATGCTCGACGGGATCGAGGCGCGCGGCGAAGCCGCCTTGGTCTATGACACCAGCGGCGAGTTCATCGCGCACTATTATAATCCGGCGCGCGGCGACGTGATCCTCAATCCCTTCGATGATCGCTGCGCTTTCTGGACGCCCTTCGCTGAGATCGCGCACCCCGCCGACGCGGCCCGCATCGCGCACCATTTCATCACCGACGCGCACGGTCAGCACGACAATGATGTATGGGTGGAGATCAGCCGCATCCTTGTCGCCAATATCCTTCGCGAACTCTGGAAGCAGGACAAGCCTACACAGGACAGGCCCACATTGGCCGACCTGCTGACCATGTTGCAGAATATGACCAAGGAGGACTTGAAGGAGCGGCTGAAAGACACGTCATCGGCCCGCACCTTCGCCGACGACGCCGACCGGGCGACTGGCAGCGTTCTGTTCATGCTCGCCAAGGCGGCCGACCTGATTCAGTTTCTCCGCGTCGAGGACAGCGGCGGCAAGCCCTTCGCCTTCCGCGACTTCATTCATGGGCTGGACAAGCGCACCGGCCCGCGCCCGTGGATATTCGTTCCCCGCAAGGAGGATTATTTCGAGGCGTCGAAGCCCTTGCTCGCCTGCTGGCTGGAATGCGCGGCCAGTGCAGTGCTGGGGCTTCCCCCGTCGCCCGACCGGCGCATCTGGTTCGTGCTGGACGAGCTGGCCGACTTGCCCCGCGTCGATAATCTGGCGCGGCTGTTGCCGGAGGGCCGCAAGTTCGGCGCGGCGGTGGTGCTGACCTTTCAGGCCTTGGGCCAGATGCAGAACCGCTACGGGCCGCAGATCGCGGAATCCATGCTGGGCTGCTGCAACACCAAGCTGTTCCTGCAAACCATCGACGCGGAAACCCGGCAATGGGCGAGCGATGCCATCGGCAGTCAGGAGGTCGAGATCCAGACCATGACCGATGCGCTGGCCGATGGGGACAACGACCCTCGCACCACCTTGGGCCGGATACGCAGGGAGCGGCCCGCCGTGCTGGAAAGCGAATTACGCCTTCGCGCATATCAGGGATATTTACTGTTCCCCGATGGCTTGCCGGTGGCGCGGATCAGCTTGACCGCCGATCATGTCAAACGACGCGGGCCTGCTCGCCAGCCCGGATTCATCGCGGGCAAACCGGGCATGACGCTTTGGGAGCAAATGGGACTGGCCCCGCCCGAACCATCGCCACCGCCGCCACCATCGCCCGCCAGTCAGGGGCCTGTGTAATGGTCGCGTCCGTTTCCGCGCTGACCAGTTCGGCGCAGGCCGCCAGCTATTATGAGGCAGACGACTATTATTCCGAAGGAGGCTTGTCGCCTTCGGAATGGCAGGGCCAAGGTGCGGAGGCGCTGGGTTTGTCCGGCGAGGTGGACCGCGAGCAGTTCCGCGACTTGCTGGATGGCAGGGTGGCGGGCGAGCAGCTTGGCACCTATCGGGACGGCCAGCTTGAGCATCGCCCCGGCTGGGACGTGACCTTGAGCGCGCCCAAGTCGGTGTCGATCATGGCCGAGGTCGCAGGCGATAGGCGGTTGATCGCGGCGCATGGCGAGGCCGTGAAGGTGGCGCTGGCCCATGTGGAGAAGCACATGGCCGCCACCCGTATCCGCGAAGGCGGCACCGTCAACCGGGAAGCCACCGGCAATCTGATAGTCGCCAGCTTCCAGCACGGCACCAGCCGCGCCCAAGACCCGCAGCTTCATACCCACAATGTCATCATGAACGCGACGCGGGACGAGGACGGCGCTTGGCGCAGCCTTGAACCGCGCGCCATATACCAGATTCAAAAGCAGATCGGCGCGATCTACCGGCAGGAACTGGCGTTGAAGGTGCGCGAACTCGGCTATGAGATCGAGACGGGCAAAGAGTCCATGTTCGAGATCAAGGGCATATTCGGCGAGGTGCTGGCCGCGTTGAGCACCCGCAGCGCCGAGATCGAGGCGGCATTGGCCGAGCGCGGCACGTCGCGCGATGCCGCCAGCGCCGCCGAAAAGCAGGTTGCCGCGCTCGACACGCGCGAAGCCAAGGTTGCCGCCGATCATGCTTCCCTTGTCGCGGACTGGCGCGAGACGGCGAGCGGGGCGGGATTTAGCACGGAGACGCGGCTGGCGATGATCGCGCAGGCCGAGGCGAGGGCGGCCGATTCTGCCCATCGCGCCGCCATCGCCATGCAGGGCGAGAATGCTGCCGTCCGCGCCATCGCCCATGCCGCCGCCAAGCTTGGCGAACGACAATCGGTCTTTTCCGCCGCCGCCTTGCAGGAAGAGGCCGGACGGATTGGGCTGGGCAAGATCAGTTACGCGCAGATCGGCGCGGCGATCAACACCGCGACCAGACAGGGCGACTTGATCGACCGCACCTTTCAGGATCGGCGCGGCGCGGAGTTCACAGGGTTCACCACCCGGCAGAATGTCGAGACGGAAGCGAAAATGTTGCGGATCGAAGTAGAGGGGCGCGGGGCACTGGCTCCCATCGCGTCGGACCTTGCCGCCGCCAAGGCCGTTGCCACCGCATCGGCGCAATCGGAACGCGCGGGCCATAGCTGGAACGCCGACCAGCGCAGTGCGACCGAGCAGCTATTGACCAGCCACAACCGCATCACCGCCGTTCAGGGCTATGCGGGCACCGCCAAGACCACCACCGTCTTGGCGACCTTCGCCCGCGAGGCCGAAGCGCGGGGCGTGTCCATCGTCGCGCTTGCCCCGACCGCATCGGCGGCGATGGTGCTGGGCGAGGCGCTAGGCGCGCGCAGCGATACCGTTGCGCGCCATCTGCTATCCCCCGAACGCCCGCAGCCGGGCCAGTCCGCCGCGTGGATCGTGGACGAGGCTTCGCTTTTGTCGGCGCGCGAGACCGCGCGGTTGTTCGACCTGGCCGACAAGCATGATGCCCGCATCATCCTTGTCGGAGACGTGAAACAGCTTGGTTCGGTCGAGGCTGGCGCGGCCTTCGCGCAGTTGCAGGGCGCGGGCATGGAAACCGCCAAGCTGGCCGAGATCGTGCGGCAGACCAACGACGCCACGAAAGAGGCCGTGCTGGCATCTATCGAGGGGGACGCCCGGAAGGCCCTTGCCGCGCTGTACCGAGGCGGCGGGCAGATCATCGAAAACGCCGACCGCTCGACACGCTTCGCCGCCATTGCCGAGCGGTATGCGGCGCTGGACAAGGCGGGGCGCGCCCGCACCCTTGTCATCGAGCCGTCGCGCGAGGGGCGCGATACGCTGACCGCCGATATTCGCGATGCCCTCACCAGATCGGGCGCGCTGACTGGCCCCACCGTCGCCGTGGAGAGCCTTGCCAACAAAGGACTGACCCGCGCCGAGGCCCGCGATCCCTTGAGTTATGACAAGGGCGACGTGGTGAGGTTCACCCGCGACTATGCTGACAAGGGCGTGACGCGCGGCGAAGCCTATAGGGTCGAGAGTATTGATCCGGCGAAAGCCGCCATCGCGCTCAAATCGGAGGATGGACGGGACGTGGATTGGCGGTTGCGGCAATGGGGCGCGGGCAAAAGCCAAGCGTTTGCGTCGCAGCCGATGGACCTGAAATCCGGTGATGCCGTCCGGTTCACCCGCAACGACCGGGAGGCGGGCCGGATCAACGGCGGGCGCAGCGAGGTGGTCGCGGTGGATGTGCAGACCCGCACGGCCACCATCCAGACGCCGGACGGCAGGACGGAAACCCTCAATCTCGATTCTGCCCGCGACCGGCACATTGCCCATGCCTATGTCGATACCGCCTTTGCCGCGCAGGGGCGCACCGCCGATCATGTGATGATCCATGCCGACAGCAAGGCGACTAACCTTGTCGATCAGAAATCCTTCTATGTCGGCATATCCCGCGCCAAGGAATCGGCCACCATCTTCACAAATGATCACGGCAAGCTGGTGTCCGCCATCAACGAGCGTGCGGGACAGGTGCAAACCGCCATTGTTCAGGCCGCCATGCCCGCGCCTGTCGCCGACAAGGTAGCGGGGGCCGGGATCGGGTGAGTTCAACTGCGCGGTGCTGTGGAAATTTGTCAGGCTAACCAAAAAGTTGGCGACGAACATCGGTGAGGAATCTGACTGTTGTTCAAAATCTGTTCAAGGGAAGCGTGTTTGGCTAACGTGTATAAACGACCGCTCCCATGCTGCGGGGCAACACGATAGGAGAGCGCCAATGCGGCGGCATAACCAGTTCTGCGGCGTATTGATCGCCGCCGGGATAGCGATGATCGCCTGTTCGGCCCAAGCCGCTGACAATAATTTCGGCAATCCTGCATACACCGATGAATTGGCAGGCCGAAAGGGCGCGGTTGATATCGTCGGCATCCAGCTCGGTATGCCGATCGGCGAGGCGATCAAAGCTCTGAAAGCCTATGATCCGAAAATCCAGATTACACCCGCCACCGGCGTTTTCGCGCTCAAGCCGGATATGAAGGTCACGCCGTTATACAAGGCGAGCGAAAGCCTGACGTCAGATGGCGATTTCGACCGATCCAGCAACGCGGAACGTTTTCTGATCCTAACCACCACCGCGCCAAGCAAGCCTTATGTTTGGGCTATCGTCCGCTGGATCAACTATCCGGATCGGGCGACAAGCCCGTTGATGGCGAATTTCACAAAAGACGTGATAGAAAAATACGGTGCGCCGAGCAATGGTGCTGATACAAATCTAACCTTTAGTCATAGATGGTATATCGGGAGTAACGGGGAGCATTATGTTCCGCCGAAACTCCTAGGTTGCCCTTCCGACATCGGCATTCTATCGAATGATAAATACACCAATAAAAGAACCTATTCGGAAATGATACAAGAGGGCCGATTGGCTTATCTGGCACCCGGCAACCACGAAGCGGTGACTAGGGTGGATAATACACCGGCCTGTAACTTCGACGCACGAATAACAATCAACGCGGGTTCGGATGAACAGGGGCGGCTCGAAACCGTCACTATGGAAGCCGAAAACTATAAGCTAGGGTGGGCCGGCCTCGAATCCACACGGCAAGTCCTTCTCGCGGAGCAGAACGCCAAAAACGAAGCGGAGAGGCGGAAAGCCGGCCGACAGGCCGGTCCCAAACTGTGATCACGATCCGTTGAGGGTCGCACTAGCGATACTGCGTTCCGTCCCAAGCGAACACCACCTTGCGGGCGTCATACCTAAGATCGTGCATTCCGTGATGCACGGTCGGGAGAACGATGGCCTTTGCAAAGAAGTATGCCAGCTCGATCGCCTTGGGCGCGTAGCCCTGGGCCGTTGCCAAAATGGCATAGCCTGCGCAGCCGCCCGATCCGCAATAACCGAAGCCGGGATCGTCAAGAGAGACTAGCAAATCAGGCCGCCCATCGCCGTTGATATCCGCATGAGCAACCGTAAATTGGACGCGGCGACCTGCATTCTTTTCAAAGTCAGACCATTCCTTGCCGAAGGAACTGCTAAGATCGCGCCGAACAACGGCGGTTTCGGCGGCTGTAGGCGAGCCATTGACAGCCACCTCTAATGGATAGCGCGCGGGCGCGGCGGCTGCACTCGTTCCGATCGCCAATCCTGCCGCCAATACTAGCGAGATGCACAAGCCTTTCATCTCTATCCTCCTCGTCCATTCAAAAGTCATTGCCGATTATTCGGCTGGGGTGGGTCGGTGTGCCCCGGCTACGCTGAAACTGACTTGGGTGCGGCTTGGCTGACCTTGATCTGATCGCAAAGCGCCGAAACCTGATCCTTGAACGCACCATAGCGTCTTATTTCCCGGAAATAATAAACGGGACAGGGCGCCATGAGCAGCAGACCAAGAATCAAGCGTGACTGAATAATCTGATAGCCAAGCATCGATTGATAGCAGACGTATATTCCATATAGCAACAGAACAATCGTACCAATTCCAATAAGTGACTTGCCACAGGCTTCTTTTATCGCCGAATCTATAAAATACTTGGAGCCAGTGTTGTGATTCAAGATTGCCACAACGGGGCCTTTGGCCCAGCCGCTGGGTATGGCGCGGATAAACGATACCCAATGGCCCTGAGCCACAGCGAGATGCAAATCCTCGACTTTCAGCGATTCTTCCTGACCATCGGCGGTGCGAATGATGATCTGGTCATGGGTCGTGGTTTTGGACTTCAGCTCGTCTTGCTTGATATAGCCCGAGCCATTGCTAATAACGCCCTCGCCACCACCGCCGGAGATTTCGGTCGTCGCCCATTTTTTTGAATCCGTCACCTCTCCAGTTATGCTGTGAAGCGCAATCTGGCGTGAACCGGAATTGACGGTTGATATCTGTGTCACTGTTTCCTTCCCCCTGCACCCATTGACATTTGCTATATGCTTTGAATCACGCCTGAGCTTTCTTTAACCTGAATTAACCATTCCTCACATATTTTTCGCTGGTTAAGGAGGCTTGGCAATCGGCATCCTAACGCGGGCCGTAAATGGACCATAGCCTGAAAACCGCCCCTTCGTTTCCGGTTTTGGAAACCGCCTTGGGATCTAGGTCGAGAAAAAGGGGGTCGGATCAGGCGCCCCTGTGCGGTGCAACTCGGTTGTCGATAGGTCAGAATTGGATGGAAACAGATGGAACAATAGGAGATGCTCGATATTTCAAGGTTGCGCATCAGGCCGCAAGCGAGGCGCGACGGAAATCTTCACGCTGACATTCCGGTAGAGTTCTGTTGCGCTGACGCAGAAAGTGCTATGAGGGGTCAGATAGTCCCGCGCGACGGCGGTTCGAGTCATTTTGCAGGCTGAAACTCCTAGGGCTTTTTTGGGGGCCTTTGCAGCCAGAGAAATCATTCAATTACTTGATATTAAATAGAAAATAACATCCAATTCGATTCCGGCTCGGCAAATCCTGTCGACAGTCGGTTACCGCGAGGCAGATCGCGTCCAACCGGTCTTCCCCGCCCGGCACAGCCGGAACGGGCATGAAGCGAAAGCGCTCGCGGATACAACGCCCCTTCCTGTCATCTCCTCTACCGAATTTATACTCATGTTCGCGTTATCATTCGGGAATGGAGGCAATTTTTTGTCTCTCTCCTCCGAAATGGAGTCATTGCCGCTTACCTTCCTCCGATTCGGCGGCCAGAACGGAGGAATGGAACAAAAGGAGATGGCGGTGGGGGCGACGGCACCGGAAGATGTCGAATATGATGATGCGCCGATTGCGCTGATCTTCTCCGATAGCGACGACCGGCGCATGGCCGCGGGCGAGGCGATATGGTCGATGGGCGGGCGGATCGCGGTGTCGATGCCCCTCGCGGGGGCTGCCGAGCGATTGGCGGATCAGGTAGCGGCCGGCGCGGTGATCGTCGACGTCACCGCCGATGGGGGAGAGCCGCTCGAACGACTGCTCGACCAGATCGAGGCCGGTGCGCAATCGCGCCGTTTCCCGAGCGTCGTGTCGATCCCGCCGCATCTGGTCGATCTCGCGGCGGCGCGCGCCGGGCATAATAATGTGATCCTGCTCTGCGATCCGACGGCGACCGAACGCGCGGCGGCGATCGGGGCGGCGCTGTCGCGCGATCGCACGCGCCTGCACGACGCTAGCAACGATTCGGCGGTTCTTCCCCGTTTGCAGCAGCTCAGCGAAGAGGTTGGGCGGATCGCGCGGGCCCTAGCGATCCTTTCGGAAACCGAGCCGACCGCGCCGCCACGCTTCCGCACCCTGGCACGCGACGTCGCGCCCCGCGCCACCGCGCCCGTCGATGCCAATGCGGTCCGCGCCATGATCCGCGCGCGGCGTCTCCGCGATCAATATTTCAGTGCGGAGCTTTTCGCCGATCCTGCTTGGGACATGCTCCTCGATCTCACCGCCGCGCGGCTCGAAGGACGACAGGTGGCGGTTTCAAGCCTGTGCATCGCCGCCGCCGTCCCGCCGACAACGGCGCTTCGCTGGATCAAGACGCTTACTGAACAAGGCGTGCTCGTCCGCATTTCCGATCCGAACGACGGCCGGCGCGTGTTCATCGAGTTGTCGGACGACGCCGCGCATGAGATGCTAGCCTACCTGGCCGCGGTCCAGCGCCTCGCTGTCCTGCCAACCTGAAGTGGCGAAAGACGGCGCTCCCCTTACCCTAAACAGGGGCTCGACACGGGCCGCCAAAAAACCATAAAGCGCAGAACCCCACACGGGGGCGGTTAGCTCAGTTGGTAGAGCATCTCGTTTACACCGAGAGGGTCGGCGGTTCGAGCCCGTCACCGCCCACCAGCATCGCTCAGCTTGAAAGCTGGGCGGCGCGATAATCGCGCGGGCTCGATCCGTATTTCTCCCGGAAAACGCGCGCGAAATGCGTCGCGTTATTGAACCCCCAGGAGAAAGCGATCTCGGTGATCGTCCGACGCGCCCAGACCGGATCGCGCAATTGCTTGGCGCATTCTTCCAGCCGGCGGCGCAAGATCAGGTTCGACACCGTCTCATCGCCCGTCGAAAAGATGATGTGGAGATAGCGCGGGCTGATGCCGAACGCCGCCGCGACGCTGCGGGCCGAAAGTTCGGGGTCGCGCAGATGTGCCTCAACATGCCGCCGAATCTGGATGCGCCGAGAGATCGACACGGCGGACTCGGCGACCTGCACCTTGGCCGTCGCCAGCCAGGATGCGGCGAACACGTCGAGCACCGCCGACGACAGCGTATCGCCGGTCGACTCGGCGATGTCGCCCGTGCGTGCATGCTCCCACATGCCGGCGAGAAGTGAGGAGGCGGTGGACGCCAATCCATCACGGCCCGACAGCTTCACGCCGAGCAGATCGTCCGGCGCGGGCAGGCGGTTCGCGAGATCGCCGGCGGTCAGGATCATCACCAGTGTCGAGCAGGGTTCGTCGTAGCGCAGCGTATAGGGCATCGCGCTGTCGGCCAGCACGAGATCGCCGCGATCGAGCAGGGCCTCGCGTCCATCCTGGACGATCTTGAGCCTGCCGTGAAGCTGGAGGTGGAGGAAATAAGGCCGTTCGCGCGTCTTTACCGCATGGCCGGGATGGCGGGTGACAATGGCGGGCGTCGAGCGGGGGTTGGCCAGCCAGCTACGGCCGAAGCGAACGCAATCGAGTTCCGCCTCGAAATCGTCGCGATCCAGGGGGCGGGTTTCCATCGGTGCGAACACGTCGCTGGTGATGTCGTTCCAATATCCCACCTTCGAGCCCGTCGGAACGCTATGGGTCGAATAGTGCTGCATCGCGTCTCCAGACACCTATTCTGCTATCGTCGAGGGGAGCCTATCATTGAATTTGTCCGATGCGAAGCGCTCCTTGCCACTTATCGCCCCCCTCGCCGCCTGTCAGGCATCCGCCTTGTAGCGTTCGCGCAACAGATGCTTCTGAACCTTGCCAGAGGCGGTACGAACTATTTCGTTCGTTACAATGACTTCCTTCGGAATTTTGTAGCGCGCCAGCCGCCGGTCGCAATGGGCCAGCACCGTTGCCGCATCCAGCGCGACGCCGGCGCGCGGAATGACGAACGCGGCGCCGACTTCGCCCCAACGCTCGTGATCGATTCCGATCACCGCCACCTCGGCCACTTCGGGCATCTCGGCGATCGCCGCCTCGATCTCGGCGGGATAGATATTCTCGCCGCCGGAGATGAACATGTCTTTGATACGATCAACAAGCGTCCAGTAGCCGTCCTCGTCGCGCATCGCGGCATCGCCCGTCTTGAACCAGCCGTCGACAAAGGCCTGCTTGTTAAGCTCGGGCCTGTTCCAATAGCCTGTGGTGACGGTGGCGCCACGCGCCCACAATTCGCCCACTTCCCCGACGCTGGCCTCTTCGCCATCGGCGCGCACCGCCTTCAGCTCAACCGCGAGGTGCGGCACGCCGATCGAGCCGGCCTTGCGGCGCAGCAACTCAATATCGCCGATTGGCAAGGCCGTGGAGGAGCATGTCTCGCTCATCCCCCAACCGTTCGCCATCATCACGCCTTCCTCCAGCCAGGCGCGGTGATGCGCCTCGGGGTTGGGCGACCCGCCGGTGACATAAGCGGTGAGTCGCGCAAGACGGCGCCCGTCGAAACCGGGGAGCAGCCGCATCTGCATCGCCATCTGCGTCACCGAGAAGAAGTGCGTGATCCCCTGTTTCGGATCGGCAAGGCGGTCATAGGTCGCCTGCGCATCGAATTTCTGCCCGATAACGAGGCGCGCGCCCACGATCATCGTCGACCAGCACGCGCCGAACAGGCCCGCCGTATGGAACAGCGGCATTTCGACAAGGAAGCGCGAGGCAGGGCCGATATGCGTGCCGAGCACGAGGCCCAGCCCGCCGGTAAAGCCGTTAAGCAGGCTGACGACCGCACCCTTGGGCCGCCCCGTCGTGCCCGAACTGTAGAGGATCGTGATAGGCTGTTCAGGGTCGAGTCGGCGGCCCTCGCCGATATTGTGGGCCTCATAAGCGGCCATTGCCTCGGCCACCTCATCGCGATCATCGGCGATGCGGAGCACCGGCGCGGTGAAACCGGGCGGCACCAGCCCATCGAACAGCGCCTCGTGTATCAGCAGCGAGGGCGTGCAATCCTCGATCAGGAAGGCGATCTCGGGCGCCGCGAGGCGCCAGTTCAGGGGCACGAAGATCGCGCCGGTGCGCACGCACGCCTGCTGCACGATCAGCATCGTCGCCGAATTGCGACTAATCATGACGACGCGCGCGCCTTCCGGCTGCGGAAGCCTGTCTCGCAACATCGCCTCGGCGCGGCGCACGTCGGCGTCGAACTCGGCGAAGGTCCAGCGGCGGCCGGTGGCCAGTTCGACCGCCGCCACCCCGTTCGGCATGGTCCGCGCATTATGCGCCACGAAGTCCAGAATGATCGGCGTCACGAAAGGTCCTCCCTCGCGAAGCCGATTGCCGTCAGGGCACTCTCACGTCAACCATCGACCGTCCGGCGCGCCGCCTCATAGGTCTTGCGGCGTTGCTCCTCGAACGCCAGCCGGCGCGGATCGGCTTGTCCCGGTTCGGGAAAAGCATCGAGTACCTCGTCGAACAGTTCCTTCATCTCGTCACGGAATTCGGCGTGCGGGAAGATATAGAGCCGGTTATCAAGGATCGCGCGGACCACCGTGTCGGCTACCTCATCGGGCTCCATGCCCACCTGGTGCAGTTCGGCCAGCCGATCCATGAATTCGGTGTCGGCGGTGGTTGCCTCGCCTTTCAGGTCATCGGGCCGGACAAGGTCGCTCTGATAGATAGCCGATTTGACGAGCCCGGGACACAGGCAGGAAACGCCTATGCCATGGTTTACGAGGCTCCAGCGCAGGCTCTCGGTGAGTCCGCGCACCGCGAACTTGGTGGCGGTGTAAATGCCCGCGCTGGGGCCCGCGAGGAAGCTCGCCATCGACGCGGTGTTGACGATATGCCCCCCCTGCCCGCGCGCCTTGATGCGCGGAACGAACGTCTGGCAACCGTTGATGACGCCGTGCAGATTGACGCCGAGCAGCCAGTCCCAATCCTGATAAGTGCATTCGTCGATCGGCGCGAACAGGTTCACGCCCGCATTGTTCATCACGATCGACACGGGGCCGAGCGCCGCTTCGGCCTCGTCAGCCGCCTGCGCGAAGCCCTCGCGATCGGCGACATCGAGGCGGATGCCGACAAGCTCGCGATTGTCGAGGGTCGCGAGCGCCGTATCCAGATGGTCCTGCCGGATGTCGGCGATAGCCACCTTGGCGCCAGCGTCGAGCAATTTGCGCGCGACGCCGAGGCCAATGCCGCTGGCGCCGCCGGTGATGAAGGCCGTCCGGCCGGCGATATCCTTCATGCCCGCCCCTTCAGCTTGTCCTGGCGTTCGCGCTCGGCCTTGTGGATCGGGTTCCACACCAGCATGCCATAGGTCGATTTCAGCTCTTCATTCTGCGGTATCGTCGGCACCGAGGCGACGATCGCCTCGGCTCGCGCCTTCACGCCATCGGCGAACTCGCTGTGGGTGAGCAGATAGAGTTCATTATTTTTGACGCCCTCGATCACGCGTTCGCCGATCTCGTCGGCGGGCTTGAACAGATGCTGTTTCATCGCTCCACCCGACTGGCGGCGCTTGTCGGTGTCGCCATAGCCGGTATCGGCCATGTGCGCCGGGCGCGTCTCACCCGAATTATGGATATCCGACTGGACGGGTCCGGGGCAGAAGGCGCTGACGCCGATGCCCTGCGGCCCCAGTTCGGACGCCAGGCTTTCCATCATGCCGATGATCGCCGCCTTGGCGGTGGTATAGGTGATCGTCCCCGGATGCGGCAGCAGGCCCGACATCGACGCGGTGGAGACGATGTGGCCCGTCTTGCGCTCCACGAGGCGCGGCAGGAAGATCTTCACGCCGTTGATGACGCCACCCAGATTGACGCCCATCGTCCAGTCCCAATCAGCCCAGCTCGCAAGATGAGCCGGCCCCGCGACCGCGACACCCGCATTGTTGACGAGCAGCCAGACCGGCCCGAGATCCTTCTCCACCTGATCCGCCAGAGCCTCGTAGGCGGCGCGATCGGTGACATCGAGCTTGTAGCCGCGCACCTCGGCGCCGGCCGGAAAGGTCGGCAGTGCGGCATCGATATGGTCCTGGCGAATATCGGCGATCGCCACCTTCATGCCCGCTTTCGCCGCGGCATGCGCGATGCCGAGGCCGATGCCGCTGGCACCCCCGGTGATAAAGGCGACTTTGTTACTAAGATCGGTCATCAATATCCCTTACTCGTGTCTGGCGGGCGGCCGCGGCGATGCAGGCCGCCGCCGGTCGCGAACGGCCGTGCCTGCGCTGTCCCGATTGGATATAAAATGCGCGCCGGAGAGCGCGACGCTCCACTAGGCGCGAAGGCGAGCTATACCGATGTATGAAGGCGGCCGCGTCGCTCCTTATTCGACCGCGTAAACATCCAGCAGCACGCGATCCGGCTCGCGGCGGCCGACGCCGATGAAGAGCCGCGTCGTGAACTCACGCAAGCGAGGGGACTCGCTCCTGAACCGCATCGCGGTACGGAAATAGATCAGCGCGGGATCGACCTTCTCCCCCGCGAGCAAGGCGCGCATCGTCTCCGGCGGCCCCGAACGCAGGCCGTTGGAGGTGACTTCCACCAGCTCGCCCCGATCGGTTTCGAACGCATAATGCGCCTCCAGATCGGTCGTCCCGTCGGGGAGGATACGCTGCCAGTCAGTGCCGCCAGGCAGGCCGGTGCCGGTGAGCCTGCCGCGCACGATGCCGCGCGTGATGGGTACGCAACGCCGCTCGAATCCCTCGCCTTTGCCGAAGAGCTGCGGCGGCGCAACCTCCGCTTCCAGCGTCAGCCAGGGTTCGGATGACAAAGCGGGCATGGGCGTTCTCCTTGATCGGGATCAGTGGTCCATCGCCTTGACGATGTCCTCGACCATCTTCTTCGCGTCGGCCAGCAGCATCATGGTATTGTCCATGTAGAAGACGTCGTTATCGACGCCGGCATAGCCAACGCCGCCCATCGACCGCTTCACGAACAGCACCGTCTTGGCTTTCGCCACGTCGAGCACGGGCATGCCGTAGATCGGCGACGTCTTGTCAGTTTTCGCCGCCGGATTCGTCACGTCGTTCGCGCCGATCACAAAGGCCACGTCGGTCTGCGCGAATTCGGAGTTGATGTCCTCCAGCTCGAACACCTCGTCATAGGGCACGTTCGCCTCGGCGAGCAGCACGTTCATATGGCCCGGCATGCGGCCCGCGACGGGATGGATCGCATATTTGACGCGAACGCCCGCTTCCTTGAGCTTGTCGGCCATCTCGCGCAACGCATGCTGCGCCTGCGCCACGGCCATGCCGTAGCCCGGCACGATGATCACCTGCTCCGCCTGGCTCATGAGGAACGCGGCGTCCTCCGCGCTGCCGCGCTTCCACGGCCGATCGACCTTTTCCGCCCCGCCCGCATCCGCCGTCGCGCCGAAACCGCCGGCGATCACGCTGATGAAACTGCGATTCATCGCGCGGCACATGATATAGGAAAGGATCGCGCCCGAGCTGCCGACCAGGGCGCCGGTGATGATCATCGCCGTATTGTGCAGCGTGAAGCCCATTGCCGCCGCGGCCCAGCCCGAATAGGAGTTGAGCATCGAAACGACCACCGGCATGTCCGCGCCGCCGATCGGGATGATGAGCAGGAAACCGATCAGGAAACTCAGCGCGGTGATCGTCCAGAACACCCAGCCGCTCTGATCGGTCAGGAAATAGCCGATCAGTCCGAGGATCGCCGCGAGCATGCCGAGGTTGATGACGTGGCGCGCCGGCAGGATGATCGGCTTGCCCGACATATTGCCGTTGAGCTTGAGAAAGGCGATCACCGAGCCCGAAAAGGTGATCGCGCCGATCGCGACGCCCAGCCCCATCTCGATTCGGCTTTGCAGATGGATGACGCCTCCGTCGGCAATGCCGAACGGCCCGGGATTGAGGAACGCCGCCGCCGCCACCAGCACCGCCGCGAAACCGACCAGCGAGTGGAAGGCGGCAACGAGCTGCGGCATGGCCGTCATCGCGATCTTGCGCGCGATGACGAAGCCGATGATGCCGCCGATCGCCACCGCGATCAGTATCTCGACGAGGCCGGTGCCATGCAGATAGAGCGTGACGCCCACCGCCAGCGCCATGCCGATCATGCCCAGTCGGTTGCCCCGCCTTGAGGTGGCCGGGCTCGACAGCCCGCGCAGCGCGAGGATGAAGCAGATCCCCGCCGCCAGATAGGCGAGCGCAACCCAGGGCGGCGTGGCGGCGATGGTTTCGATCATCGGTGTGGTTATCCCCTTCCCCCGTCAACCGCGCACTTCAATCAGTTCCCACGGTCTTTCTTCTTGTACATGGCGAGCATGCGTTCGGTGACGGCGAAGCCTCCGAAGATATTGATGCTGGCGAGCAGCACCGCGCCGAGGCCCAGCCAGTGCGATACCGCGCCCCCCGTCGCCGCCGAACTGGCGATCAGCGCGCCGACGATGATGACCGAGGAGATGGCGTTGGTGACGGCCATCAAGGGCGTGTGCAGCGCCGGCGTCACCGACCAGACGACATAATAGCCGACGAAGCAGGCCAGCACGAAGATCGACAGGATCGAGATGAAATCCATGGCACGCCCCTCCGACAGCCCGGCGCCAGCCGGGCCGAACCCGATTATCCCAAAAGCCGTGGGTTCACGACCTTGCCGTCCTTCGTCAGGCGGATCGCCTGCGTGATCTCGTCCTCCTCCGGCAGCACGGGCCTGCCCGCTTCCTTGTCCCAGAAGGCCGAGAGGAAATTATAGAGGTTGCGCGCGAACAGCGCGGAGGCGTCGGCCGCCAGCCGCGAGGCGACATTGCGGTGGCCGATGATCTTCACGCCGTGAACCGTCACGATTTCCCCCGCGACCGCCCCTTCGACATTGCCGCCGCTCTCCACCGCCAGATCGACGATCACGCTGCCCGGCCGCATCGTCGCGATCTGCGCGTCGCTGATGAGTCGTGGCGCGGGGCGGCCAGGGATCAGGGCGGTGGTGACGACGATATCCTGTTTGGCGAGATGGCCCGAGACCAGTTCGGCCTGCGCCTTCTGATAGTCCTCGGACATTTCGGTGGCGTAACCGCCCGCGCCCTCGCCCTCGATGCCGGCGACATTCTCAACGAAGATAGGCTTGGCGCCGAGCGATAGGATCTGCTCCCTGGTCGCCGAACGCACGTCAGTGGCCGAAACCTGAGCCCCCAGCCGGCGCGCGGTGGCGATCGCCTGAAGGCCGGCGACGCCGACGCCCATGATAAAGACGCGCGCGGCGGAAACCGTGCCCGCCGCCGTCATCATCATCGGGAAGACGCGGCCATATTCGCTCGCCGCGTCAAGGACGGCCTTGTATCCGGCGAGATTCGACTGCGAGGAGAGGATATCCATCGATTGCGCGCGCGTGATGCGCGGCATGAATTCCATCGCCAGCGCCTCGACCCCGGCGGCGGCATAGCCGTCCACCCGCGCGCGCTCGCCAAAGGGATTGAGCCCCGCGACCAGCCAGACGCCCGGCCGGGCACCCTCCAGCGAAGCCGGATCGGCCCCCTGCACGCCCAGGATGATATCGGCGTCGCGCAGCGCAGCCGCGCGGTTGTCCACGTCGGCGCCGACCTCGGCATAGGCCTGATCCGCCACCGAGGCGCGGACGCCCGCCCCTGCCTCGACCGCCACCGTCGCGCCGAGCGCGATGAACTTGCGGACCGTTTCCGGCGTCGCCGCGACACGCTGTTCGCCGGCGGCAGTCTCCTTCAGGACTGCGATCTTGGGCTGGGGCACGCGCCCCTCAGTTCGCGATGGCGAGGATGACGAGCGCGGTGACGACGGCCGAAATGGCCGTGCTGATTTTCAAAAACCGGATAAAACCATCATAGGTCTGCTCATGGGCCTTCAATTCCATCCCACTACCATTGTCCGCGGCCATTCGAAGTTCCCCATTAATCCGGCATAGGTTGCTCGCTGCCTTAGCGAGGCTCGCCGAACGTCTCAAGGGCCAAGCATGTCGTAACGGCTGCGATTCGCTTAAGGCTGCCTTTACCTGGTCCTTTTAATTCTTCCGCATCGATGGCGGCCGAAGGAGAGTGAATGTCACCGGACGTTGAGCGCGCCCTGGTGCTGATCGACGATGAACCCGCGCAGTGCCGGCTGGTCGCCGCGATCGCGCGGCGGGCGGGCTGGCGCCTGCTCACGGCGCCCACGATCGCGGCGGCGATGACGCTGCTCGGTCGGGCGAACGGACCGCGCGTCGAGGCCGTCCTCCTCGATGTCTGGTCGGCCGATTCGCAGGCGGGCGCGCATATCGCCGCGCTCCGCACACGGCGGCCGGGGCTTCCCATCGTCGTGCTTACCGCGCAAAGCTCGGTCGCGCTTGCGGTCGAGGCGATGCGCGCCGGCGCCACCGATTTTCTGGTAAAGCCGGTTGCGCCCGACCGGCTGCTCGCCGCGCTCGATGCCGTCGCGACGATGCAGCCCGCCGCCGGCGAACTGCATCCGCTGGCCGAAAAGATCAGCGCGCCGCTGCTCTTCGCCGAGATCGTCGGCGATGCGCCCGATTTCCGGGCCGCGCTCGATATCGCCGCCAAGGCGGCGCGGACGCATGTCCCGGTCCTGATCGAGGGCGAGAGCGGCGTCGGCAAGGAAGTCGTCGCGCAGGCGATCCATGCCGCCTCGCCGCGCGCCGGGCGGCCACTGGTCGTCGTCCATTGCGGCGCCATCCCCCCCAATCTCGTGGAATCGGAGCTGTTCGGTCATGAGAAGGGCGCCTTCACCGGCGCGTTCGACCGGCATGCCGGTCGCTTTCAGGAAGCCGATGGCGGCACGCTGTTTCTCGACGAGATCGGCGAGATGCCGTTCGAAACGCAGGTGAAGCTGCTCCGCGTGCTCCAGACCGGCGAGGTTCATCCGATCGGCGCGCGCGCGCCCCGGCTCGTCGATGTCCGCGTGATCGCGGCGACCAACCGTACGCTCGCGGCCGAGGTCAGCGCCGGGCGTTTCCGCGAGGACCTCTTCTATCGCCTCAACGTCGTGCAGATGACGCTGCCGCCGCTCCGTGCGCGGCCGGGCGACATCGCCCCGCTCGCCCTTCATCTGCTGTCGCGCATCGCGGCCCAGCCGGGGATGCGCCCGATCGCGATCGACGAGGAGGCGCTCGATCTCCTGGCCGGCTATAACTGGCCCGGCAATGTCCGCCAATTGCACAACGCCCTCTTCCGCGCCGCCGTGCTGTGTGAGCGAGATGCGCTAAGCGCGGCGGATTTCCCGCAAATCGCGCTCTCCGCTCAAGGGCGGGAGGATGGCGCATCCTTCACGATGCACCACGGCCATGGCGTCAGCCTGTTCGAAGCCAACGGTCATCTGCGGCCGCTCGACGCGATCGAAGCCGACGTCATCCGCCTCGCGATCGATCATTATCGCGGCCACATGACCGAGGTCGCCCGCCGCCTAGGCATCGGCCGCTCCACCCTCTATCGCAAGCTGGGCGAGCTTCGGATCAACGACGTAGCCTGATCGCTCCGTCAGGCATGCCCCGCATTGGCGGCGAGCAGCCTGGCGTCGATGCCGGCGGCGGCAAAGGCCCCGGCCCAGCGTTCATCGGGGGATGCCGTAAAGATGAGTTCGTCGTCGCCCGGCGTCGCGAACCAGCTGTGGCGCGTCATCTCTTCATCAAGCTGCCCCTCGCCCCAGCCGGCATAGCCGAGCGCGCAGAGCCAGCGCGATGGGCCGCGTCCCTCCGCGATCGCGCGCAATATGTCGAGCGTGCTCGTCAGCGCCCAGCGGCCGCCGATCTGCAACGTATCCTCACCGCCCCAATCCTGGCTGTGCAGGACGAAGCCGCGTTGCGGCTCGACCGGGCCACCGGCATGGATCGGCACGTCAGGCGCGCTCCCCTGCGGGATGCTAAGCTGGTCGAGCAGCGTGTGCAGGCTGATCCGGGGAATAAGCCGGCCGATGCCGATGCCCAGCGCGCCATTTTCGTCATGTGCGCACATCGCGATCACGGCCCGGCTGAAACGGGGATCGCCGATGCCGGGAAAGGCGAGCAGAAGCTGGCCGCTGAGATACACAGGCGGTTCCATCCCCTCCTTCTACCGAAAGCGGCGGTGCGCTTCAAACCGCGCGCGCGATGATCTAGACGCAAAACTGATCGCGTCCCCGCGCGACCATAAGGAAAGGATTGAGCATGACGATCAAGGCAGGCGACACCGTCCCCCAGGCGACCTTCACGAAGATGACCGACAACGGCCCCGAACAGATTGACAGCGATACGCTTTTCAAGGGCCGCACGGTCGCGCTCTTCTCGGTCCCCGGCGCCTTCACCCCCACCTGCTCGGCCAAGCATCTGCCGGGCTTCATCGAAAAGGCGGACGCGCTGAAGGCAAAGGGCGTCGACGAGGTGGTCGGCACCGCGGTCAACGACGTGTTCGTGATGGGCGCCTGGGGCAAGCAGGCCGGCACGGGCGACAAGGTGACGCTGCTTGCGGACGGCAATGGCGATTTCGCCAAGGCGGTCGGTCTCACCATGGACGGCTCCAAATTCGGCATGGGCCTGCGCGCGGCGCGCTATTCGATGCTGGTGGTCGATGGCGTGGTCAAACAGCTCAACATAGAGGCGCCGGGCGAGTTCAAGGTCAGCTCGGCCGAGCATATGCTGGGCCAGCTATAGGCTCATCGTCGCGGGCGGGCGGCCATCGTCGTCCCCGCCCGCGATCAGTTCGCGAAGAAGTCAGCGATCGCCTCTCCCAGCTCGGGCTTCGTCACCGCGCTCATATGGTTGCCGGGCACGTCCACGAAGCGTGCATCGGGCAGGATGGCGGCAAGCTCCGCCGCCGAGCCATTGTCCTTGTCGTCGCGCCCGGTCACGACCAGCACCGGCGTCGCCACCGCGCGCAATTCCGCCTCGGTCGTATCGACGAAGCTGTCGAGCAACGGCAGCAGCGCCTCGGGATCGCCGCCGGTCGTCTTGAGAAATGCCTCGGCCAGCCATTCGGGCGAGCCTTGCTCGTGCGTGCCGAGGCCGGTCAGGACGTGGCGGAAATGGCCGGTGCGCGCGCCTGTGTCGAGCAGCCCTTGCAGCCCCATCCCCGCCAGCGCAGTCCGCCGGGGACGCGCGCCTTTGACGAGCATGCGCAAGGCGGTACGCCCGCCCAGCGAATAGCCCCCGAGATCATAGTCTTCCAAATCCAGGTGACAGACGAGCGCGAAGCCGTCTTCCGCCAATATGTCAGGCGGATAGGCGGCGGCATCGTGCGGGTGGTCGCTCTCCCCATGACCACGCAGATCGGGCAGGATGACGCGCAGCCCCCGCCCGGCAAGCCGCGCCGCATGTCCGTAGCGGATCCAGTTCGTCCAGCCGTTCGAAAACAGGCCATGCAGCAGGATCGCGGGGCGCCCGTCCGCCGCGCCCATTTCGCGCCAGGCGAGGCGCACGCCATCGGGCGCGTCCAAGAAGCGAACAGGCAGATCGGCGGGAGAAGAGGCCATTGCGATGCGCTCGGGCGATCCCCTCCCTATCCGATCAGGCCGCCTTTTTCAGATGCCGCCGCCCCAGAAGCTCGGCGATCTGCACCGCGTTCAGCGCCGCGCCCTTGCGCAGATTGTCCGAGACGCACCACAGGACGAGGCCGTTCTCGATCGTCGGGTCCTCGCGCACGCGGCTCACATAGGTCGCGAACTCGCCGACACATTCGACGGGGGTGACGTAGCCGCCGTCCTCGCGCTTGTCGACGAGCATCACGCCCGGCGCCTCGCGCAATATCTTCTGCGCCTGATCGGCCGAAAGCTCGTCCTCGAACTCGATCGTCAGCGCCTCGGCATGGCCGACGAACACCGGCACGCGCACGCAGGTCGCCACCACCTTGATCGACGGATCGAGGATCTTCTTCGTCTCGACGACCATCTTCCACTCTTCCTTGGTGAAGCCGTCGTCGAGGAACTTGTCGATATGCGGAATCACGTTGAACGCGATCTGCTTGGTGAACTTCTTCGGCTCGGCCGCATCGCCCACGAAGATGTTGCGGCTCTGCTCGAACAGCTCGTCCATCCCCGCCTTACCCGCGCCGGACACCGACTGATAGGTCGAAACGACGACGCGCTTGATCTTCGCGGCATCGTGCAATGGCTTCAGCGCCACGACCATCTGCGCGGTCGAGCAGTTCGGGTTGGCGATGATGTTCCGCTTGGTATAGCCGTCGATCGCCTGCGGGTTCACCTCGGGCACGATCAGCGGCACGTCCGGGTCCATCCGGTAGAGCGACGAATTGTCGATCACCGTGCAGCCCGCCGCCGCCGCGATCGGCGCATAGATGGCCGTCGCGTCGGAGCCGATCGCGAACAGCGCGATATCCCAGCCCTTCCAGTCGAAATGCTCGATATTCTGGACTTTGAGCGTGCGGCCCGTCTCACCGAACTCGATCTCGTCACCCGTCGATCGCGACGAGGCGACGACGGCGAGATCGTCGAGCGGAAACTCCCGCTCGGCCAGGATGTTCAGCATTTCGCGGCCGACATTGCCCGTCGCGCCGGCGACCACCACGCGGTAGCCCATGATTCAAAGCTCCGATCTGGAATAGTGCCGCGCCATGTAGCGTTTCTGGGCGATTTGTCCAGTGTTGCAGGTGCGAAAGCGGTCCCCTTTTCACCGCGATCATGTTATGGTCGTGCCCAAGGCAGAAGATCGAAACAGAAGGAATCCATTAAAGAAGGAGAGCATCATGGCCGCGACAGCACAGCCGAACAGGACAGGCGCCTATGGCCCGCCACGCGCAGCCGCGCCGGTGCCCATTCGCCGCATAGGCCCGGGCGATCTGCGGGCGGCTCTCCGCGAAGGCTATGGCGATTTCCTCGAAAAGCGCGGCGATCTCGTCTTCATCGGCTTCGTCTATCCGCTGGTCGGCATCGTCACGGCGGTGGCGGCGCTGGGTAATTCGATCCTGCCGCTGTTCTTTCCGCTGGTCGCCGGCCTCTCGCTCCTCGGCCCGGTCGTCAGTTCGGGCTTCTACGAACTGGCGCGGCGGCGCGAAGCGGGCCTCGAATCGAGCTGGTGGCACTTCTTCGACGTCTTCCGTAATCCGTCGGGCACGCAGATTGCGCTCGTTTCGGGGCTGCTCTTCGTCATCTTTCTCGCCTGGATCGTCGCGGCCGCGCTCCTCTACCGGCTGTTTCTGGGCGAAGCGCCGCCGGAATCGATCGGTGGTTTCCTCACCACCCTGTTCACGACGCCCGAGGGGTGGGGCATGATGATCGTCGGCGATCTCGTCGGCCTCGTCTTCGCCCTCCTCGTACTCGCACTGGGCCTCGTCTCGCTGCCGATGTTGGTGGATCGGCCGGTCGATCCCGGCGTTGCGATCGCCACGTCCATCCGGGCGGTGCGCGCCAATCCCGGCGTAACGCTGCGCTGGGGCGTCACGGTCGTCGTCCTGCTGCTGCTCGGGTCGATACCCTTCTTCCTCGGCCTCGCGGTGGCGCTGCCCGTGCTCGGCTATGCGACATGGCATCTTTACACCCGGCTGGTGGACCGCTCGGCACTGCCCCCGCGCCCCGCATGAGGGTCAGCGGGGCAGCGCCAACTTCTCGTCGAGGAAATTCTCGATCGTGGTCCAGAGGTGAATGCTGGTGTTGAGGCCGGAGAGCGCGTGCGTCTTGCCGGGATAGACCATCATCTCAAATGGTCGCCGCGCCTCCTGTAGCCGCGCATAGAGCGCGGTCGAATTCTCGAATACCACATTATCGTCGGCCATGCCGTGGATCAGCATCAGCGGATCGGCGATCTTGTCCGCATCCGCCAGCACATCGGCCTTGGCATAGATTTCGGGCTCCTTGCGCGGGTCGCCCAGATAACGCTCGGTATAAGCGGTATCATACAACTCCCATTTCGTGACGGGCGCCACTGCGACGCCCGCCGCGAACGTCCCCGGCGCAGCTTCCAGCAGCTTGAGCGTCATATAGCCGCCATAGGACCAGCCCATCACCGCCACCCGCTTCGGATCGACGAATAGCTGTGCCTTCAGCCACGTCACACCCGCAAGCTGATCCGCCACCTCCGCCCCGCCGAGTGCGCGATAGATCGGCGCATCAAAGGCGGTCCCGCGAAAGGAGGTGCCGCGATTGTCGAGCGAGAAGACAATCCATCCTTTTGACACCAGATAATCGTCAATCGGCGAACCCCAGGCGCGCTTCACCAGCGGCCCGTGCGGCCCGCCATAAACGCGCACGAACACCGGATAGCGCCGCCCCGGCTCGCGCTTCGGGCTGAGCAGGCTGTAATGGAGCGTCTGCCCGTCCGCCGCCTGCAATGTGCCGTAGGTGGGCAGCGGGTGCGCCGCGCGATAGGGCGCGAAGGGGTGATCGTCCGCCGCGATATCATTCTTGCTGATCCAGGCGATGCGCTTGCCCGTGGCGTCGGCCAGATAGACCTGCCGGGGCTGCGCCGGATTGGAGCGCGTGATGAGTATTCGCGCGGCGGTCTTGTCCATCACCGCGTCATTATACCAGCCGGGCTCGGTCAGCCGGGTGGGCGTGCCGGGATGGTCGATATCGACGGCATAGAGATGCTGCTCCAGCGGCCCATCGCGATTGCCCAGCACATAGGCAAGGCTCCGCCCCTGATCGACGCCCACGATCCGGGCGACCGCCCAGTTGCCATGGCTCAGTTGCGTCCACTGCCCCGCCCGCCAGCGATAGAGGTGCATGAAGCCATCGCGCTCCGACGCCCACAGCAGGCTGCCGTCGTCCAGCGGCCGGAGATTATTGTCGATCAGATTGATCCATGTGTCCGCCGTATCGCTGAACAGGACATGCGAGCGCCCGCTGTCAGGATCGACGGCCAGCAGATCGAGCCGCTTCTGATCGCGCGACAGGCGCTGTACATAGAGGGTGCGGCCGTCCGTCGCCCAATCCACCCGCGCCAGGTAGAAATCGGGATTGTCGCCCAGATCGGCCTTGATCCGGCCGCTCCCGTCCGGCCGCATTATGTAGAGATCGACCAGCGCGTTCGGCGTTCCCGCCTTGGGGTAGCGTTGCTCGAACATACGCGTGCCGTCTGCATCGATCGCGGCGCGCGGCACGACCAGCACCTTGCTCTCGTCCGACCGTTCGACGGCGACGCGGCTGTCGTCGGGCGACCACCAGGCCCCTTCGCTGCGCGCCAGTTCCTCCTGCGCGATGAACTCGGCCAGTCCCCAGGAGAGCGTCCCGCCGCCATCGCTCGTCAGTGCCCGCTCCTTCCCCGTCTCCAGATCGATCACGAAAAAATTCTGGTCGCGCGAGAAGGAGACATAGCGCCCCTTCGGGCTGACCCGCGGGTCGATTTCGCCCGCGCTCGTATCGGTCAGGCGGCGGACCTCGCCGTCCAGCCTGGCAAGGTAAAGGTCGCCATCGACCGGCACGAGCAGGCTCTTGCCGTCGGGCGCCCATTGATAATCGACGATACCGGTGATGCCCGACAGGCGCGCCCGCTCGCGCCGCATCTTCTCCGCTTCGGAAAGCGCCTCCCCGCTGCCCACCTTCTTCGAATCGACCAGCATTCGCGCCTCGCCGGTCTTCGTATCGATTGCCCACAGGTCGTAGCGCAGCAGATCGTCGGGCCGGTTGCGCAGAAGCGTCGCCAGATGGCCATCGGGCGACAGCTTCAACGCGCGCGGCGTCGGGCCGGACAGCGCCGGGCTGTCGAAAATGCGTTCTAGGGTGAGCGTCTGTTGCGGCGGGGCGGCGGCTGTCATCGTCGCGGTTCCGATCATTGCAAGGAAGAGGGCGGCTGAAGCGGCGCGAAGGAACATGAATCCGTCCGAAAAGAAAAGGGCGCGGGCTGCTTCACGCCGCCCACGCCCCATCCATGCCATGAAGGCCGTCGCTCAGCTATCCACGCCCTCGCTGACGCGCACATCGCGGCGCTCGGCGATACGCGCCGACTTGCCGGTGCGGCCACGCAGATAATAGAGCTTCGCCCGGCGCACGACGCCGCGCCGCACGACCTCGATCGATTCGATGTTCGGCGAATAGAGCGGGAAGACGCGCTCGACGCCTTCGCCGAACGAAATCTTGCGAACGGTGAAGGATGAACCCATCCCCTTGTTCGCGCGCGCAATGCACACGCCTTCATAAGCCTGCACGCGGCTGCGCTCGCCCTCGACCACCTTCACGCCGACGCGGACGGTGTCACCGGGGCGGAATTCCGGAATCTTCTTCTCGCCACTGATCCTGGCAATCTGCTCGGCCTCGAGCGTCTGGATGAGATTCATGGCTCATCGCTCCTTCTTTCGTCGCCGCGCGCCAGAGGGAGACTGACCCGAGCGCCCTCGTGACGCTCCCAAAGGTCCGGCCTCCGTGACCGTGTATCGCTCTCGGCCATGGCTTTTCGCCATGCCTCGATCTTCGCATGATCCCCCGATCGCAGCACTTCGGGGATCGTGCGCCCTTCCCAAATCCGGGGTCGGGTATAATGCGGATATTCGAGAAGCCCCGCCTCGAAGCTCTCGTCATCCCCGCTCGAAGCCGCGCCCATTACGCCGGGAAGCAGCCGGATGCAAGCATCGAGCAGCACCAGCGCCGCCATTTCCCCGCCCGACAATATATAATCCCCGATCGACACCGGCTCGATCGGCCGCGCCTCGAACAGCCGCTCGTCAATCCCCTCGAAGCGGCCGCACAGGATGGTGACGCCGGGGCCTTCCGCAATCTCGCGCACGCGCCCTTGGGTGAGCGGCCGCCCGCGCGGCGTCATCGCCAGCATCGGCCGCGCATCGGCCACGCTGTCGAGCGCGGCGGCGAGCACGTCGGCGCGCATCACCATGCCCGCGCCGCCGCCCGCCGGTGTGTCATCCACCGAACGGTGCCGGTCGGTCGCGAAGTCGCGTATCTGCACCGGCTCGCACGTCCAGCGCCCCTCCTGCAACGCGCGCCCGGCCAGACTGACGCCCAGCGGCCCCGGAAATATCTCCGGGTAAAGGGTGAGGATTGTCGCCGCAAAGGTCATTCCGCCCAATTCTCGACCTTGAGACCGGGGATATCAGCGAAATCGCCTTCATTGTTGGTAACGAGCGTCAACCCCAACGCCAGCGCATGCGCCGCGATCAGCCGATCGAAGCTGCCCCGCCGAAACGGTAGGCGCGCATAAGCCAGCCCCGCGGCAGCATCGAACGGCTGCACCGTGACGATGCGGAAGAAAGCCAAAGCTTCGTTGACTGCATCACGCCGATGCGCGCCGATCATCACCTCGGCAAAGACGATCGCCGACGTGACCAGTTCGCCCGCGTCACAGGCTTCCACCCGCCGCCGCGCCGGTTCCGACACGCCGTCGAGCAGATAGACACAGATATTGGCATCGAGCAGGAAGCGGGGATCAGCCACGTTTCAGCAGCTTTCCTTCCCAATCAAGCTCCCGCTCCTCAAATTCACGCTCTTCCCGGCTCAAGGGCTTGAGCCCCGGAATCGACCCGTAAATACCCGTCAGATCAATCTTCCTGCTCTCGGCCACGGGCTCGACACGGAATGAACCCCGCTCCTCGCGGACGATCATTTCGGTGCCCTCCTTCACCCCCAACGCCTTGGGCAGGCGCAGCGCGACCGAATTGCCCGACTTGAAGACCTTGGCGCGATATTCCTTGCCCACGACTCACTCCTGTATATACTTTATGTATATACTAGCCGGCGAACGCCGCTTCAATCACGAGCTGTCCCGGTTTGATCGTCACCGCCGGCACGATCGGAACCATGAAACGCTTGCCGTCGGGTTTCTCGATCTCGACGATATCGCCCGCGCCGAAATTCTCGACCGCCGCGACGACGCCCAGTGCGCGGCCCTCGCTCGACACACAGGGCAGGCCGATCAGATCGGCATGATAATATTCGCCCTCGGCCAGCGGCGGCAGGTCGGCGCGCGCGACGGTGAGCGGCGTTCCGCGCAGCGCCTCGGCCGCGTTCCGGTCCCCGATCTCGGCGAAGCGGGCGACATGGCCGTTTGGCCCAGGCCGGATCGCCTTCAGCGTCAACCGACGGCCCGCCGCATCGAGCGTGCGATAGATGGCGAGGTCGTCGGTGAAGAGCTTGAGGCGCACCTCGCCCGTCACGCCATGCGCGCCGATCACGGCGGCAAGGGTGACGGGCTTGTCCTGCAAGATCAGGCCTCGGTCGATTCCTCGGCCGCCGCTTCACCGGCCGGGGCCTCTTCGGCGGACGCCTCGGCCGGCGGGTTCAGCGCCTCGGCCAGCGCCGCCGCCTTGGCGGCACGCTCCTCGGCGCGCTCCTTGGCCTTCTCGCCCGGCTCGGCCTTGTTCGGGTTGTTCCGTGCCGCGCGCTCCCGCACGCCGGCGGCATCGAGGAAGCGGGCAACGCGATCGCTCGGCTGCGCGCCGACCGACAGCCAGTGCTTCGCGCGCTCGGCATCGAGGACGACGCGCTTCTCGTCATCCTTGGCGAGCAGCGGGTTGTAGCTGCCGATCCGCTCGATGAAGCGGCCGTCGCGCGGGCTGCGCGAGTCGGCGACGACGATGCGATAATAAGGGCGCTTCTTGGCGCCGCCGCGCGACAGGCGGATGGAAAGAGACATGGACTTCCTTTCTGCTGAACCGAATGAAATGATTTACTTCTTGATGAACTTGTCGAAACCGGGCGGCAGGCCGAAGGGCGCGCCGCCCGCGCCACCGCCGCCGGGAAGCCCCGGCAATCCGCCGGGAGGAAGCTGGGGCATGCCGCCCGCACCGCCGCCGCCCAGCATCCCGCCAAGGCCGCCGCCCTTGCCGAGCATCGCCGCCAACCCCTTCAATCCGCCCATTTTGCGGATCTTCTTCATGGTGTTGGCCATTTCCTGATGCATTTTCAGGAGCTTGTTGACGTCCTGCACCGTGGTGCCCGACCCTTTGGCGACGCGGATCTTGCGCTTGGCGTTGAGCAGTTCGGGCTTGCCGCGTTCTTTCGGCGTCATGGAGCCGATGATCGCGTCCATACGGGTGAGGATGCGATCATCCACCTGCCCGTTCGCCATCGCGTTCTTGACCTGCTTGATCCCCGGCAGCATGCCCGCGAGCGCGCCCAGCCCGCCCATCCGCCGCATCTGCGAAAGCTGCGCGCGCAGGTCATTGAGGTCGAACTGCCCCTTGGCCATCTTTTTGGCCAGCGCCTCGGCTTCCTCGACCTGGATCGTCTCGGTCGCGCGCTCGACGAGGCTGACGACATCGCCCATGCCGAGAATGCGGCCCGCGACGCGGCTGGGGTGGAACGGCTCGATCCCGTCCAGCTTCTCGCCCGTGCCGACGAACTTGATCGGCTTACCCGTCACCGCGCGCATCGACAGCGCCGCGCCGCCGCGCGCATCGCCGTCCATACGGGTGAGGATCACGCCGGTGAGCGGCACCTGCGCCGAGAAACTGGTGGCGACGTTGACCGCGTCCTGCCCGGTCAGCGCATCGACGACGAGCAATATTTCCTGCGGCTGGGCGATGTCCGCCACCGCCTTCATCTCGTCCATCAGCGCCTGATCGACGTGCAGCCGGCCGGCGGTGTCGAGCATGACCACGTCATAGCCCTGCAGCTTCGCGGACTGGAGCGCGCGCCGCGCGATGTCGACCGGCTGCTGGCCCGCGACGATCGGCAGCGTCGCCACCGACGCCTGCGTGCCGAGCGTCGCAAGCTGCTCCTGCGCCGCCGGACGATTGACGTCCAGCGACGCCATCATCACCTTCTTGCGGCCCTTCTCGGTCAGCCTTTTGGCGATCTTGGCGGTCGTCGTCGTCTTGCCCGACCCTTGCAGACCGACCAGCATCACCACCGCGGGGGGCGTGACGTCCAGTTCGAGATCGGCCGCCTCCGCGCCCAGCATCTCGACCAGCGCGTCATGGACGATCTTGACGACCTGCTGCCCCGGGGTGACCGAGCGGAGGACATTCTGCCCCACCGCCTTCTCGGTCGCCCCCTCGACGAAATCGCGCACCACGGGCAGCGCGACGTCGGCTTCCAGCAACGCGATCCGCACCTCGCGCATCGCCGCACGAACATCGGCTTCGGACAGCGCACCGCGACCGCGCAAACGGTCGAAAACGCCGCCGAGACGTTCGCTGAGACTATCGAACATGCGCCATCCTTCATCCTCATCCGCGCCAAACACAATTACGCCGGCGGGCGAAACCTCGCCGGCCAGCGTACGCCCGTGGGCGCTTGCAAAATCCCGTTCGTCGCGGAACGATGGCGCCTCGATAGCCCAAGCGGGGCATGAACACAAGGTTGCGCCGGGAGGCTCGCCTCTACCCGCCAGACTCGTTACGCCGGTTTACCCGATTTATACGGTTGCGGCCCATTGGCCGGTGCGATCAGGCGACAAGGGGATTCGGATGCAACTCGGGCGTTTCCGGCGACGGAAGACGGATGCGGTCGGCATCGTCCGACACGACCGCATGGCCGGAGGCATCACGATCGCCGCGATGCTGCTCCTCATCCTGACCAGCGGGACAGCCCTCGCCGCGGCGCTCCGGGGAACGGGCGAAGGTATCGATCGGCTGCTGATCGCCATTATACTGCTCAACATTGCCCTGATGCTGCTCGGCTGGCACCGCTATCGCCATCTGTCGGCCGAGGTCGCCGAGCGCAGAGTGGCCGAGGAAAGGGCGATTGCGCTCGCCTCGGTGGATGCGTTGACTGGCTTTCTCAATCGCCGTTCGCTGGCCACGCATGGCGCCGCCTTGCTGGCTCGCGCCGATCGGCAGCATGCGGTCGCGCTGCTGATGATCGATCTCGATCATTTCAAGACGGTCAACGATCTCCACGGCCATGTCGCCGGCGATACCTTGTTGAAGGCCGTGGCCGAGAAGGATCCGTACCATCCTGCCCGCCGATGCGCTGCTGGCGCGGGTAGGCGGGGACGAATTCGCCTGCGCCTTCCTGTTCGATCCCGCCGCCCCCGCGCCGGTGACTGCGCTCGCCGACGATCTCGTCGCGCGGCTGTCGCTGCCCTTCGAGGTGGAGGGCGCGCGCGCCTATATTTCCGCTTCGATCGGCATCGCGTCTCATGACTACGGCGGCAATGGCAGTATCGAAGCGATGATACGGCGTGCTGACATCGCAATGTATGCGGCAAAAAAGGCGGGGAAGAACCGCCTTGCCTGGTTCGACGCAAGCATGGAGCGCGAGCTTCAGGAGCGCAACGCGATCGAGGACGGCCTGCGCGTCGGCATCCCGCGCGGCGAAATCGTACCTTATTATGAGCAGCAGATCGATCTGGCGACCGGATCGATCCACGGTTTCGAGGCGCTTGCCCGCTGGCAGCATCCGACGCGAGGCGTGATTGGACCCGACATCTTCATCCCGATCGCCGAGGAATCGGGCCTGATCGGCGACCTCTCCCTTGCCGTGATGCGCCAGGCATTCGAGGAAGCGCGAAGCTGGGCCGCCTCGCTCAGCCTGTCGGTGAACATCGCCCCCGCCCAGTTGAAGGACCCGTGGCTCGCGCAGAAGATCGTGAAGTTGCTGGTTGAAACGGGCTTCCCCGCCGAGCGGCTGGAGATCGAAATCACCGAGCGGGCGCTATGCGAGAATTTCGGACTCGCCCAATCGATCATTCTCAGCCTCAAGAATCAGGGGGTACGTCTTGCCCTCGACGATTTCGGCACCGGCTATTCGAGCCTCGCCAACCTACGTGCGCTGCCGTTCGACAGGATCAAGATCGATCGCAGCTTCATCCTGGCGATAGGCGACGGCGCGGAGCAGGCCGGGATCGTCGACGCACTCGCCACGCTGGGCGGCAATCTCGGCCTGCCGGTAACGGCTGAGGGCATCGAGACGGCGGCCATCGAAGAGCGGCTGCGCGGCCTCAAGATTCGCGCGGGCCAGGGTTGGCACTTCGGCAAGCCGATGACGGTGAGCGAGGTCCGCAGCCTCCTCGCCGAACGCGCGCTGCTGCACACCGGCCGCGGATTGGAGAGCGGGCCCGCACGGCAGGTGCTGTAATCGGCGAGCGAGTCGCTCCTTTCAAAGCCGAAAGACAGAACCGAAAACGCACGCGGCCCCATGCAATTTCCTTGGGTTCCACACCACTTTCCCGGTCAAACCCGCCGACGAAACGGTTCACCGCAAAGCCTTACCGTTGTTAACCTTCTGCTCTTTCCACGCGGCGATCAGGCGGCTCTAAGCAAGTCGCGTCTCGGGGGAGCCAACGCATGGTGAGCGGTCTTCGAGCCCTTCGGGGTTCCATCCTTTTCATATGCTGTTTTCTGGGGCTCCTCGCGACGACTCCCGCCCAGGCCCAATATTGGCAGTGCGTAACCTTCGCCCGCGCCGCGTCGGGGATCGAACTGTACGGTAACGCTTATACATGGTGGGGCCAGGCGGACGGCGTCTATGAGCGCGGCCATACGCCCCGCCCCGGCTCGGTCATGGTGATGAAGCCCGGCCACGGCATGCGCGTCGGCCATGTCGCGATGGTGAGCGAAATCGTCGACGCGCGTACCGTCAAGCTGACGCACGCCAACTGGTCCGTCCGCGGCGGCGTCGAGCATGACGTCCTGGCCGTCGACGTGTCGGACGAAGGGGATTGGAGCAAGGTGCGCGTGTGGTGGGCGCCGATCCACGATCTCGGGTCGACCACCTACGACGCTTATGGCTTCATCTATCCGAACGCACCGTCTTCGGCCGAAGCCCCGGCGGTCACGGCCAAGGCCGATTCGGCGAACGCCCCCGCCTGACCTCTCACCGGCCGTCAGGCTTCCTGGGACGCTTCCGGTTCGGCCGGCGGATTTTCGAAATAGGGCTCCACCGTTCCGTTGAGCTTCATCGTCAGCGGGTTGCCCTTGCGGTCGAGCGTCTTGCCCATCGCGATCCGCACCCAATTTTCCGAAACGCAATATTCCTCGACGTTGCGCTTCTCCGCTCCATTAAGGCGGATGCCGATGCCGCGCGAGAGCAGCTCGGGCTGATAATAGGGACTTTGCGGATTGACCGACAGGCGATCGGGAGGCGTATCACTCATAAGCGCAGCGCTTGCACCAAAGCGGTGGCGAATGCCAGGCTTTTGACCATAAGGAGCCGTCCATGGCCTATTGGCTGATGAAATCCGAACCCGACGCCTTCTCCTGGGACGATCTCGTCCGCGACGGCAAGACCGAATGGGACGGCGTCCGCAGCGCCGAGGCGGCACGCAACCTGCGCGCGATGCAGCGGGGGGACGAAGCGCTTTTCTATCACAGCAATATCGGGCTGGCGGCGGTCGGCATCATGCGCGTGGCCCGTGCCTGGAAACCGGAAGGTCCCGACGGCAAATGGGCCTCGGTCGAGGTGAAGCCGTTAAGGCCCCTCCCCCATCCGGTGACGCTCAAGGCGATGAAGGCCGAACCGAAGCTCGCGGACATGAAGGTGATCCGCCAATCCCGCCTCTCCGTCTCCCCCGTCAGCGAGGCGGAGTGGGCGGTGATCCTGAAAATGGCGGGCGCCTGAAACCGACATTCGCCGACGATCCGTCGCCTCATACCAACTCAATTGTCATTCCCGCGCAGGCGGGAATCCATAAGCACTGCCGGTGCTTAAAGAGAGCAACGCGTCGCTATATGGATTCCCGCCTGCGCGGAAATGGGAGGCAACCGCGCCCGCGCGCTCCCCCAACTCCTTACGCCGCCTTGGCGCGGTTGGCGCGCTTGCGCTCGTGCGGATCGAGATAGCGTTTGCGCAGGCGGATCGACTTGGGCGTCACCTCCACCAGCTCGTCATCATCGATATAGGCGATCGCCTGTTCCAGCGTCAGCTTGCGCGGCGGCGTCAGGCGGATAGCATCGTCCTTGCCCGATGCGCGAAAGTTGGTGAGCTGCTTCGACTTCATCGGATTGACTTCGAGATCGTCGGGCTTGGCATTCTCGCCGATGATCATGCCCTCATAGATCGGATCGCCCGGGCTCACCATCAGCACGCCGCGCTCTTCCAGCGCATTGAGCGCATAGGGCACCGCCTCGCCAGTGCCATTCGAGATCAGCACGCCGTTCGGCCGCCCTTCGATCGCGCCCTTATACGGCCCATATTTCTCGAACAGCCGGTTCATGATGCCCGTGCCGCGCGTGTCGGACAGGAACTCGCCATGATAGCCGATCAGGCCGCGTGACGGCGCGGAGAAGGTGATCCGCGTCTTGCCGCCGCCCGAGGGCCGCATATCGGTCATCTCCGCCTTGCGGATCGACATCTTCTCGACGACCGTGCCCGAATGCTCGTCGTCGACATCGATGACGACGGTCTCATACGGCTCGGTGCGGCCTTCGGGGCCGTCGCGGAACAGAACACGCGGACGGCTGATACCCAGCTCGAAGCCTTCGCGGCGCATCGTTTCGATCAGCACGCCGAGTTGCAACTCGCCACGCCCGGCGACTTCGAAACTGTCCTTGTCGCTCGATTCGGTAACGCGGATCGCGACATTGCTCTCCGCTTCGCGGAACAGGCGATCGCGGATCATGCGGCTCGTCACCTTGCTGCCTTCGCGCCCGGCCATCGGTGAATCGTTCACCGCGAAGCGCATCGACAGCGTTGGCGGATCGATCGGCTGCGCGTGCAGCGGCTCAGTCACGCTCGGGTCGGCGATCGTGTTGGCGACGGTCGCGACGGTCAGGCCCGCGATCGAGATGATGTCACCCGCGCGCGCTTCCTCGACGGGCACGCGCTCCAGCCCGCGAAACGCCATCAGCTTGGACGCGCGCCCCGCCTCGATAACCTTTCCGTCGGGCGACAGCGCATGGATCGGCATGTTAAGCTTCACCGTCCCGCTCGCCACCAGCCCGGTAAGGATACGGCCGACGAAATTGTCGCGATCGAGCAGCGTCACGAGAAACTTGAACGGGCCGTCCGGATCGGCGGCCGGCGCGGGCACATGCTCGACGATCTTCTCGAACAGCGGCGTCAGCGTTCCTTCGCGAACGTCCGGATTATCGCCGGCATAGCCGTTGCGGCCGCTGGCGAAGAGCACCGGAAAGTCGAGCTGCTCGTCGGTAGCGTCGAGATTGACGAACAGATCGAACACCTCGTCCAGCACTTCCTGCGCGCGCGCATCGGCCCGGTCGATCTTGTTGACGACGACGATCGGCTTGAGGCCGAGCGCCAGCGCCTTGCCGGTGACGAACTTGGTCTGCGGCATCGCCCCTTCGGCCGAGTCGACCAGCAGGATGACGCCGTCGACCATCGAGAGGATGCGCTCCACCTCGCCACCGAAATCGGCGTGGCCGGGCGTATCGACGATGTTGATCCGCGTGCCCTGCCACTCGATCGAGGTGCATTTGGCAAGGATGGTGATGCCACGTTCTCTTTCGAGATCGTTCGAGTCCATCGCCCGTTCGTCGATCCGCTGATTGTCTCGAAACGTGCCCGATTGACGGAACAGTTGATCGACGAGCGTGGTCTTGCCGTGATCGACATGCGCGATGATCGCCACGTTGCGTAGGCTCATGGGTCGTGTTTTCCTGGTGCGGGAGGATGCGCGGCGCCCATAGCGGAAATGCGGCGTCGCAACAAGAGCCGCAAATCACGGACATCGCGATCAGGCGCGGATGAGGAAGCCGCCCTCCACAGGCTCGACCTGCCAGCCCCGTTCCGCCGCGAGCGCGGCTATCTCGCGCGGCGCGGCGGGATCATCGGCAAGGAGGCGCAGCGTCGCGCCCGCCGCCGTCCGCATTTCACGGGCGAGGCGCAGCGCCGGCCAGGGGCATTTCAGCCCGCGCGCATCGATCACGCGTTCGCTGCTCATTTCTCGTCATACGGGTTGCGTGTCGCGCGGACCATCAGCCGCACCGGCACCGCCCCGAAGCCCAGCTCGCGCCTCAGCCCGTTCACCAGGTAGCGCCGATAGCTTTCGGGGAGTTGATCGACACGCGTGCCGAACAGAACGAAGCTGGGGGGGCGGACGTTGACCTGCGTCAGATAGCGCAGCTTCACCCGCTTGCCGCCTGGCGCCGGTGGCGGGTTGGCCTCGATCGCCTTTTCGAACCAGCGATTGAGCTTGCCCGTCGAAACGCGGCGTGACCAGGCGTCGCGTGTTTCGAAGGCGACGGCAAGGAGCTGGTCAATCCCGCGTCCCGTTGCCGCTGAGAGGGTCAGGAGGGGTACACCCTTCAATTGCGCGAGCCCCTCCTCAAGTGCGGCGCGCACGCCCTGAAACAGGCCGGGCGGATCGGCGGCGACATCCCATTTGTTGAGCGCGATCACCAGCGCGCGCCCTTCCTGTAGCACTTGATCGGCAATCCTGAGGTCCTGTGCCTCCAGGCCCAGCGTGGCGTCGAGCAGCAGGACGACGACCTCGGCGAAATCGACGGCGCGCAACGCATCCGCCACCGACAGCTTTTCCAGCTTGTCCTGCACGCGCGCCTTCTTCCGCATGCCTGCCGTATCGATCAGGCGAACCGGACGGCGCGCGCCATCGGGCGCCTGCCACACCCACTCGATCGCGATCGAATCGCGCGTGATGCCGGCTTCGGGGCCTGTAATCATCCGATCCTCGCCGAGGATGCGGTTGACCAGCGTGGACTTGCCCGCATTGGGCCGGCCGACGATCGCCAGCTTGAGCGGGCCGCCTTCCTCGGGCTCGGCCTCTTCCTCTCCCTCCGCTTCGTCACGTTCGATATGTGGGCGCAGCGCTTCGAAGAGGTCGACGATGCCTTCGCCATGTTCGGCGCTGAACGGGGCCGGATCGCCGAGGCCCAGCCCATAGGCTTCGAGCACACCGCTTTCGCCCGCTTTCCCTTCGGCCTTGTTGGCCAGCAGAATGACCGGCCGATCGCCACCGCGCAGCCAGCGGGCGATCTCCTCATCGAGCGGGACGACCCCCGCCCGCGCATCGATCAGGAAGAGGATCGCGTCGGCCTCGCGCACCGCCGCTTCGGTCTGCGCGCGCATGCGGCCGGGCAGTGTCTGCGGATCGTCCTCCTCGAAGCCGGCAGTATCAATCACGCGGAAATCGAGGCCGAGCAGGCTCGCCTCGCCCTCGCGCCGATCGCGCGTCACGCCGGGCCGATCGTCGACAAGCGCGAGTTTCTTGCCGACGAGCCGGTTGAACAGGGTCGACTTGCCGACATTGGGCCGGCCGACGATCGCAACAGTGGGAAGACTGGGCATTCGCCTCCCCTAGCCGCACAACCGGCGCGCGTCACCGCCTTCCGTACAAGCGGGACATCAAAGCAGAAATATCCGATATGCGTAACTTGCGTCACCCCGACGAAAGTCGGGGCGCATGGACTCGGCTCGCTTCCTTGATAGATCGCCTCGCCATCATGGATTCCGGCTTTCGCCGGAATGACGGGTAGTGGCCGGAGACAGCCTCGCGCCTTAGCGCCAGGCGGTGATCCGGCCGTCCGCATCCAGAATGTAGAGCGTCGAATCGGCGATGATCGGCGAAAGGTGAACCTCGGAGCCGAGCTTGCGTTCCGACAGGATTTTGCCGTCGGCGACGGAAATGTGAACCATCTCGCCCCTGCTGCTGACGAGGATCAGTTGTCCGTTCGCCAGCAGCGGCCCCGTCCAGCTCGTCAGGCCCTTTTTCTTCTTCGGATTTTTCCAATGGGTGAGTTGGGTGATCCAGCGAACCTTGCCCGTCGACCGCTGGATGCACAGCAAGCGGGCGTCATCGGTGACGACGAACAGCCATTCGCCCGCGACCCAGGGCGTCTTGATACCCGCGGCGTTGATCTCCCAGAGCCGTTGACCGGTATTGAGCTCCATCGCGACCATCCGGCCGCCCTGTCCGATCGCATAGACCTGCCCCTGATCGATCACCGGATCGGCATCGACGTCCGAGAGGCTGGACACCGACGTCGAAATACTCGTCGGCGACAGCGCGTCGCCCCACACCAGCCGGCCATTCTCATAGCGATAAGCGTTGAGTTCACCCGACGAGAAGCCGGCGATCACCGTGCCCTGCCCCACCGCCGGCGCCGCCACGCCGAACACGCCAGAGGTTTCGAGCGTGCCCGCCTCGTTCCAGACGACATCACCGCTGTCGGCCTTCAACGCGAAGATCTGATTATCCTCCGCGACGACATAGACCTGATCGTAGGCGATCGTCGGGGCGCCCCGCAGCGGCCCGCCCGGGCGCTTCTTCCAGATCAGTGCACCGGTAGTGGCGTCAAGCGCCGCCGCATCGCCGACGCCATTGGTGGCATAGAGCCGGCCATTGTCATAGGAGACACCGCCGCCGAACAGCGCCTTGCGCTCCCCGCCATTGCCGCCAAGCTGCTTTTCCCACAGCGACCGGCCGCTTTTGGCGTCGAACGCATGAATGGTCGCATTAGTGTCGATCACGAACAGCTTGCCATCGGCGACGACCGGCGAGGCCGCGAGGCGCGCCTTCTTCGAGCTGCCCGCGATCTTCGCGCTCCACACGCGCGATAGCGAATCCCCGAGCGCGAGATTGCCCATCGCCTTCTGCGCGTTGCCGCCCGGCTGCGCCCAGCTCGTGTTGACGACGGGTGCGGGCACGGTGACCGGATAGTCGGCAAGGCTGGGCTCGACCTCGATCGCCGCTTCCGACGCCAGCACCGGAATGCGTTCGCCCAGCACGGCCGTCTTCGGCTTGTTTTCCTTGCCGCCGCCGAACATGCTGCAACCGCCGAGCGCGCCGACCAGCGCCAGCGCAATCCCCAAACGCCTCATTCGCATCATTCCTTTACCGTGCTCTTGGGCTGCGCCGCGGTATCGGCGCCTAGCGAGCTGGCCATGCGGAGCGCGCGGCTCCGCAGCGCTTCCGTCGCGCTCGCATCCTTGGCGATCGCCGCGAACAGCGGCGCTGCCAGCTCGGGTTTCTTCAGCTTGAGATAGGATAGCGCGACCAGCTCGCCCGCGCTTCCGAACCAGGGATTGCCCTCGACTGCAAGCGGCTTCAGCCGCTCGACGACGGCGGCGGGCGGCAACGTGTCGAACTCGGCGGTCGTCTGGCGTATCCGTGCGGCGTCACGCATCGGCTGCGGCAGGTCCTTGTCGTCGGCGATCGCCTTGAACGCCGCCGCCGCGCCCTTGACGTCGCCCTTGTCCAGCAGCGCGCCGGCCTGCATCAGCCGGGCTTCCGCACGGTAAGCGGGAATCGAGCCATCGGCGAGTTCCTTGAGCGTCGGCGTCGCCGCGTCGCGCTTGCCCTGATCGATATCGTAAAGCGCCTGCGTGAACTTTTCGGACGCGACGCCCGCGCGCTGCATCTGCGCATGCTTCCACCACAGCACACCACCAAAAATGCCGAGGCCGACCACGACGAGGGCAACGAGCGGAATGCCGAACCGCTTCCAGAATCCCATAAGCTGGTCGCGGCGCAGTTCCTCGTCCACCTCGCGGAAGAAGGGATCATCGACTTTGGGGGGCAGGGCCAAGCAGGATCTCCGGGTAATCAGCGGCGCCTTGTAGCGGCCGCACCGCGCGAACGGAAGCCTGTCAGGCGTCCGCCCGATAGGTTTGGTCGGCTGTCGGAAAGGCGCGCGTGCGAACCGCCTCGGCATAGGCACCCACCGCCTGCGAAATGCGCCCTGCCAGATCGTCGAACCGCTTCACGAAACGGGGTGTGCGCTCGAACATGCCCAGCATGTCCTCGGCCACCAGCACCTGCCCGTCACATTGCGCCGATGCGCCGATGCCGATCGTCGGGCAATCGATGCTGCGCGTAAGCTCGATCGCGATCGGCTCCACAACGCCTTCGACCACCAGCGCGAACGCACCGGCGCCGGCGATCGCCCGTCCATCGTCGATGATCCGCGCCGCCTCTTCCTGGCTGCGCCCGCGCGCGCCATAGCCGCCCAGCGCGTTGACCGACTGCGGCGTCAATCCGACATGGCCCATCACCGGGATGCCGCGCTCGGTGAGGAAGCGGACCGTCTCCGCCATCGCCGCGCCGCCCTCCATCTTCACCGCCGCCGCGCCGGTCTGCTTGAGCAGCGAGGCTGCGCTGTCGAACGCCTGCTGCGGCGATTGTTCATAGCTGCCGAACGGCATGTCGATCACTACGGTCGCGTGATAGCTGCCGCGCACCACCGCGGTCCCATGCGCAGCCATCATGTCGAGCGTCACCGGCAGCGTGGACGGCAGGCCGTAGATCACCTGCCCCAGCGAATCGCCGACCAGCAGGATGTCGCAATGCGGATCGAGGAGCTGCGCCATCCGCACCGTATAGGCCGTCAGCACCACCAGCGGCTCCCCGCCCTTGCGCTGGCGTATCGCCGGGACGGTCAGCCGTTTCATGGGCGCGGGCGTCGGATTGGCGCGGCTTGTCGACGTGTCGAGCGTGTAGGTGGTGGACATGGGCATGTCGTAACGAAGCCGCCGCCGCCGGGCAAATGACGAACGCGGTTGCGCGCGCCCGAAACGCCTGCTTAGTCCACCGTGACACAAGCGGGGGGGCGAATGTTGAAAGCGCGAATCACCTTTGCGGGCGCCGCCTTCCTGTCCGCGCTCCTGCCCGCACCGGCCTCGGCAGACCTGCCAGTGGCCCGCTACCGGATCGAGCGCGTCTATCCGCATGACAGCGGCGCCTTCACCGAAGGGCTCTTCTATCGCGACGGCTTCCTCTACGAGAGCACGGGGCTGGAGGGCCAATCCGACATCCGCAAGGTGCGGCTGGAGGACGGCATGGTGCTTCAGCGGGTCATGCTGCCGAAGAACCTGTTCGGCGAAGGCATCGTCGATTGGAAGAATGAGATCGTCAGCCTGACATGGCAGACGGGGATCGGCTTCCGCTGGTCGCTGGCGGGCTTTCGCAGGCGCGGCCAGTTCCGGTACGCCGGCGAAGGCTGGGGCATGACGCGCAACGATCGCGATCTGGTGATGAGCGACGGCACGCCGGTGCTGCGCTTCCTCGACCCCGTAACCCTGCGCGTCCGCCGCCGGCTGACCGTCACCGCCGAGGGCCGGCCGCTCAACGATATCAACGAGCTAGAATGGGTGAAGGGCGAAATCCTCGCCAATATCTGGAAGACCGACCTGATCGCCCGCATCGATCCGGCGACGGGGCGCGTGAAGGGCTGGATCGATCTCACCGGCCTGCGCCAACGCGCGGCCCGGCCGGGGATCGACAGCGTCGCCAACGGCATCGCCTATGATCGCGTCCGCGACCGCCTGTTCGTCACCGGCAAGAACTGGCGCTCGCTGTTCGAGATCAGCCTGGTGCCTGCGCGTTAGCTCCCCGTCACCCAACGAAAGTCGGGACCCATGGACTCGGCTCGCTCTTCATGGATCGACTCGCCGTCCAGGGATTCCGGCTTTCGCCGGAATGCCGAAAGGGGGCGACTGTCCGCCCCCCACGTCACCCGAACAGCGATGCATATATCTCCGGCTTGAACCCCGCCACCCGGCGGTCGTCGAGATCGAGCACCGGCCGTTTTATCATCGACGGCTGCGCCACCATCAGCGCCACCGCCTTCACCGCGTCGAGCCCCTGCTTCTCCGCATCGGGCAATTTGCGAAACGTGGTCCCCGCCCGGTTGAGCAAGGCTTCCCATCCCAGTTCCTCGCACCAGCGCGCGAGCACCTCCGCCTCGATCCCGGCGCTCTTATAGTCATGGAAGCGATAGTCCACGCCCCGCGCATCGAGCCACGCACGCGCCTTCTTCATCGTGTCGCAATTCTTGATGCCGTACAGCGTGACCGCCATGCTTCACTCCCACTCGATTGATCAGTCAGCCGCGGCGAAATGCGCCATCTGGTCCGCATGCGCCTTTATGAAGGCGTGCCGGCCCGTGGCGCGCGCGACATAGCTGCGACAGGCGGGATATTCCGCCAGTCCCCCGAAACGGTCCACGAGACGCAGCACATCGGCCATGCCTATGTCGGCGATGGAAAAACGCCCCGCGAGCCATTCACGTCCCGCCAGCACCGGCTCCATGCGCTGAAGCCGGACGGTGAGGAACGCGTCCAGGCGCTTCCAGCCCGGCGTGTCGTCGGTTTCGCCGGAGAATTGCAGCAAAGCCCATGGCAGGCTCGCCATCTCGACCGAATTGAACGCCGCGAACAGCCATTCCAGCACTTCGCTGCGGCCGCGCGGGTCGGGCGGCATCAGCGTCTCGCTGCGCTCGCCCAGATGCAGCAAGATCGCGCCGCTCTCGAAGATCGAGATATCCCCGTCGGTCAGCCACGGCACCTGCCCGAAGGGCTGATGCGCGAGATGCCCGGCATTCCGGTCGTGAAACGGCACGCCTTCGACGCGGTAAGCAAGCCCGCCTCTTCCAGCGCCCACCGCACCCGCAGGTCGCGCACATAGCCCCGCGGCATCTGGGGAACCCAATCGAAGGTGGCGAGAACCAGTTCACCCATCCGTCACCCCTTCGTATTGCAAACCCACAGGAGGCGCTACGAGACTATCCCCGCCTGCTCACTCCCATTCGATGATCAGAACCATAGCAAGCAAATTGAATCCATCCAACGATGGCTGCGCGACCATCAAAGCCGAGTCTGCAGCAAACCTCCTCCAACCACAGGGGGAAAATGGCAAAGAGGTCCCGCCACCGTGCTGACCAGGTTGCCAGAACGATCCGACAGTATCAGCTCCGGCTGATCGCACCACGCGGCTGACTGCATTTTTCCGGGGCGCGGCGGTTCCGCCCTGCGCCAAAATGCTCTAGGCGCGCCGGCCATGACCAGTGCTTCCGCCAGCCGGCCCGACCGGCGCACCTTCGCCATCATCTCGCATCCCGACGCCGGCAAGACGACGCTTACCGAAAAGCTGCTGCTGTCGGGCGGCGCGATCCATGCCGCCGGCGAAGTGAAGGCGCGCGGGCAGGCGCGGCGCGCGCGATCGGACTGGATGAAGATCGAGCAGCAACGCGGCATCTCCGTCACCTCCTCGGTCATGACGTTCGAGCGCGACGGGCTGACCTTCAACCTGCTCGACACGCCCGGCCACGAGGATTTTTCGGAGGACACCTATCGCACGCTCACCGCCGTCGATTCGGCGGTGATGGTGATCGACGCGGCGCGCGGCATCGAGGCGCAGACGCGCAAGCTGTTCGAGGTGTGCCGCATGCGCTCGGTGCCGATCATCACCTTCGTCAACAAGGTGGACCGGGAAGGGCGCGATCCCTTCGCGCTGCTCGACGAGGTCGCGGACCAGCTCGCGCTCGACGTTTGCCCGATGAACTGGCCGGTCGGCATGGGCGGCCAGTTCGAGGGGCTGTACGATCTTCCGGGCAAGCGGCTGATGCGGCCGAGCGGGGAGAGCCGCGCCTATGAAGGCGTGGTGGATGCGGTGACGGGGCTGGAAGATCCGGCGCTCGATACGCTGCTGTCCGCCGACGGCGCGGCGCAATTGCGCGAGGAGGCGGAGCTGGCGGCGGGCGGCTATGCCGAACTCGATGTCGAGGCATATCGCCATGGCGACCTGACGCCTGTCTATTTCGGATCGGCGCTCAAGGATTTCGGGGTGGACGACCTGATCGAGGCGATCGCCCGCTTCGCGCCCAGCCCGCGCCCGCAGCCGGCGGACCCCGCCCCCGTCTCGCCCGACGATCCAACCGTGACCGGCTTCATCTTCAAGGTGCAGGCGAACATGAACCCGATGCACCGCGATCGCGTCGCCTTCATGCGGCTCTGCTCGGGCCGGTTCCGGCGGGGCATGAAGCTCAACCAGGTGGGGCGCGGCAAGACGATCGCGGTGCACAGCCCGATCCTGTTCTTCGCGCGCGAGCGCGAGCTGGCGGACGAGGCCTTTCCGGGCGACATTATCGGCATCCCCAATCACGGCACGCTGCGCGTCGGCGACACGCTGACCGAGGGGCAGCCGGTGACGATCACGGGCCTCCCCAATTTCGCGCCCGAAATCCTGCGCCGCGTCGCGCTCAAGGACCCGACCAAGACCAAGCAGCTCCGCAAGGCGCTCGACGACATGGCCGAAGAGGGCGTGATTCAGGTCTTCTATCCCGCGATCGGATCACAATGGATCGTTGGCGTCGTCGGCCAGCTTCAGCTTGAGGTGCTGATCTCGCGGTTGGAGGCCGAATATAAGGTCGATGCGGTGCTGGAGCCGTCACCCTGGGATACGGCGCGCTGGATTGGCGCGGACAGTCCGGCGACGCTCAAGGCCTTCATGGACGCGCATCGCGGCGCGCTCGCCACCGATCGCGACGAGGCGCCGGTGTTCCTCGCCAAGGACACATGGGACCTGAACTATGTCGCCAGCCGCAATGAGGCGATCCGCTTCTCCGCGACCAAAGAGCGGGTCTAGAGCGATTTCGAGCCGGATGGACTCATCCGGCGGCTCGGAAATCGCGGCAAACCAAAGTCGCCCCGGTTGATCGGTACGCCCATTGCCGCCATCAAGACCCGATGGCGCTGACCGATATCGCGACACGCACCTATGATCATAACTGGCGGCTCGATCCGATCGTCCGCAGCCTGCTCGACACCGATTTCTACAAGCTGCTGATGCTCCAGATGATCCGGCACCTCTATCCGGACGTCGAGGCGACCTTTGCGATCATCAATCGTACCCGATCGGTCCGCATCGCCGACGTGATCGACGAGGGCGAACTGCGCGCGCAACTCGATCATGCGCGCGGGATCGGCTTCACGAAAAAGGAGCTGATCTGGCTCGCCGGCAACAGCTTCTATGGCGAGCGGCAGATGTTCAGCCCCGATTTCATCGCCTGGCTCGCCGATTTCCGCCTGCCCGATTATGACCTGCGCACGGTGGACGGGCAGTATGAATTGCGCTTCCGCGGCCCCTGGACCCACACCACGATGTGGGAAATCCCCGCACTGGCGATCATCAACGAGTTGCGCTCGCGCGCGGCGATGAAGGATCGCGGGCGTTTCGCGCTCGATATCCTCTATGCCCGCGCCAAGGCGAAGCTGTGGGAGAAGGTGGAGCGGCTTCGCGCGCTGCCCGATCTCGTCCTCTCCGATTTCGGCACCCGCCGGCGGCACGGCTTCCTGTGGCAGCGCTGGTGCGTCGAAGCGCTGAAGGAAGGCTTGGGCGATCGCTTCATCGGCACGTCCAACGTCCTGCTGGCGATGGACAATGATCTGGAGGCGATCGGCACCAACGCACATGAACTGCCGATGGTGCTCGCCGCGCTGGCCCAAGACGACGCCGGTGTCGCCGCCGCGCCCTATCGCGTGCTGGAGGATTGGCGCGATCATTATGGCGGCAATTTGCTGGTCGCGCTGCCCGACGCCTTCGGCACCGCCGCCTTCCTCGCCCACGCGCCCGACTGGCTGGCCGACTGGACCGGCTTTCGCCCCGACAGCCTGCCGCCGATCGAGGCGGGCGAGCAGATCATCCGCTGGTGGCGCGCAAAGGGCCGCGATCCGCGTACCAAATTGCTGATCTTTTCGGATGGGATGGACGTCGCTTCGATCGAGGCGACCTATCGTCACTTTCACGGGCGGGTGCGAATGAGCTTCGGCTGGGGCACCAATCTCACCAACGATTTCCGGGGCTGCGCGCCGTTCGAAACGCAGGGCCTCGATCCGATCTCGCTGGTGTGCAAGGTGGTCAAGGCGAACGGCCGCCCCGCCGTGAAGCTGTCGGACAACCCGGCCAAGGCGACGGGCGATCCGGCCGAGATCGCGCGCTATCTGCATATCTTCGGCAACGAGGGACGAACCGCCGCGCCGGTGGCGGTGTAAGCCTATCTGGCGGCCAGCCAGTCGGTCAGCGCCTGCTTGGCGCGATCGGTGATCATGCGCTTGCGATCGGCCTTGCGGGCGCGGCCGGGGATTGGCGGGAACAGCCCGAAATTGACGTTCATCGGCTGGTAGCTTGTCGCGTCGGCGCCGCCGGTGACATGGCCGAGGAGCGCACCCAGCGCGGTGGTGACGGGCGGCGGCGGCAGCGCCTCTCCACGATGTTCGGCAATCGCGAACAGGGCCGCCAGCAGCCCGACGGCGGCGGACTCGATATAGCCTTCGCAGCCGGTGATCTGGCCCGCGAAACGAATATGCGGCGCGCTTTTCAGCCGCAACTCGCCATCCAGCAGGCGCGGCGCGTTGAGGAAGGTGTTGCGGTGCAGCCCGCCCAGCCGGGCGAACTCGGCTTTCTCCAGCCCCGGAATCGTCCGGAACAGGCGCACCTGCTCGGCATGTTTGAGCTTCGTCTGGAAGCCGACGATGTTCCACAAGGTGCCTAGCGCATTGTCCTGCCGCAACTGGACGACGGCATAGGGCCAGCGGCCGGTGCGCGGATCATCGAGGCCCACCGGCTTCATCGGCCCGTGCCGCAGCGTGTCGATCCCGCGCTCCGCCATCACCTCGATCGGCATGCAGCCGTCGAAATAGGGGGTGTCGGCCTCCCATTCCTTGAACGGCGTCTTTTCCCCAGTGAGCAGCCCCTCGTGAAAGGCGCGATATTCGGCCTCGTTCATCGGGCAATTTATATAATCCTTGCCGCCCTTGTCCCAGCGCGAGGCGAACCACGCCTTGTCCATGTCGATCGACTCACGATGGACGATCGGCGCCAGCGCGTCGAAGAAAGCGAGCGCCTCCTCCCCCGCCTCGCCCGCGATCGCATCGGCCAGCGGCGCGGCGGTCAGCGGCCCGGTCGCGACGATCGCCGGGCCTTCGGGCAGGGCGTCGATCCGCTCGCGCACCAAAGTGATACGCGGATGCGCCTCGATCCCCGCCGTCACCGCCTGCGAGAAACCGTCGCGGTCGACAGCCAGCGCCGATCCGGCGGGCACGCGATGCGCATCCGCCGCCCGCAGGATCAGCGAACCCAGCCTGCGCATCTCGGCGTGCAGCAGGCCGACCGCGTTGGCGGCGTCGTCATCCGATCGGAAACTGTTCGAACAGACCAGCTCGGCCAGCCGATCGGTGCTGTGTGCGGGCGTGCCCTCGGGGCCGCGCATCTCGGAGAGGCGCACCGAAAGCCCCGCCTCGGCCAGTTGCCATGCGGCTTCCGATCCGGCGAGACCGCCGCCGATGACGTGAATATCCTGTGCCATGGCCAATCGCTCGTCGGTCAGCCGCGCGGGCTGGTGCCGAATCCGAACTGGAGGAAGGAAGGAACGGGCCCGTTCCAGCCGCCCTCGTCCGCCGCCTCGGGCTCGGCCTTGCGGCGCTCGGGCGCGGCCTTGGGAGGCACGGGCTTCGGCTCGGTCTTGGGCTGCTCCGTCTTTTTCCGGCCTCGCGGCGCCTTCCCGCCCGCCGCCTTCGGGGCAGTTTTCGTGGCCGCCGGTTCCTTCGGCGCGGCGGCGGCCCGCTTCGGCTCGCCCTCGGCACGGGCGATCGTCATGCCCGTCAGCTTCTCGATCGCCTCGACCGCCTCGGCATCGTCGGGCGTTGCCAGCGTGAAGGCCTTGCCCTTCGCCCCTGCCCGGCCCGTCCGGCCGATCCGGTGGACATAATCGTCGGGATGCCACGGCACGTCATAATTGAAGACATGGCTCACGCCCTTGATGTCGAGCCCGCGCGCGGCGACGTCCGAAGCGACGAGGATATTGATCTCGCCGTCCTTGAAGCGATCGAGCTCACGCACCCGCTCGGGCTGGCTCATGTCGCCGTGAATCTGGCTTGCCGCGAAGCCGTCGCGCCCCAGCGACTGCGCCAGTTCGCGCACCGTGGTCTTGCGGTTCGAGAAGATGATCGCGTTCTTCACGTCGTCGGCGCGCAGCAACTCGACCAGCTTCGCCCGCTTGCCGCGCGACGACACTTCCACCAGACATTGCTCGATAGACGTGTTCGCGGTCGCCGGCCTCGCCACCTCGATCTGCTTGGGGCTGCTCAGGAACTTGTCGGCCAGCTTCTTGATCGGCGCGGGCATCGTCGCGGAGAAGAGCAAAGTCTGCCGGTTGGACGGCAGCTTCGTGCAGATTTCCTCGATATCGGGGATGAACCCCATGTCGAGCATGCGATCGGCCTCATCGATGACGAGCAGGCCGCAGCCGGTGAGCAATATCTTGCCGCGCTGGAAGAGGTCCATCAGCCGGCCTGGCGTCGCGATCAGCACGTCAGCGCCCTTTTCCAGCGCGGCGATCTGATCGCTCATGTTCACGCCGCCGATCAACAGCGCCATCGAAAGCTTGTGATATTTGCCGTACTGCTCGAAATTCTCGGCGACCTGGGCGGCCAGCTCGCGCGTCGGTTCGAGGATCAGCGAGCGCGGCATCCGCGCCCGGCTGCGCCCCTCGGCGAGGATATCGATCATCGGCAGCACGAAAGAGGCCGTCTTGCCCGTGCCCGTCTGGGCGATACCGATGATATCGCGCATCATCAGGACGGACGGGATCGCCTGCGCCTGAATAGGCGTCGGTTCCGTATAGCCCGCTTCCGAAACGGCACGCAGGAGATTGTCAGAAAGGCCGAGATCGGCAAAAGTCATGCAGTGACCTGGAAAAACAAGCGGGCCTGAAAGCAGCCCGTATCCTGTGGGCGCTAGAGGCGAAAGGCCCGATTTGTCAAGGCCGCGCGCATGTTTCCGTGCCTATCGCTCCCTTTTCGGGACAAGTTTGCGGAAGCGGCGGATGCGGCATTCGCCCCCCGCGCGCGATCGGATGACGTCGCGCCCCGCGCAAATCTGCCCGTCCCGCGTCGGCCGGATATAGAAGCCGCCATAATAATCGAGTGCGGGGCAGGCATCCTCCAGCTCGGCGCGCAGGCGCAGGCCGCCGCGATAGATGATGTCGATATTGTCGGGCTTCACCACCGCCGCGCCCGCGATGTCCGCCATCGGCTGGCACTTCGCCGCCTTCTGCTCGCGATATTCGATCGGCCGCGACGGGCGGATGGCGCGGGTGGGCACGCGGATGATGATGCTCTGCCGGATCGTAAGCTGCGCATAGGCAAGCGGCGGAGCCTCCCTCGGCACAGGCGCGGCGCTGGCCGCCAGCATCAGAACGAACATGTCGGCAAGGATCACGACGGACTATCCATGAAAGGGACGGCATCTCCCGCTTTGCTTGAACCGGCGATTAATTGGCGCGATCCGGCCGCCTTGGCTATAGCGGCAGGGCAATGACCCTCAATTTTCCCGATGCGGCGCTGCTCGACGCGCTGGCGAAGCGGCTCGGGCCGCGCGGCTTCACTTCCGATCCGGCCGATCTGACCCCGTGGCTTACCGATTGGCGCGGCCGCGTGACGGGTAAAGCGGCGGCGCTGCTCTCCCCCGCGACGACGGAAGAAGTCGCCGATGTCGTGGCGATGGCGGCCGGGGCCGGCGTCGCGATCGTGCCGCAGGGGGGCAACAGCTCGATGGTCGCCGGCGCAACGCCCGATGCGAGCGGCGGCGCGCTCCTTCTTTCGACGCGGCGGATGCGGACGATCCGCTCGGTCTCGGCCGAGGACGGCGTCGCCGTGGCCGAGGCCGGCGTGATCCTGAGTGACCTGCACGATGCCGCCCATGCCAGGGGCCTGCGCTTTCCGCTTTCGCTCGCGTCGAAGGGGACCGCGACGATCGGCGGCCTCATCTCCACCAATGCCGGCGGCACGCAGGTGCTGCGCTTCGGCCCGATGCGTGCGCTGACGCTGGGGATCGAGGCGGTGCTGCCCAATGGCTCGCGCTTCGACGGGCTCTCGGCGCTTCGCAAGGACAATCGCGGCTATGACCTGCGCCAGCTCCTCGCCGGCGCCGAGGGGACGCTGGGGATCATCACGGCGGCGAGCCTGCGCCTCGTCCCCGCGATCGGCCAGCGCGCGGTGGCGTGGGTCGGCCTCGCCTCCCCTCCCGACGCGCTGGCGCTGCTGCGCCGGATCGAGGCGGCGACGGGCGAGATGGTCGAGAGTTTCGAGCTTGTGCCCGCCGACGGGCTCGATCTCGTCCTGCGCCACATCCCCGCTGCCCGCGCGCCGCTGGCGGGTGCGCATCGCTGGCATGTGCTGATCGAGGCGGTGGCCCCCACCTGCGCGCCCGATCCGGCGGAGGCGCTGGGCGAGGCGATCGCGGCGGCGATCGAGGAGGGCCATGTCGAGGATGCGACGCTGGCGGCGAACGAGGCGCAGGCCGAGGCGCTATGGACACTGCGCGAATCGATGTCGGAGGCAGAACGGATCGACGGCGTCGCCGCGAAGCACGACATATCGGTGCCCGTTTCGGTGATGCCCGGCTTCATCGTCTCGGCGCGAAAGACGGTCGAAAGCGCCTTCCCCGGATCGCGCGTGCTGGCGTTCGGCCATCTCGGCGACGGCAACGTCCATTTCAACGTCCGCGCGCCCAAGGGTGCCGACGATCATGCCTGGCTCGCCAACGAAGGCGCGGCGGTGAGCCGGCTGGTGCACGATCTGACGGTCGAGGCCGGCGGTTCGATCTCGGCCGAACATGGTATCGGCCAGACCAAGCTCGCCGAATATGCCCGCCTCGGCGACCCCGCCCGCCTCGCCGCCCAGCGCGCGATCAAGCAGGCGCTCGACCCGCGCGGCATCCTCAATCCGGGGAAGCTGGTGCCGGGCCCGTGAAGGCGTGGTTCTGAGTCCTCTTGCCCGAAACCGAACGGCCCGCTATCGCCGCACTATCGCGGGTGTAGCTCAATGGTAGAGCAGAAGCTTCCCAAGCTTACGACGAGGGTTCGATTCCCTTCACCCGCTCCAGATATCCCAAACAGTTAGCGAAATTTGGGCGGGTTGCGCGGGTAGTGCTGCCTTAAGCCCCTCCCCTTCAGGGGAGGGGTTGGGGTGGGGGGCGTGCAGCGCGAACCTCACACCTGTATCAGCACGCCTCGGTAAACGGGCAATGCGTTTGGCGTAGACGCGGCTCACCACATCGGGTTGCCGCTCCCGGTCTTTTCGGGAATCGGCTGCACGACGTCCCAATGCTCGACGATCCTGTCGCCGTCGAACCGCCAGAAATCGGCAAACATGCGGCCGCGATCCTGCGGGCCTACCGACAGGAAATAATGCACGATCAGGTAATTGGCGGTGATGAAGCGGTGGACGAACCGGCTCTCCCACCGCGCCTCTTCCTTGTAGAAATCGGGATGGGCGGCGGCGCGCTTCTCGAACCAGGCGATCTGATCCTCGGGCGCATTGGGAAGATCGGGATTATGCTCCACGAAGTTCGGTCCGACATGCGAACGCATCGCGTCGGCGAAATCATGATCCACATAGAGGCGTTTGAAGAAACTCTCCGCCGCGCATCGCATCGCCTCGCTCGCCGGCGCCAGGGTGAGGTCCAGTCGCATGGATCGTCCCGTTCAGTCCGCAACAACCGGCCGGCCACGGCCGCGTAGCAGCGCGAAAATGCCGAACGCCGCAAGCGCGAGGCACCAGATCAGGAAAAAAAAGCCCGACACCCCTGCCAGATCGAGCGCGAATACGCCGACAAAGGCGCCCAGCACGCCGCCGATCCGGCCGACCGCATCCGCAAGGCCGATCCCGGTCGCGCGCATCGCGCTGGGATAGAAATCGGCCGCCATCGTGTAGAGCGAGGTCACGACGCCCGACACCGCAAAGCCGGCGACCGGCAGCGTCGTCATGATGAGCCAGGCCCAGGTGGGATCGAGCTTGACGAACGCCAGCACGCCGATGACGGCCACCGCGGCCATCGAGAACAGAACGGCCGTATCATAGACGCCGATCCGGCCGATCACCCAGCCGGCGAGCGGCGTGCCGATCACGCTGCCGATCGTCCAGTAGAAAAGCGACTGGCTCGCCATCCACACCGGAAATCTGGCGGAGGAGAAGACCACCGGAATCCAGCCGAGCACGATCGATCCGAGTATGTAATAGAGGAAGAAGAGCAGCCAAAGCACGAGCGTGAGAAACAGCCGCGACCGCAGCAGGGTGAGCGCCGAAATCTTTTCGGCCGTCGCCCCGTCTGCCGGCACGGGATTCTCCTGATCGGCCAGCCCGAGCCGCGCCATGATCCGCGCCCGCTCCCCCCGCCGCGCGGTAAACCGGGCCAGATAGCGTGGAGATTCGGGCACGAAGGCGATCAGGGCAAGGACGAGGACCACCCCGCCCCCTCCGCCCACGAAGAAGAGGAGCGGCCAACCATAGCGCGGGGCGAGCAGGCCGGCGAGAAACGAACAGACGCCCAGCCCGATCGGGCCGAACAGGATCGCAAGGCTGACCATCAGCCCACGGCGGCGGGCCGGCGCGAGTTCGGTCATCAGCGCCATTCCTGACGGGAAATAGCCGCCGAGCGCAAAGCCGATCACGAACATCAGGATATCGAGTGTAGCGAGGCTGGCGGCGAACCCGGTCAGCGTCATACCGACGCCCTGCAACGCCGCAAAGCAGATGATCGGCGCCTTGCGCCCCTTGGCGTCGCCGATGAAGCCGCCGAGCATCGCCCCCAGCCCCGTTCCGATCGAGGTCAAGGCCAGCGGCGTCGCCAGCGATCGCGCGGCCATACCCCAGTCCCGGAGCATCAACGGCGCGACCACCGGCAGCGCCTGAAGGCAGAATCCGCTGTAGAGAAACAGGAAGAGGAGCGCCGCCACCGGCACGAAGCGGGAGAATGGCCGCGCCTCGATGCCGGCAGGCGTCACGGCCGCCGGGCTGGCCTGCCGCATGTCCGACGATCGATTTCAGGATCGTTGTGCATCGCACGTCCCTCTCCGGCATTTTGCCTACACATTTGATATACGATTCGTCAAATCCTTCGTTGTGACGAACTTCGGACGGAAGAGGGAGACAGGAGGGAGCACTGCGGTATAGTGGTCATCGACTGCCGCAAACGCGATGGGAGGCGCCATCATGAACATCCGCCTATTGGGAACGATCACGCTACTGCTCGCTTTGGGCGCGGGCGGCTGCGCCACCATGCAAGGCCCCGCGCCCGACGCGGCACATAGTTCGCGTAATGCACTCGATTGGGCCGGTACGTATAAAGGCGTCCTGCCTTGCGCCGATTGCGAGGGTATCGAAACCACGGTGACGCTAAGGGCGGACGGCAGCTATTCGAAGCGGATGCGCTATCTCGGCCGGGAGGTCGAGCCGCTTGTCAGCGATGGCCGTTTCACCTGGAATGAGGCAGGCACCATCATCAGCCTGTCAGGAAAGACGCCCGCCAAATATCGTGTCGGCGAAGGCCGGCTGACCCAATTGGCGCTTGACGGCTCCGCGATCACGGGCGCCATCGCCGATCATTTCGTGCTGACGAAAATGGACGATCGCATCATCGGGAAACATTGGAAGCTGGTGGAACTGAGGGGCAAGCCGGTGCCGAAGCTCGGCAAGGAACCCTATTTCATCCTGCAAGCGAAGGACAATCGCATCACCGGCTTTGGCGGGTGCAACGGCTTCTCCGGCACCTACACGCTCGACACGGTGAAATCGCGTATCCATTTCAGCCAGTTGATTTCGACGATGATGGCCTGCACGCCCGGCATGGATGTGGAAAGGGCGTTCACCGACGTTCTGGCGCAGGCCGATAATTATTCGCTGGACGGCGACCGTCTCAGTCTCAACCGCGCCCGCATGGCCCCGCTGGCGCGGTTCGAGGCGGTCTACCTGCAATAGATATGGTCGGCGTCAACCGGGACGGACGTGGTTCGATCGCGGCTGCATCGCCTCGAACTTTGGCAGCTTCGGATCGAAGAAATCCCAGGCGACCGCGTCCTTGGTATAGATGACGCTGGTGGGGCTCACCTGCCCCGGATCGTCGAGCGAGCCTGCCTGCACCATGATCGTCGTCCCCGGTAGCGTGCCCGACGTGAAGATGCGACCGCCGCAGGTGTCGCAGAAATGGCGCGTCACCTCGCCGCCGGTATCGCCGCGATTGGTATATTCCTTCACCGGGCCGGTTATCGCGAGCTGATCGCGATGGATGCCGATGATCGTCGTGTGGCCGGTGCCGGTCGCCTTCTGGCAATCCTTGCAGCAGCATTGGCTGACGAAGGCGGGCGCGCCCGACAGGCGGTAACGAACCGCGCCGCACAAGCAGCCGCCCTCCATCGTCGAACCGGCATCCTCTCCCATCTTGCACTCCCTCGGATCAGAACAGGCAGAACCCCTAGCGCAGCCAAGGCATCGAAGCGAGGGCGGTCACGTCGCCTCGCGGCCGATCTCGATCACGATCTTGCCGATTGCGCTGCGTTCTTCCAGCAGCGACAGCGCGCGCGCGCCCTCCTTCAGCGGCAGGCGCTCCGATATGCGCGGCCGCAGCAGGCCGCGCGCATAGAGATCGACAAGATCGGCGATCGTGCTCCGGAACCGGGCGGGATCCTCGGCGACCACCGCGCCCCAAGCGCCGGCGACGATGCGGGCATCGTTCAGCAGGACGAGGTTGAGCGGGATGCTGGGAATGCCGCCGGCGAACCCCACCACCACCAGCCGGCCGCGCCGGCGGATCGCGCGCAGGGCCGCCTCGCTATAATCGCCGCCCACGGGATCGAGGATGAGGTGGGGGCCTCCCCTCGTCGCCTGCCGGAAATCGGCCGCCAGCGCGCGGCGGGCGTCCCGGTCCAGCGGGCCGCGCGGATAGACGATCGTCGCGTCGGCGCCGCAACCGCGCGCCACCTCGGATTTCTCGGGCGAGGACACCGCCGCGACGACCGAAGCGCCCAGCGCCTTGCCCAGCTCGACGGCGGCGAGCCCCACTCCGCCCGCCGCGCCGAGGACCAGCAACGTCTGCCCCGCCGCCAGCTTGCCGCACGATACCAGCGCATAATGCGCGGTGCCGTAGGTGAGCTGGAACGCGGCCGCCTCGTCCATCGGCATGAAATCGGGAACGGGAACGCATTTCGTCTCGCTGACGACCAGCTTTTCGGCCATGCCGCCCCAACTGCAGATCGCCATCACGCGATCGCCGGGCGCGAAGCCGGCGACGCCCGGCCCCACCGCTTCGACAATGCCGGCAACCTCCGCCCCCGGCGCGAACGGGCGCGGCGGACGAAACTGGTAACGATCCGCCACCATCAGCAGATCGGGGAAATTGGCCCCGCAGGCGATCACGCGGATCGAAATCTCGCCCGCGCCGGGCGCGGCTTCGGCCACATCTTCGAGGACAAGGCTTTCGGGAGGGCCGGGACGATGGCTGAGCAACGCCTTCATGCCGCGCCACGCCCCTTCATCCCGGCCAGCGCGGCGGGCCTCGGCCGCACCACCCGCTCCCCCGTCTGGCCGGCGAGCTTCGCGAGGACGGGGCCGGACCAGTCGCGGATCACCCGCCGCGCGATCCTCCAGCCATCGGGCAGGCGAACGAACGCATCGTCATACCAGCCCATCACCGTCGTCGGATGCGGCCCGTCGCCCTGCCGCAGGACGACGGTGACATAGGAGACGGCGGTCGCCGCCTGATTGTCGCCCCGGACGATGATGTTGCTCACATGATGCTGCCGTCCGGCGGTGGTGGGCAGGTCGCGCAGGAAGCTGGCGAAGCCGCGCAGCTCTTCCGCGCCGCGCCATTCGGTCGGCTCCTCGAACGCATCCCAGACAAGGAGCGCATCCTCGCTGAAGCAGGAGACGAAGCCATCGACGTCGCCCGTGTCGAGCGCCCAGGCATAGCCGTAGATAAGCTCGTGAATCGCGTGCCTGTCGTCAGCGGTAAGGGTGCCCGCCATGCCGTTCCTCATATATTCGGGGTGGGACGCCGCCATCAGGCGACGCTGTAATAATCGAAGACCGAATGATCGCCGCGCCGTTCGCCGGTGCCGACGAAGACCGTGCGCGTCATCCATTCGTGCGGGCCGGGCGGCGCTTCGAAGCGCGGCGTGATGCGGCAATAAGGCGTTTCCGCGGGCTGCTCGCCCCGCTCCAGCGCCGCCAGCGCCTCCGGCCCGGCATAGGCGATGCCGCGATTGTGGATGTAGAGCGGCGTGCCGTCGTCCGCCTCCAGGATATAATGGGCCTCGAATTCGACGAGGCCGCTCTTCCACAATTTCGGCCAGTCGCCGCCCGACTGGCTCACCACACGCCCGTTGAGGCGTGGCCCCTCGATCGTTCCGCCCAGCACCGACACGAAACCGCGCGTGAAGCCGGCATAGGCCGGATCGAAGCGCAGCCTCGGCCCCGAACCGAATTCGAGGCGGATACGAAAAGCGAAATCAAGCGCGGGCGCCCGCATATCCTCCCCCCTCATGCCTTCTGCCTCGCGACGGAGGCAGCGGCCGGCGACAGCGCGTCGCGGATCGCCCGCTTCAGCACCTTGCCGACCGGGCTGCGCGGCAGCCGGTCCCAGGTCTGGAAGGATTTCGGAACCTTGTAGCCGGCGAGGTGCCCGCGACAGAGCGTGCCGAATTCTTCGTCCGAGGCGCTGGCGCCGGCCTTCAGCTCGATCACCGCGGTGACGGCCTCACCCCAATAAGCGTCGGCGACGCCGACCACCGCGCAATCCTGCACCGCGGGATGCATCATCAGGACGCGCTCGACCTCGGACGGATAGACGTTGAAGCCGCCCGATATGATCATATCCTTGCGGCGATCGGAGACGAATATCCAGCCGTCCTCGTCACGGAAGCCGATATCGCCGCTGTAAAAGCCGTCCTCGCGGAAGGATTGGGCGGTTTCCTCCGGATTCTTGTAATAGCCCGATGCGAGGACATAGCCGTTCACCACGATCTCGCCCGTCTCGCCCGGCGGAAGGACGCGCCCATCCTCCCCGACGATCTCCACCCGCGACAGAGGCGACGGCCGCCCGCAGCTCAGCAGGCGTTGCTCGTCCCCGTCGCGGATCGCCCGCGCGATGTCCGGGCCGGTCATCCAGCAGATGCCGCCGCCGAATTCTGTGCCGCCATAGCCGATGTGCAGCGCGTCCCCGAACACCGCCGACGCCTCGCGCAGCCGATCGGGCGCGATCGGCGCGCCGCCGCAGATCAGATAGCTGAGGCTGCTGAAATCGCCGTCGCGCAAGGTCGGTTCGGACAGCAGGCGATAGAGCGCGGTCGGCGGCAGGAACATGTGCGTCACGCCATATCGGCCGATCGCATCGACGATCGCGGCGGCGTCGAAACCCGGCTGCACGACATGGACGGCGCCCATCGCCATCATCTCCAGCGCGCCCGCCCCGGCGCCGTGCGTCATCGGTGCGGCGACAAGGTTGACCGGCGCGGGATGCGCGAGCCGTTGCATCACCTCGGCGATGCGGAATGCCCATGTCCGGTGCGAGGTCATGACGCCCTTGGGAAAGCCCGTCGTCCCGCCCGAACAGGCCAGCGTCGCCAGCGCTTCGGGATCGAGATGGAGTGCGCGCCGCTCCTCCGGGACATCGGCGCACCAGGCGTCGAGCCGCGGATGCCCCGCCACCCCTTCTCCATCGGTGCAGACCGCCAGCCTGACCGCCGGGCACCGCGCGAGCAGTCCGGGCACCTGATCCGCGAACCGGACGCTGTACAGCAGCACCTCGGCGTCGGTGTGGTTCAGGACATAGACGGTTTCCTCCACCGCGTTGCGCGCGTTCACCGGAACCCAGGTGCCGCCCGCGCGCAGCGCGCCGAGCACGCATTCGAACGACCGCGCCGAATTGGGGCCCAGCACCGCGATGCGCGTGCCCGGCCCGATACCCGCCAGCGCCAGTGCATTGGCCATGCGATAGGAGGACCGCTGCGCCTCGCCATAGGTCAGCGTCTCGCCTTCGCAGACGAGGCAGGGGCGATCCGTGCCGAGCGCAACGCCCTTGTCGAAGAAATCTATCAGACTGAGCGCCATCGGCGACCTCTCCCGCAACAGAAATGATTATGCATCGACAGCCGGCCGGCGGCCACGGCCGCTGCCGTCGAGTATCAGGACGAACAGCGACAGGATCAGCAGCGCCGCGAGGATCGCGATCGCCGGCGCGAAGCTGCCGGTGCGGCTCAATATCTCGCCGGTCAGCAGCGGGCCGACGATGCCGCCGGCGGTGCCGAACATGCTGATGAGCGCGATCACCCCGACGGGCGCCGTCTCGCCGCCGATCCTCACCGTCGAGGGGATCGTCCAGAACACGCCCTGCGCCGCGCCGATGCCGGTGCCGGCGGCGATCAGCAGCAGCAACACCGGCCAGCCGGTCGGCAGGAAGGCCGCGACCAGCATCGCCACGCCCGCCAGCGCGGTCGCGATGCCGACATGCCAGATACGTTCAGAGGATTTGTCCGAATGCCGGCCGTTCAGCAGCAGGCCGCAGACCATGCCGAGTTGCGGCAGTGCGCTCAGCGTCGCGATCGCGAACTCGCTCTGCCCCACGCCAAGCTGGCGCACGAGCTGGGGCAGCCAGAAGACGAGCGCGTAGGAGCCGGTCATCACGAGCAGCCAGGTCACGCAACAGCGCCAGACCCACGGATCGCGCGCCAGCGCCCATCGCGACGGTTCGGACGGCGAAGGCGCCGCCCCCTCCTCTTCGGCCAGCCTCTGCGTCAGCGAGGCGCGTTCGGCGGGCGCCAGCCATCGCGCCTGCGACGGGCGATCGACGAAATAGGCGGCGGCGATTCCGGCGATCAGAAAATTCGGGATCGCCTGCATCAGGAACATCCAGCGCCATGGGCTCAGGCCGACCGGATTGCCGATCCCCAGCAGCCAGCCGCAGAGCGGCCCGCCGAGCACCATCGACAGCGGCACCGCCGACAGCGCCCCCGCCATCGCCGTCGCGCGCGACGATCGCGGCACCCACTGGCTGATAAAATAGGTCATCCCCGGCGCGAAGCCGGCCTCCGCCACGCCGAGCAGAAAGCGTGCGGCGTAGAACTCGCCCGCCGTCTGCACGCGCGCCATCCCCAGCCCCGCCACGCCCCACAGCAGCATCGCGGTGAAGATCCACAGCCGAACGCCCATGATCCGCAGCAAGCGCGCATGGGGATATTGGAACAGCAGATAGGCGACGAAGAAGGCGCTGACGCCCAGCCCGAAGGCCTCGGGCGTCAGGCCGATCTCCTGCGCCATCGCATGGCCGGCATAGCTGATATTCACGCGGTCGATCGAATTGACAAAAGTCAGCAATCCGATCGGCAGGATCAGCCGGCGGAAAAGCTTGCGATCGACACGCTCCGCCTCCTGCGTGTCGATCGCCGCCACGGATAGTAACCGGCCTTGCGCCGCCGCCATGCTCAGAAGGTCCGCTTCACGGTCAGCGCCCATTCGCGCGGCGCGCCGGGGAAGCCGGTCACGGTATTGTTGGAACCGCGATTGTCGAACACCGCGTTATAATAGAGCTTGTTGGTGATATTGGTGACTTCGGCCGTGATGCTGAAGCGCGAATCCTTCGGACGCCAGGTGATGCGGCCGTTGAGCAAGGTGCGCGCCGGCGTGAAACCCAACGGATCGTTCACCGACTGGGTGTAGAAGCCGGCGCTGTGGCTCAGGTCCAGCCGCGGCGTCACCACGCCTCCGTCGCCCAGATCGGCGTCATATTGCACGCCCGCGCTATACTGCCATTTGGGCGCGTACGGCCCGCGCATCGACAAGGTGACGCCCGAACTGATGGCGGAAGCGGACAGCGATTTATAATCGAAATCCAGATAGGCCAGCGATCCGTCCAGCGTCAGGCCGGGCAGCGGCCGCAACGTGCCTTCCAGTTCCACGCCTTTGACTTCGGCGCGTCCGGCGTTGACCGGCAGCGCGCACGGCTGCGGCGGCGCGCCGGGCAGCGGGCACGAATTCACGATGACGATGATGCCATTATATTTGTTGAGGAAGGCCGAGACGTTCAGGCGCAACGCCCGATCGAACAGATCGGATTTCAGGCCGACTTCATAGGCGTTCAGCTTTTCGGGGCCGAAGGGCAGCGCCTGCGCCGGGAAGAAGGCGCGCGGATTGACGCCACCGATCTTGAAGCCCGTGGAGAACTGCGCATAGGTCATCAGCGTCGGCGACCAGCGATATTGGGCGACCGCGCGAAAATCCCAATGATCGTCCGCCGCCGTCGCCTGCTGCCCGTCGAGGGGCGCGACGCGCGGATCGGGTGCCCCGCCATAGATATTCCCCGGTATACCGAGACGGCCATAATAGAACGTCTTGCTCGCGTCGGTGTAGCGTACGCCGCCGATCAGGTGCAGCGCGTCGGTCACGCCCCAATCGGCATTGACGAAGGCCGCCTTCGTTTCGGTGCGGACGCGATCGTCCTCGATGAATTGCAGCGAGGGAATATCGACGCGCTGCCGCGACCGTCCGTTGAGCTTGAAGTAGAATCCGCCCAGCGTCAGGTCCACCGCATCCATCACCCGTGCATTCAGCCGAAGCTCCTGGCTGAAATTATGCGCCGAAACGTCATTGTCCACCATCGCCGTGTTGATCGGCGTCCCTTCGTCGAAGGAATAGCGGCTGCGATATTTGCGATAGGCTGTGATCGATTTCAGCGACACCGCGTCGGAGAGCTTATAGTCGATATGCGCGGAAACGCCCCAGCCGCTGACAGCATAGCGATCCTCGATCGAATAAGGCGCGGCGCCGTCGCGCGGCGCGGGATCGGTGAAGGTCGAATAGTTGATGTACGGGCTGTTGCTGAATGTGTCCTGCGCATAATTGCCGAACGGCGAGTAGCTGATGAAGGGCGATCCGGTCGCGTTGCCCAGCGCCACGCCCGCCATCTGATAGGCCGGATTGCCCGCCGGGACGCCGGGTACGCCCGCCTGGCTGCCGACATAGAGCAGCGTCGACGGCGCGCCTTCGGTGGTATCGTGCGTATAATCGCCGATTACGTTCACCTCGAAGCGGTCGTCGGGCGTCCAGCGCAACGTGCCCCGCACCGCCTGATAGGATTTGCCGCCCTCGGTGCCGAGCTTGCAGCCCCGCTGCCCCGTCTGGAAAGAGGGGATGCTCGTGCCGGGATGCGTGCAGGCATAGTCATAGCGCGTGACGTAACCGTCCTTCGCGACGCCCGTTCCCGCGACGCGCACGAACAGCTTGTCGGGCACCAGCGCGAACTCGCCCGCGCCGCGCAGCTCCACCCGGTTGAAGCGGCCATAGGTCGCCTGGAGGAAGCCACCTTCGGTCCCGTCGGGCTTGCGCGAGTAGATCTTGATCGAACCGCCGATCGAATTCTGGCCCGACAGGGTCCCCTGCGGGCCGCGCAGCACCTCGACCCGATCGAGATCGACAAGATCGATGATCGATCCGGTGAGCGTGGGATAATAGACGTCGTCGACATAGACGCCGACGCCCGGCTCCTGCGCGAAGCTCGAATCGAACTGGCCGACGCCGCGAATGAACGCCTGCAGCGACGGGCCGAGATTGGAAGTGGCGGGCCGCAGCGTCACGTTCGGGGACTGCGACGCCACGTCGATGACGCTCGATTGCCCCCGCGCCTCCAGCAGCGCCGCATTGATCGCGGTGATCGCCAGCGGTGTATCCTGCAGATTCTGCGCGCGGAACTGCGCCGTCACAACGATATCCTGCATCGCCGCGTCCGCCTCCGGCGGCGAGGGCTGCTCGGCCATCGCCGGCCCCGCGAGCAAGGCCGCCAGCGAGCAGCCGGCAATCCACTTCAGGCGTGCACGGCCGCCAAGGACATTCGCTACCCGCATTCCCGTCATCATCCTCTCCCATCCCCAGGCGCGCCGCCATCGCCGGCGCTCAGATACTTTATTTTCTAAACTAAAACTGATTTATTTTGGAATGTAAAGTATATTGTGCAGCCGCCCCCGAATGTGGTTAGACAGGCCCCATCCGATCCGCCGGCGATGCCGCGCCCTCAAAAGGAGAACAGCAGGTGAAGCCGCCACACCCCTCCCAACACTCCCGGACGGACGAGGACGGCGGCAAAAGCGTCGCCGCCGATATCGAGGGGCTGGACGTCGCGCCGATCACCTCGTCGCTCGGCTATCTGCTGCGCCGGTTGCAACTCTCGTTCAAAAAGCATTTCATCCGCGTGGCAGGCCCCGACAGCGTCCAGCCAAATCAGGTGGGCGCGATGGTGCTGATCGGCCTCAATCCCGGCATTACGCCCTCACAGCTCTGCACCGCGCTCGGCATGGACGGCGCGCAGGTCGCGACGATGCTCAACATGCTCGAATTGAGGAAGCTGATCGCGCGGCGCTCCTCCAAAGCCGACGGCCGATCGCGCGCGGTCCACCTCACCGCGGCGGGCAAGCGCGAGTTCGAGAAGGTGCGAACGGTGGCGCTCGATGCCGAGCACAGCTTCGTCGGCGATTCGCTGAGCGCGGAAGAAACGCGGCTGCTCATCAGCCTTCTCTCGCGGCTGCTCGCGGGCCTGCGCGAATGACGGCCCTCACGCGCGGGCCGCTGGCGGGCGTCCGGATCATCGAGATCGCGGGGATCGGCCCACTGCCGTTCGCGGGCATGCTGCTGGCGGATTTGGGCGCCGATATCCTGCGGATCGATCCGCCGCGTCCGCGCGAATTGCAGAGCGCCGACGCCGACGGGCGCGATCCCGTTATGCGCGGCCGCGCGGCGATGACGCTGGACCTGAAGACCGATGAGGGCCGCGATCGCCTGCTCGGCCTCGTCGCGGTCGCCGACGTGCTGATCGAGGGGTTGCGGCCGGGCAAGATGGAAGCGCTCGGGCTCGGCCCCGGCGCCTGTTTCGCCCGCGCGCCACACCTCGTTTACGGCCGTTCGACCGGCTGGGGGCAGACCGGCAGCCTCGCCGCCTCGGCCGGACATGACCCCAATTATGTGAGCTATACCGGCGCACTAAGCTGGCTGGGCGCGAGTGGCCGGCCGGCGATGCCCCCTTTCGGCCTGGTCGGCGATACCGCGGGCGGCGCGCTCTATCTGGTGGTCGGCGTGCTCGCCGCACTTCACCACGCCCGCGCGACGGGCACGGGACAGGTAGTGGACGCCGCGATCATGGACGGCACGCTATCCCTGATGACGGGCCTCTATGCGATGCAGGATCGCGATCCCGCCGAACGCGCGCGGTGGCACGCGACGATGGGCGGCTCCTGCCCCTTCGCCACACTCTATGAAACGGCGGATGGCGGCTTCATGGCGGTGTGCGCGCTCGAAAGCCGCTTTTACGCGCAATTTGTGGAGGGGTTGGGCCTCGACGCGAAGGCGCTGCCGCCGCGCGGCGACATGGCGCACTGGCCCGCGCTGCGCGAGCAATTCGCCCGCAGTTTTCGCGCGAAGCCCCGCTCCCATTGGGAACAGATCTTCACCGGCACCGATGCCTGCGTGACCGCTGCCCTGTCGATCGAGGAAGCGCGCGATCATCCCATCAATGCCGCGCGCGGTGCCTTCGCGAACGGCATTCCGGCGGCGGCGCCGCGCTTTTCGGTGACGGCAACGGGCCACGCCCCGCAAGGGCTGGCCGCCGATGCGATGATCGAACGGTGGCAAACCGGTTCGGGCTAGGCGTCAGAAGACGCCATTGTCGTTGAGCGGGTCGGCCGGCACGGACTGGGCCGCGTCCCAATGCTCGGCGATGCGGCCGTCCTCGATGCGGAAGATGTCGACCACCGCATTGCCCCGGTCGCCGGGATTGATGATGACATGGACATGGCCGATCACGAAATCGCCGTCGACGAACAGCCGCTTCACATGATGTTCCGCGCCGGGCGACTTCGCCTTGGCCCAATCGAGAAAGCGCTTCAGCCCCTCCGCGCCCGTCGTCGCCATCGGACTGTGCTGGATATAGCCGGGCAGGAAAAAGTCGTCGACGCGCGTTGAATCGAGCGGTTGCAGCACATGTTCATACACATTGCGGACAAGCGCGAGGTTCGCTTCCTCCTCCGCCGAACGCGCACGTGTCGGCTCGTTTTTGAGATTGAACATGGGCGCCCCTCCTCCGCAAAATCGCGCGCCTATTCGATGGGAAGCGGCGCGCGATGTCAACGCAGGCTCACGCGTCGCGATAGGCGCGCGGCCAGATTCCCTGCTTGCCGGGGGACAGCACGCCGTTGGGATCGAGCGCGTCCTTCAGCCGCTCGTTGAAGCGACGCTGCGCATGATCGTTGAAATCATATTGGTCGGCGACCAGGTCCATGAAGTCCAGGTGCGAGCGATATTCGCCATAGCCCAGCTTCGCGGCGGGCGCGACCAGCGCCTTGCACGCGTCATAGGCGGCCGACGCCTGCGCCTCATTTTCGGTATCGAACACCACCAGCCCGACATGGATCATGCTGCGCCGGCTGACGATGATGACACCGCTATAATCGAGCCCCGCCTCATTGAGGCCGGTGCGCACCAGATCGCGCAGCGCAGCGCCGTCACGCCCGGTGATCGGGGAGGCGCAGGAAAAGCCGATATGGCCGCCCTTTTCGCCGCCATACCAGCGCGTCATGCGATCGAGGTCCATGCTCGGGATGCCCGCCTGCACCCGCTCATGCGGGTTGGTGAATTCGGGCAAGGCGCGCCCGTCATATTTGGAGAAAGTCACCTCCGCGCCGGGTATCGAGCCGAAGGCGTCAGCGACGATCTCGCGCTGGCGCTCGACGATCCGCTCGTCGCCGTAGAGGGCGAACCGCATCACCCAGCGGCCGAGCCCCGGCTGGCGGGCGATCTCCTCGATCACCGCCTCGGGGATCGGCCCCGCGCCTGTGTACCATTGCTCGCGTCCGGTGAAGGCGGACATGGCGCAGACCGCGTTGATGATCATCGGCTGATTGGGGATCGTGCCGTCCATCATCAGCGGTCGCAGCTTTTCCAGCAGCAGTTCGAGGTCGCTGTCGCGCCGCAGCGTGAGCCAGCCCGGCATGTAGCATTCGGGCGGCGGCATCAGCCATAAGCCCATCTTCGTCACGATGCCGAAGTTCGATTGCATGAACAGCCCGTCCGCGCTGGGGCCGCAGCCGCGCCGATAGACCTGCCAGGCCTTGGCGTTGGCCATCGCGCCCATGCCGGTGCGCAACACCTCGCCGTCGGCGAGCACCACCTCCATGCCGCACTGGTTCGCGACATGGTCGCCGAACGGCGTATAGCCCATGCCATGGTCGAGCGTGTTGCCGACGACACTCCCCCAGCCGAGATCGGGAACCGACATCCACAGGCGCGATCCGGTCGATCGCAGATGTTCGTAGAGATCGAAGAAGCTGACCCCCGGCTCGACGAGCGCATAGGCCGATTCCTCATTCACCTCGATCACCCGGTTCATGCGCCGGAGGCTGAGGACGAGCGAGCCCGACAGGCGCGGCGCCGCGCCGCCATAACCGTTGTTGCGGCCCTGCGAACTGGTCCACACCGGCAGCTTATGCTCATTGGCCACGCGCAGCACCGCCTGTACCTCCTCCACCGAGGAGGGCATGACGACGGCGGACGGCTCGAACCGCCGCCAGTCGCGATGCGCGAAAGGATCGCGGAACGTGGCGACATCCTGCGCCCCGGTGAGGCATCCTTCCGGCCCGAGCAGCGCGCCGAGCTGCGCGATCGCGGCCTCGATCCCGGCGTCCGACAGCGCCACCTGTTCCCGATCGGCCATATCCATCTCCTGTCCTGCGCCCGTTCGCGGCGGTTCGTCGCCAGCATATCGGAGGACAGGGAACGGCCGTTTGGTTCTGCGTGCAATCCCGCTGGGTCAGGAGTGCACCGGGCCGCGCGCACCCGACGGACTGGTGCCGAAGCGCGCCCGAAAACGCTTGGCGAAATGCCCTGGATCGAGGAAGCCACATCGCAGCGCAATCTCGCCGACGGGCAGCGACGCATGGCGCGGATCGGCCAGTATCACGCGGGCGCGGTCGAGCCGCTCGGCTATCAGATGCCGGCCGAAGCTGCCCCCTTCGCGCGCGAAGAGCAGATGGAGATAGCGTTTGGAAATACCCGCCGCCGCCGCCGCGTTGTCGGGAGTGAAATCGGGATCGTGCGCCCTGTCGCGAATGATCTGGAGAAGCCGGGCGAACATGCGCCGATCGGTCCTGGACGGCGGATCCGGCGGGGTGCAGGCGAGGACAAGCAGGCTGGCGATCTGATCGGCCACCGCGCCGCTCGGCAGCGCAAGCCGGTCGAGCCCGCCGACCTCGAGTTGCGCGAGCATCGCCGACAGCGCGAGCCCCCAGCCGCGCGCGCCATCGATCCGCCGCCCGGTGAGCGCAACCGGATCGGCCGCCCAGCGGGCAAGCCAGTCATGATCGAGGTTGAGCGTCAGCGCGCAACTTTCGGTGGCGTCGAACGCATAGGGCGTCGTGCGATCGAGCAGCACGCAATCGCCCGCGCGCACGACATCCTCGCGCCCATGCTGGCTGAACCGGAACGCCCCCGATCGCACGCTGATGAGATCGATCGTCGCCCGCCTCGGCCCGGCGGCGATGCACCGCCGCGTCCGCCGCACCGATTGCGGCCCCGCCTCCACCTTGCTCAGAATCGAGGGGCCGAACGGCCCCTGCTCAATCCGGGCGTAAAAATCGGGCGCGGAAGAACCTATGTCGAGCGCGAAAAGCGACTGCCCGACGACCGCGCGCCACCGATCGAGCGCACGCTCGCCGACAGCGTCAGCGGTGGACCAGGCCGACCGGTTCATCGTCCGCACATCCCTCCTTCCCGAAAGCCGGTCGAGTCTACAGCGATTTGTTCTTATCCGGAACCTGCTGTTCGGCGGCGACTTCGCGAAGCTGCGCTGACGGCTGAATCCGTGCTCCCTGTCGACAATATTCCACTATATCGGGACATGCGCGTCACTACGTCTATTGGCGCAAATTCAGTAACGGCGTGATCGGCATCATGACCATCCTGCACGAGCGGATGCATCTGATGGATCGGTTCCGCGAAGGCAGCGAGTGCTGGCGAACAGGCCAACGCTTGGCAGCTTCAGCCTTTCGCGATCGCCGGCAGGATATAGGTTTCGATCGCGTGGGCGACGCCGTCCTCCTCGTTCGACGTTGTCACATGATCGGCGGCGGCCTTCACCGCGTCGGGCGCCTGCCCCATTGCGATCGACAGGCCTGCCTGCGCGAACATCGGCAGGTCATTGTCCATGTCGCCGATCACCGCGGTGGCGCTCAGCGGAACGCCGATCAGGTCGGCCAGCGCGATAACACCATCGCCCTTGTTCGCCTGCGTGTGAGTGATGTCGAGATAATAAGGCTGGGAACGGAGGATCGTCACCGCATGGCCCGCCGCCGACCTTACCTCCGCCTCGACGGTATCGAGCGCGCCGGACACGTCGCTGACCGCCACCATCTTGTCGATCGCGGGCAGGAGATCGGCGAAATTGTCGCGGACCACCGGGTCCTGTCGCGAGGCGATCCGCTCCCGCGCGACATGGGGATTGCCCGGATCGGCAACGAACCAGCGCCCGCGCGCGAACACCCAGGGCGTCACGTCCGGCCGCGACAGCATCGGCAGGACCGTGTCGGCAATCTGCCGGGGCACCTGCCAGTCGATCAGTATATCGCCGTTGCTGCGGAACAGCGTGCCGCCGTTGAAGGCAGCGAGCGGGCTGTCGCTGCCCAGTTCCTTGGCAAGCCAGCCGATGCCGCTTGGCGGACGGGCGCTGATGAGGGCGAGCGGCACGCCCGCCTCTATGACACGCTGGCCAGCGGCGCGGACGGCATCGGACAGGCTTTTGTCCTGTCGCACCAGCGTCCCGTCTATGTCGCAGACGAGCAGGCGGATTGGATCGGCCACCGCCTTATCCGATCCGATGCCAGCAGCGCCCGTCGCTCGCCATCAGCGCGTCGGCGCCGACGGGCCCGGTGCTGCCGGCGGTATAGGGCTCGGGCTCGCCGCCCTCGGCCCAGAGATCGAGCAGAGGCTGCACGACCTCCCAGCCCAACTCCACCATGTCGGCGCGCTGGAATAGCGACTGATCGCCGTTCAACACGTCGTAGAGCAGGGTTTCATAGCCGGTGCTGCGGGCCAGCCGGAAATGATCGGCATAGCGGAAATCGAGCGTCACCGCCGCGGTATCGACGATCGGACCTGGCCGCTTGGCGAGGAAATCGAGCGTGATGCCCTCGTCCGGCTGGATCTGGAGGATCACTTTGTTGGGGGGCAGCTTCTCGACATCGGTATCACGGAACAGCGCGAGCGGCACCGGTTTGAAGGTGACGACCACCTCGGTGTCGCGCGCGGCAAGCGCCTTGCCAGTCCGCAGATAGAAAGGCACGCCCGCCCAGCGCCAGCTATCGATGAACAGCTTGTACGCCACATAGGTTTCCGTGCGGCTGTCGGGCGCGACATCGGGTTCGGCGCGATAATCGCACACGGCACGATCGCCGATCTTGCCGGCCCGATATTGGCCGCGCACGGCATCGTCGCGCGCCTCCTCCCGCGTCGGCACGCGCACCGCATCGACCACCTTGGCTTTCTCGTTCCGCAGCGCCTCGGCATCGAAGGAGTTGGGCGGCTCCATCGCCACCATCGCGAGGATCTGGAGAAGATGGTTCGGCACCATGTCGCGCAGCGCGCCGGCCGTATCGTAGAATTTGCCCCGCCGTCCCACGTCCACCGTCTCGGCGGCGGTGATCTGGACATGATCGATATGATTGCTGTTCCATATCGATTCGAGGAAGGTGTTGCCGAACCGCGCGACCATGATGTTGCGCACGGTTTCCTTGCCGAGGAAATGATCGATCCGATAAATCTGCCCCTCGGCCGCGACGCGCGCGAGACGCGCGTTCAGCGCCTTCGCCGAGGCGAGATCGTGGCCGAACGGCTTCTCGACGACGATCCGGCGATAGCCGTCCTTCTGGTCCAGCAGCCCCGCCTTGGCGAGGCTCTCGGCAAGCGGCCCGAAGAAGCGCGGTAAGGTCGCGAAATAGAAGACCACATTGCCGCCCGGCAGCGCCTTCTTCAGCGCCTCGAAGAGGCCACGATCGGTGAAATCGCCGCGCAGATAGCGGATGCGCGTGTCCAGCCCGTGCCACGCGCCGTCTTCAAGGAACTCGGAAAGCGATTTGCGGACGCTTGCATCATCGCCCTCGCGAATGTCGACGCCGAGGATCGACAGGCCCTCGTCGATCAACCCGTCGCGCGCGAGATTGACGAGCGAGGGAATCAGCAACCGGCGGGACAAGTCGCCGGTGATGCCGAGAATCACCAGTGTCGCAGGATCGGGAACGGGCGGGCGCGGCGGTTCGCCTTCGCTCATTGCGGAATCTCGACATGGCCGCCGAAGCCGAAGCGCATCGCCGACAGCAGCTTGTCGCCGAAGGTGGTATCGACACGGCTGCGATATCGGGCAAAGAGCGCGGCGGAGAGGACATAGGCGGGCACCGCCTCCTCCATCGCCGCCTCCACCGTCCAATGACCTTCGCCTGAATCGGCGACGTTCCCGGTATATTCGTCGAGGTAACGATCCTTCGCCAGCGCAGCGGCGGAGAGATCGAGCAGCCATGAGGAAATGACGCTCCCGCGCCGCCACACCTCGGCGACGTCGGGCAGGTTGAGCGTGTAGCGCTCCTCCTCAGGCAGCAGCTCGGACGCCTTGGTTTTGAGGATATCGAAACCCTCGGCATAGGCCTGCATCAGGCCATATTCGATGCCGTTATGGACCATCTTGACGAAGTGCCCCGCGCCGGCCGGCCCGGCATGGATATAGCCGCGCTCGGCCCGATCATCGGCAGCATCGCGCCCCTTGGTGCGCGGGATATTTCCAAAGCCGGGGGCGAGCGTCGAAAAGATCGGGTCGAGCCGGCGGACAATCTCCTCCTCGCCGCCGATCATCATGCAATAGCCGCGCTCCAACCCCCAGACGCCGCCCGAGGTGCCGACATCGACATGATGCACGCCCTTCTCCGCGCAGGCTTTCGCGCGCTGGATGTCATGCTTGTAGAAGCTGTTGCCGCCGTCGATCAGCACGTCGCCCCGGCTCACCATGCCTGTCAGCGCCGCGATCGTGTCCTCGGTCGGCTTGCCCGCCGGCAGCATGACCCAGATGGTGCGCGGCTGATCCAGCTTGGCGACCACATCCTCCAGCGATCCGGCGGTCGTCACCCCTTCGCCGGCCAGCTCCTTCATCGCATCGGCGTCGCGATCGAAGGCGACGATCTCATGGCCGCCGCGCATCAGCCGGCGCGCGATATTGCCGCCCATGCGGCCCAGCCCGATCAATCCCATTTGCATAAGGCAGATACTCCCGATTTCTATTCGACCGCCTTGGCGACAAGGCTTTCCAGTCGCTGCAAGGCGTCGGCCTGCTTCAGATGGACGCGCAGCACGCGGCGGCCCCGCGATGCGAGGACATCAAGATCGCCGCGTGCCTGTGCAATCTGCACGGTGCCGAAACTCGCCTTGTGGCCGGGTATGGCGAGATCGGGATCGGGGGTGCGGGTGATTTCCAGAAACACGCCGCTATTGGGGCCGCCCTTATACGCCTGCCCCGTCGAGTGGAGGAAGCGCGGCCCGAAACCCGCCACCGTCGCCACCTTCCGCGCATCGCGCACCGCGACGCGCATCCGCGCTAGCGCGGCCTCGTCCAATTCGTCACGTTCGATATAAGCGAGAAAGCCGGCATAATCCCCCGCTTCCACCCGCGCGAAATGTGCGCGGAGCAGCGCCTGCGGATCGTCGCCGCCCGGCCCTGCCCCTTCGGGCGCGTAGAAAGCGATTGTGTCGTCCTCGAACAGCGGCGTCTCGTCGCCCAAAGTGCCGGACTTCTCATAGGCATCGACCAGCTTGCGCGTGCGGACCTTCGCCTCCTCGACATCGGGCTGATCGAACGGATTGATGCCGATCACCGCGCCAGCGATCGCGGTGGCTATCTCCCAGCGGAAGAATTCCTGGCCGATCAGTTCGGCCGAAGCGAGCGCGATACGGACGATGGGCTGGCCCGCTTTCTCGATCGCCTGCACCTTGCTTTCCAGCGCCTCGTCCTGATCGCCGGCGAGGTGGAAATGCACGAACAGGCGGTCTTCGCCATAAACTTCGGGCACGCCCAGCGGCTCCAGATCGACGGGCACGATTCCCTTACCCTGCTTGCCGGTCGATTCGGCGAGCAACTGTTCGAGCCAGGAGCCGAACGGCGTCAGGTTGCGGCTGGTGACGATCGTCAGCTTGTCGCGTCCCATCTTCGCCGCTTCGCCGATGATCGCGCCGAGGCGGATGCCCGGATTGGCAGCCGGCGGCGCATCGGGTCCGCAAGAAAACAGCATCGGCCGGATCGAGGCGAACAGCCCTTCGACATCCAGCCCGGTCGCCGCCGCCGGCACCATGCCGAACACCGACAGCACCGAATAGCGGCCGCCAATCGCCGGATCGCCGGCAAAGACATGCGCGAAGCCGTCGCGCTTCGCGATCTTTTCAAGATCGGAGCCCGGATCGGTGACGGCGAGGAAGCGATCTCCCTCCTGCTTCTCGCGATCGAAGAAGAAGGTACGGAGTAATTCCGGCTCCATCGTCGTGCCAGATTTGCTGGAGACGATGAAGATCGCATTGCCCGGATCGATCGCACCGGCGACGCGGCCGATCTGACCAGGATCGGTGGTGTCGAGCACATGGAGGCGCGGATGCTCGCGGCCATGGCCCAGGATGCGCGCGATCACCTCGGGGCCGAGGCTCGATCCGCCCATGCCGAGGAGCACGGCGTCGCGCCGCCCCTTCGTCTCGTCGGCCAATTGGCGGAGCGCGGCGAGATCGACCTGCTCGCCCTTGCCCGCCGCCAGCCAGCCGAGCCATTTATTCTCGTCCTTCCCCGTCCACAGCGTCGCATCGCCCGCCCAAAGGCGGCGTCCCCATGCCTCGGCACGCGCGGTTTCCAGCCTCTTGTCCACCGCCTCCTGCAGATCGGCGGGCAGGCTGGCGAGGAGGCCGTTGAGCCGTCCGTTCAGGAAAGCCGTGCGCTTCTTGGCGACCTCGCCCAGCAGGGCATCGGCGGAATCGGCGAACAGGCGCACGCCCTCCGCCACCAGCCCCGTCGTGACCTTGTCGAGGTCGAGCCCCAGCCGCTCCGCCTCGGCGAGGACATGGCGCGCATCGTCCATGTTCGCGGTAAGCGTCTCGCCCACTTTCCCATGATCGCGAAAGGCGTCCATCGTCTTGGGCGGCATCGTGTTGACGGTGTCGGGGCCGATCAACGTCTCGACATAAAGCACGTCCGAATAGGCCGCGTCCTTGGTGCCGGTGGAGGCCCAGAGCAGCCGTTGAGGCATCGCCCCCTTGCCCGCCAGCGCGCGCCAGCGATCGCCCGCGATCATCTCCTGATACCAGGCATAGGCCAGTTTGGCGTTGGCGATCGCCACTTTGCCGCGCAGCGTCTTCAGCGCGGCGCTCTCAGGATCACCCGTCTCCACGCGCGTGTCGATCGCCTTGTCGATCTTCGTGTCGATCCGGCTGACGAAGAAGCTCGCGACGCTGGCGAGCCGGTCGATCGGCTCGCCCTTCGCCACGCGCGCTTCCAGCGCGGCGAGGAATGCCTCGGCCACAGCATGATAGGCGGGTTGCGAGAAAAGCAGGGTGACGTTGATGTTCAGCCCGTCCTCGACGAGTTGCCGGATCGCGGGCACCCCCGCCTCGGTGCCGGGCACCTTGATCATCAGGTTCGGCCGGTCGACCGCCTTCCACAGCCGCCGCGCCTCGGCGATCGTCTCTTCCGTCCCGTTGGCGAGATAGGGCGAGACTTCCAGGCTGACATAGCCGTCCTTGCCGTCCAGCCGATCGTAAACGGGCCTGAGATCGTCCGCCGCCGCCTGGATGTCGGCGATGGCGAGGCTCTCATAGGTGTCGGTAATGCTCGCATCCGCGCGGCCGAGGAAATGGGCCAGCCCTTCGTCATAGGCGTCGCCATGCCCGATCGCCTTTTCGAAGATCGACGGGTTGGAGGTCACGCCCGTCAGTCCGTCCCCGGCGACGAGCTTCTTCAACCCGCCCTCCTTCAGGAAGGTGCGGTCGACGAAATCGAGCCAGATCGCCTGGCCGGCGGCGGCAAGCTGTTGCAACGGGTTGGTCATTGGGCATTCTTCCGGATGAGTTCACGCGCGGTGTGGACGATATTGTCGACGGTGAAGCCGAACTTCTGTTGGAGCTTGGCGAGCGGCGCGGAGGCGCCGAAGGTCGACATGGTGATGGTGGCGCCATCGGGGCCGACATAGCGGTCCCACCCCACCTCGCCCGCCTGCTCCACCGCCAGGCGGCTACGGATCGAGGGCGGGAAGATCGTGTCGCGATAGGTGCGGTCCTGCGTCTCGAAGAGATACCAGCTCGGCATCGATACGACGCGCGATCGGACGCCGTCCGCCTTCAATCGCTCATGCGCCTCGGCGACGAGCGAGACTTCGCTGCCCGTACCGATCAGGATGATCTCCGGCACGCCGTCCGAATCGGCAAGGATATAGGCCCCTTTCGCCAGTCCATCGGCCGGGGCGTAGCGGCTGCGATCGAGCGTCGGCAGCGCCTGACGCGACAGGATAAGCGCGGAGGGCCGGCGGCTGTGGCGGAGTGCCACCTGCCAGGCGACAGCCGCCTCATTGGCGTCGGCGGGACGGATCGTGTCGAGCCCCGGCGTCGCGCGCAGCATCGCGAGATGCTCGATCGGCTGATGCGTCGGCCCATCCTCGCCCACCCCGATCGAATCATGGGTGAAGATGAAGATCACGGGCAGCTCCATGATCGCCGCGAGGCGGATCGGCGGGCGCATATAATCGGCGAAGACGAGGAAGGTCGCGGTGAACGGGCGCAGATAGGAAAGCGCCATGCCGTTCGCGATTGCCCCCATCGCATGCTCGCGTATGCCGAAATGCATGTTGCGGCCGCCATGGTTCGCCGCTTCCAGCGAGCTTGCATCCTTGAGGTTGGTCTTGGTGGAGGGCGAAAGATCGCCCGCGCCGCCGATCAGCATCGGCAGGTGCGGCGCGATCGCGTTCAGCACCTTGCCCGCCGAATCGCGCGTGGCGAGCCCTTTCGGATCGGCGTCGAAATGCGGAATGTCCGCATTCCACCCGTCGGGCAGATCGCCGCCGCGCAGCCGCTCGAACTCCTCGGCGAGATCGCCGTGCGCCTGACGAAAGCGGGCGAACATCTGCTCCCACGCATCGCGCAGCGGCTTGCCGCGTTTGGCCACGGCGTCGTGGAACCGCTCCGCAACGCCATCGGGAACGAGAAATTGCGCGTCTTCGGGCCAGCCATAAGCGCGTTTCGTCTCGGCAACGACATCAGCGCCCAGCGGCTCGCCATGCGCCTTGGCGGTGCCCGCCTTCGAACTGCCCCAGCCGATCACCGAACGAACGATGATCAGCGTCGGCCGGTCCCCAGTCCCCCGGAACGTCTCGAACGCGCGCGAAAGCGCCTCCGTGTCATTCGCGTCGTCGACATGGATGACGTTCCAGTGATAACCCTCGAACCGCTTGCCGACGTCCTCGCTGAACGCCAGATCAGTCGATCCTTCGATCGTGATCGAATTGCTGTCATAGACCCAGCAGAGGTTCGACAGCTTGAGGTGCCCCGCCAGCGACGCCGCCTCGCTGGAGACGCCCTCCATCATGTCGCCGTCGCTGCAAAAGGCGTAGACGTCATAGTCGAACAGGGTCGCGCCGTCGCGATTGTAGCGGCTCGCCAGCTCGCAGGCGGCGATCGCCATGCCCACCGAATTGCCGCAGCCCTGCCCCAGCGGCCCGGTGGTCGTCTCCACGCCGGTCGTGATGCGATATTCGGGATGGCCCGGCGTTTTCGATCCGAGCTGGCGGAACTGGCGGATATCGTCGAGGCTGACGGCGGGTTTGCCGGTCGGCCGCCCGTCCGGGTCCACCTCGCGCACGCCCGCCAAATGCAGCACCGCATAGAGCAGCATCGAGGCATGCCCGCAGGACAGCACGAAACGGTCGCGGTTCGGCCAGTCGGGCGCGTCGGGATCGTAGCGCAGGAAGCGCGTCCACAGCGTCCAGGCGACTGGGGCAAGCGCCATCGGCGTGCCGGGGTGGCCCGAATTGGCCTTCTGCACCGCGTCCATCGCCAGCGTGCGGATCGTGTCGATCGTCAGCCGCTCAGGCGAACCGTCCTCGCGAAATGGGTCAGCGGATGTATCTGTCATGAAATCGTCCTTCGCCGGAGCGTCATATCTGAGGTCGCCCGTTCGCGCCGGACGACTCCGCTCGCATCGCCGAGATAGAGCGCGTCGATCTCGTCGACGAACAGGCCGTGGCCGAGCAGGCCGGGAATGGCGGACAGGGCGGCGGCGAGCGCGCCGCTGTCCGCAATCGTTCCGAAGGCGCAATCGAGAATGAGATTCTCCTGATCGGTCCGCCAGGGCAGGCCCGCATCGTCGCGCCGCAATTCGGGGCGGCCGCCGAGCGCCGTGACCGTGCGCGCCACGAAGCTTCGGGCGAAGGGCAGCACCTCCACCGGCACCCGCGCCGCCCCCAGCCGCTCCACCGCCTTGCTCGCATCGGCGATCGCGACCATCCGCGCCGCGGCGGTGGCGACGATCTTCTCGCGCAGCATTGCGCCGCCGGCGCCCTTGATAGCGCGGAAAGCGGGATCGATCTCGTCGACCCCGTCGATCGCCAGATCGATCGCGGCGAGGTCGTCGAACGCCAGGAGAGGAATGCCCAGCTCCTCGGCCGCCGCGGCGGTGCGCAGCGAGGTCGCCGTCGCGCGGACATGGAGCCCGCGCGCCACCCGCGCGCCGAGCGCCGCGATGGCGAAGGCGACCGTGCTACCCGTACCGAGGCCGACCAGCATGCCGTCCTCCACCTCTTCAACCGCCGCCCGCGCGGCCGCTCGTTTGCTTTCCGCAACGATGATGGAAGCCTGCCTCACGGCCCGTCAACGTCCAATCGCCGGAAAGGGTGCATGACAAGATGGACCCCTTTTCCCGGCTGCATCGTTCAGCCGAAAAAGGAGCCGCACATGAAACGATTGATCGCGTTCGACCTCGACGGAACGCTGGCCGAGAGCAAGCAGGCGATCGATACCGAGATGGGAAAACTGCTCGCGGGGCTCAGCCGGGTCGTTTCGGTCTCGATCATATCGGGCGGGGACTGGCCGCAGTTCGACAAGCAGGTCGTCGCCCGGTTGCCTGCCGACACCGATTTGACGCGTCTCTATCTCCAGCCCACCACCGGCACGAAACTCTATCGGTTCGAGAGCGGCGCGTGGAAGTGCCTCTACGCCGAGAATTTCAGTGAGGAGGAGCGCAAGCGCATCACCGACGCGCTCGACAAGGCGGTCGCCGACGAAGGACTGGCCGGCGGTAAAAGCTGGGGCGAAAAGATCGAGGATCGCGGCAGCCAGATCACCTTCTCAGGACTCGGCCAACAGGCCCCACTCGACGCCAAGCAGGCGTGGGACCCCGACCGCGCCAAGCGCGAGCGGCTGCAAGCCGCGCTCGTGCCGGTGCTCCCCGGCTTTTCGGTGAAGATCGGCGGATCGACCTCGATCGACATCACCCGCGAGGGCACCGACAAGGCCTATGGCATGCGCCGCCTGTGCAAGGCGGCCTCGCTCTCCCCGCACGATATCCTGTTCCTGGGCGACGCCATCTATCCCGGCGGCAACGACTATCCGGTGCACGCCGCCGGAATCGACACGATCGCGGTGCGCGACATTCACGAAAGCAAGCGGGTGATAGAGGCAATCATCGCCTGCCTTGCCCCCTGACCCTTCAATGAAAATCGCGCGAGGCCGGCAGGATGCGGACGTTGCGCGGATGACCCGCCAGACGGCGCGGCGGCGATATCTCTTCGCCATCGACCAGATGATCGAGCAGGCGGGTGCGATCATGGATACGCGTCGCCATCACATGGACGACGCCCTCGGGACTGCGCTGCACCTGTCCCTCGACGAGCATCAGCCGGGCCGACATCACCGGCCGCCGAAACAGTTCGAACAGGCGTGCCCACAGTACGATGTTGGTGATCCCCGTCTCGTCCTCCAGCGTGACGAAGACGGCATTGCCCTTGCCCGGCCGCTGGCGGATCAGGACGATGCCCGCCGCGCAGACCGCAGCACCGTTGCGCGCCTTTCCGATCGCTGCGCAGCTCGACACGCCCTCGGCATCGAGGAACGGGCGCAGGAACGTCACCGGATGCGCCTTCAGCGACAGGCGCGTCATCTGATAATCGGTCGCGACATGTTCGGACAACGGCATGGTGGGTAGCGCCGTGTCCGTCTCCTCCCCCAGTTCGCGCGCACGGGCGGCGGCGAACAGCGGCAATTCGGCGTCGGGCGTGCGACGCACCTCCCACAGCGCCTGCCGCCGGTCGAGCCCGATCGATCGGAAGGCATCGGCATCGGCGAGCAGCCGCAAGGCGCGCTGCGGCAGGGCGGCGCGGCGGGCCAGCGCCTCGATCGTCGCGAACGCGCCCGCTCTGCGCGCCGCGTCCATCGAATCCGCCCATTTCCGCCGAAATCCGTCGATCTGACGCAATCCGAGCCGCAGCGCCGGATCGCAGCCGCCATCACGCTCGATCGCATTGTCCCACGCGCTCGCATTCACATCTATCGCGCGGACATCGACGCCATGCGCGCGCGCGTCGCGCACGATCTGGGCGGGCGCGTAAAAGCCCATCGGTTGCGCATTGAGCAGCGCGCAGGCGAACACCGCCGGATGCCGGCACTTGATCCAGGCCGAGATATAGACAAGTTGGGCGAAGGAGGCCGCATGGCTTTCGGGAAAGCCGTAGCTGCCGAAGCCCTCGATCTGGCGGAAACAGCGTTCGGCAAAGTCGCGCTCATAGCCGCGCATCACCATTCCCTCGACCATCTTGACGCGAAACTCCTCGATATTGCCGAGGTGGCGGAAGGTCGCCATCGCGCGGCGCAACTGGTTCGCCTCGGCGGGGGTGAATTTCGCGGCGACGATGGCGAGCTTCATCGCCTGTTCCTGAAAGAGCGGCACGCCCTCGGTCTTGCCCAGCACGCCAATCAGTTCGTCCGGCGGCCCATGCTCGGGCGCGGGGGCCGGATAGTCCACCTTCTCCCGCTTGGCACGACGGCGCAGATAGGGATGGACCATGTCGCCCTCGATCGGCCCCGGACGGACGATCGCGACCTGAATGACAAGATCATAAAATTTTCTGGGAGCAAGGCGCGGTAACATATTGATCTGCGCCCGGCTTTCCACCTGGAACACGCCGATGCTGTCACCTTTGCACAGCATGTCATAGACGACGGACTCTTCGGCCGGGATGGTAGCGAGCGCATAATCGCCAAGGCGGTGCAGGCGCATCAGATCGAAGGCCTTGCGGATGCAGGTGAGCATGCCGAGCGCCAGCACGTCGACCTTCATCAGGCCGAGCGCGTCGATGTCGTCCTTGTCCCATTCGATGAAGGTGCGATCGTCCATCGCGGCGTTGCCGATCGGCACCGTCTCGTCCAGCCGTCCTTCGGTCAGCACGAAACCGCCGACATGTTGCGAAAGGTGACGCGGAAACGTCAGTAATTTCGAGGAAAGATCGATTAGTCGGCGGATCGTCGGATTGTCCGCGTCCATGCCCGCTTCCTGCGCCTTGCGGTCGTCGACGGCCGAACCCCAGCTGCCCCAGATCGTGTCGGCCAGCCGCGCCGTCACATCCTCGCTCAGCCCTAGCGCCTTACCCACGTCGCGCACCGCGCTGCGCGCACGATAGTGGATGACGGTCGCGGCGATCCCGGCGCGGTGGCGGCCATAGCGTTCGTAAATATGCTGGATCACCTCCTCGCGCCGTTCATGCTCGAAATCGACGTCGATATCGGGCGGCTCGTTCCGCTCCTCGGAGACGAAGCGGCTGAACAGCAGATCGAACCGCATCGGATCGACCGCGGTGATGCCGAGTATGTAGCAGACAGCCGAATTGGCCGCCGACCCGCGCCCCTGATTAAGGATGGCCTTCTTCTCGGCGAAGCGGACGAGATCGTGGACCGTCAGGAAATAGCGCGCATAGTTCCGATCACGGATCAGCGTGAACTCTTCCTTCAATAATTTCAATACCTTTTTCGGCGTTCCTTCGGGATAACGCCAAGGAAGCCGGCGGCGTACCAACTCCTCCAGCCAGTCTTGTGGCGCCCAGCCGGGCGGCACCGGCTCGTGCGGATATTCGTAGGTCAATTGTTCGAGCGAGAAGGCGATGCGATCGAGCAGCCGTCGGCTTTCCGCCACCGCCTCGGGCACGTCGCGGAACAGGCGCGCCATCTCGGCCGGGGCTTTCAGATGCCGCTCGGCATTGGCCTCTAGCCGACGGCCCGCCTCGTCGATCGTGCACTTCTCGCGAATGCAGGTGAGGATATCCTGCAACGGCCGCTGTTCGGGCGCGTGGTAGAGCACGTCGTTGGTGGCGAGCAGCGGCACGCCCTGCGTCTCGGCAAGGCGCTTGAGCCGGGCGAGACGGCGGCGATCGTCGCCCCGATAGCGCATCGTCGCAGCGAGCCAGACCGCGCCGGGCGATACTGCCGCCAGCCGTTCGAGCACAGGCGCCGCCGCTTCTTCCTCCTCGGGTGGCACCAGGATCAGCAACAGCCCTTCCTTATGCGCCAGCAGATCGTCGAGATAGAGCGTGCAATCACCTTTTTGAGCGCGCGCCTTGCCGAGCGTCAGCAGGCGGCAGAGCCTGCCCCAACCCGTTCGATCGGCGGGATAGGCGACGATGTCGGGTGTATCGTCCGCGAAAACGAGGCGGGCGCCCACGGCAAGCTTGAACTCGACCTCCTCGAACAATTCCGCGCGCCGCTTCTCGCGCGCCTGCTTGAGGGCGTCATAGGCGCGCACCACGCCCGCCACGCTATTACGATCGGCAATCCCGATCCCCGCTTGTTCGAGCGCGATTGCCTGGGCGACCAGATCGGCGGGATGCGATGCGCCGCGCAGGAAGGAGAAATTGGTCGCGGCGACCATCTCGGCAAAGCCGCTCATGCGAACAGGCCGTGCATATACCAGCCGGGGTGTTCCGCCTCGCTGCCGTAGAGGCCGTGGCGGAAGATCCAGAAGCGGCGGCCGCGCACATCCTCCACGCGATAATAATCGCGCGTCAGGCCCGGCGTGCCGTCATCACGCCGCCACCATTCGGCCGCCAGCCGCTCGGGCCCCTCATAGCGCGTCACCTCATGCATCGCGCGGCGCCAGCGGAAGCGATGGGGCGGGCCGTCGGGCACCTCGGCCATCACCTCGATCGACTGCGGAGGATCGAAGAGGTGGAGCGGGCGCAACGGCGGCTCGCCTGCCTTGGGCCGGGGCCAGGCGACCGGCGCGGCGGCTATCACCGCCGGCAGCGCCAGCGCCGCCTGCTCAGGCACATGCGTGTCGCGCGGGCGGAAACGGCGGAAGCGCCCCCGCCCCAGCCGCGTGCCCAGCCGATCGAGCAAGGCGGCTAGTTCGCCCTCGGCCAGCGCGCCGCCCTCCAGCCGCAACTGGCTGGGCGCGAGCGGCTCGATCACCGGCACGGCGAACCGGATCAGATCGAAGCCGAAGCCGGGATCGAGCGGATCGGCCAGCGCCTCGATCCGCTCGCGGAACAGGCGCGCCAGCACGGTGGGATCGCGCGTCGGCAGCCCCGTCTCGACCCGTAGGTCGCGCCACGCGCCGTCACTGCGGAACAGCCGCGCCGCGAAACGCCGCCCGCCCGCCTCGCGCGCTTCAAGCGCGCGGCCAGCCTCGGCCGACATGTCATCCAGACATGTGAGCACCTGCTCGACCCGTGCGATCGGCTCGGCGAAACGGCGTTCGACAATTAAAGCGGGAAGCGGACGGCGCGGCACGATGCGGCTATCGCGCATTCCCAACAGCCGGGCGAGCGTCGCCGTCGTCTTCTCGCCGAATCGCGCGGAGAGCGGCGCGGAGGCGCGCGCGGCGAGATCGCCAATCGTCTTCAACCCCGCGCGGCGCAGGGCAAGAACGGTCTCGCCCGAAAGGCGCAGCGCCGCGACCGGCAGGCGGCGCAAGGCGGCCTGCTCGTCAGGCGCGGGCACCGTCTGGAAACGCGCGAGCGCCTGCGCCGCCTCGGGCGTCGCCGCCGGTGCGGGTCGCACGCGCAGGCCGAGATGCGCCGCCAGCGCCTCCCAATCGGCGATCAGCCCCGCCTCGCCGCCAAAGAGATGCGCGCAACCACTGATGTCCAGCACCAGCCCGTCGGGCGGATCGAGCGCCACCATCGGCGTATAGCGATCGCAGATGTCGGCGATCCGCTCCAGCAGGCGCAGGTCCGCCTCGGGATCATGGTCGACCACGACAAGATCGGGCAGGCGCGCCCGCGCATCGGCGAGCGCAAGACCGGGGGCAAGGCCCAGCGCCTGCGCCGCCGCGTCCACCGCCGCCAGCCGCATCGCGCCGCGCTGCTTCTCGACGAAGACGGTCGGCGCGTCAGCCGGTGCGGCGGAGGGGCTGCCCCGCGCCCGCCGCAGCCGGTCTGCCGGCAGGAAGGGGAACCACAAGGCCAGAAAGCACCGGTTCCCGGAAACATAGTCGGTCACGATCCCACTCCACTCGCCAGCGCAGGCCCCCGATCCCGGCGCGCTGTCGCAACAAGGCGGCTTCCAGCATGGTGAGCCCCGGCGCATTCGCCTCCAGCGGCACAGACGGCGCGGCGGCGATCGCCCAGCGCGTCTGCGCGGCGCTGGGCGCAGGCTCCGCTTCGGTGCGGAGCAGGAGCGCGGTCACGCCCGATTTTTCGGCCGCGACCGCCAGCCGCCGGCTCGCCGTCAGGTCCAGGGCGCGCGGCTTCCGTCCTATTTCGAGCACCACTACCCCGATCTCGCGGCACCGCACCGCCTCCGCCGCCGCACGCAGCAAGGCCAGCGTGTCGGGCAGGACGCCGAGTATGAGCGCGCCGGGATCGAAACCCAGCTCGGCCAGCCCCGGCATATGGAGCCGCCCGCCGCGCGCCTCGCCCTCCTCGGCGCGCAGCCACAAGATCGCACCCTTCCCTTGCATGAGCCGCGTCGCCAACATCAGCGCGAAGCCGGCCGCGCTGCTCGCATCCGCCGCTTCGCCGGCGAAAATCTCGTGCAGCCGCCCCGCCATCAGCCCGCCGCCAAGCGCCGCGTCGATGCGTGCATGGCCAAGCGCCACCAGCCGGGGCGCCTCCGCCGGCCGCTGCGACTCGATCCTGGCAATAGTCCGCCTGAGCGCGGAAAGAGTTTGCAACGACTCGCGCATGTTTGAATGTTCCTGATATGTTCTATTTTTCTCCACGTCGCGAAAGAGTCAAGAGCCAGCGTGTAGGAAAAAGCCGTTCCCGGGCGTTTTGAGGGGCGGCTTGTCGTTTATGTCAATTTTGACACACCTGAACATATTGTAAGTGTTAAGGGCCCCGCGGCGGAGCGGCCGGAGCGCCTCCCTCGAACCAGCCGCAAGCGAAAGGTCGCGCATATATGAAAACAGAGTGGGCTGCGCCGGATCGGCGTGACGACTCTCCGATCCGGCGTCCTGCCCACGCAAGCCAGTGGGGCCTGCCCTTCTGCGTGCTTGCTTTCTTCCTTGCGCTCACTGGCTGCCAGAGTGGCGAAAAGCCGAAGCAGAAAGCCCCCGAGGTCGGCATCTTCACGGTGAAGCCCGAAGCGGTGACGCTCACCACCGAGCTGGCGGGCCGCACGAATCCGTCCGAAGTCTCCGAGGTCCGTCCCCAGGTTTCGGGCATCATCACCGAACGGCTGTTCAAGGAAGGCTCGTTCGTGAAGGCCGGCCAGCCGCTCTACCGGATCAATCCCGTGCTCTATGAGGCCGCGGCCAATCAGGCCAAGGCCAATATCGCCACGGCGCAGGCCACGCTTGCGGCCAACAAGCAGAAGGCGGAACGTTACGCCCAGCTCATCAAGATCGAGGGCGTCAGCCAGCAGGAGGTGGACGACGCCCGCGCCGCCTATCGCCAGTCGCTCGCCGAGGTGGAGGCCAATCGCGCGGCGTTCGCCGCGGCAGAGACCAATCTTGCCTATACCACCGTCACCGCGCCGATCTCGGGCCGGGTCGGCCGATCGAGCGTGACCAAGGGCGCACTGGTGACGGCCAGCCAGGCCGATCCGCTGGCCAAGATCCAGAAGCTCGACCCCATCTATGTCGACCTCACCCAGTCGGGCGACGATTACCTGGCGTTGCGCCGCGCGCTTTCCAGCGGGGGCGTCGCGCCCTCCTCGGCCGAGGTGCGGCTGCGCTTCAACGACGGGACATCCTACCCGCAGACGGGCCGGCTCGCCTTCGCCGATATCGATGTCGACGAGACGACCGGCACGGTGACGCTGCGCGCGACCTTCCCCAACCCGCAGGACATGCTGCTGCCCGGCATGTATGTGCGCGCGATCGTCACGCAGGGCATCAAGCGTGAGGCAATGCTGGTGCCGCAAGGCGGCGTCACCCGCGATCCGACGGGCAACGCGACCGCACTCGTCGTCGGCAAGGGCAATCGTGTCGAGCAGAGGGCGTTGACGCTCGGCCGCGCGATCGGCAATCGCTGGCTGGTGACGGGAGGATTGAAGGCGGGGGATCGCCTGATCGTCGATGGTTTGCAGAATATCCGGGTCGGCATGACGGTGAAGCCCGTCGCCGCATCGCCCACCGCGATCAATCCGCGCTGAGATGCTGCCCCGCTACTTCATAGAAAGACCGATCTTCGCCTGGGTGCTGGCCATCATGGTGATGGCGCTCGGCACCATCGCCGTCTTCACCCTGCCCGTCGCGCAATATCCCGATATCGCGCCGCCGACGATCAACGTTCGCGCCAATTATAACGGCGCTTCGGCCAAGACGGTCGAGGACAGCGTCACCCAGATACTCGAGCAGCAGCTCAGCGGTATCGACAATATGCTCTATTTCTCCTCGACGAGCAGCTCGTCGGGGCAGGCGCGGATCACGATCACCTTCGCCAAGGGCACCAACCCCGACACCGCGCAGGTACAGGTGCAGGACCGCGTCAACCAGGCGCTGAGCCGGATGCCGCAGGAAGTGCAGCAGCAGGGCATCACCGTCCGCAAGAGCAATGTCGACCAATTGATGGTGATCGCCGTCTATGACGAGACTGATCAGCGCTCGACCGTCGACATATCCGACTATCTGGTCAGCAATATCCAGGACCCGGTCAGCCGCGTGAACGGCGTGGGCGAGTTCAATGTGTTCGGCGCGCAATATGCCATCCGCATCTGGCTCGATCCGCACAAGCTGAACGCCTATCAGCTCATGCCGTCGGACGTCGAAAAGGCCGTCCAGGCGCAGAATACGCAGGTGACGGCGGGCGAGTTGGGCGAGTTGCCGGCGGCAGAGGGCCAGGCGCTCACGGCGACGGTGACGGCGTTGTCGCGCCTCCAGACGCCCGAACAGTTCGAGAATATCATTCTCAAGACCCAGCCCGACGGCTCATCGGTCCGCGTCCGCGATGTCGCGCGGGTGGAGATGGGCTCCGAAAGCTACACCACCAGCACGCAATTCAACGGCCATCCCGCAACCGGCATCTCCGTCCAGCTCGCCCCCGGCGCCAACGCGCTCCAGACCGCCGAGAACGTCCGCGCCACGGTGGACAAGCTGGCGAAGAATTTCCCGCATGGCCTGAAGGTCGCCTACCCGCGCGACATGACGCCCTTCGTCAAGATTTCCGTGACCGAAGTGGTGAAGACGCTGATCGAGGCGATCATCCTCGTCGTCGCGGTGATGTTCCTGTTCCTGCAAAGCTGGCGCGCGACGCTGATCCCCGCGATCGCGGTGCCGGTGGTGCTGCTCGGCACGTTCGGCGTGATCGCCATCGCCGGTTTCTCGATCAATACGCTCACCCTGTTCGGCATGGTGCTCGCCATTGGCCTGCTCGTCGACGACGCGATCGTCGTGGTCGAGAATGTCGAACGGGTGATGCATGAGGAGAAACTCGACGCGAAGGCCGCGACGATCCGATCGATGGGCGAGATCAGCGGCGCGCTGATCGGCATTGCGCTGGTGCTGGGCGCGGTGTTCGTGCCGATGGCCTTCTTCGGCGGCTCGACCGGCGTCATCTACAAGCAGTTCTCGATCACGATCGCGGCGGCGATGGCTCTGTCGGTGCTCGTCGCGCTGACCTTGTCGCCAGCGCTCTGCGCGACGTTCCTGAAGCCGATCGACCATGACAGCCATGGCCGCTTCTTCCACTGGTTCAACACCAATTTCGAAAAGGCGCAGGAGCGGTATCGCGCGAGGCTGACCAAGGTGATCGAGCGGCCGCGGCGGTGGCTGTTCGGCTTCGCCGTCGTCATCGCGCTCGTGGCGATCCTCTTCCATTTCATGCCGACCAGCTTCCTGCCGCAGGAGGATCAGGGCCAGATATCGATCCAGTTCACCTTGCCTTCGGGCGCGCCGCAGTCCCGCACGCTCGAGGTCGGCGATCAGATCGCGCGCTATTTCCGCGAGAAGGAGAAGGATACGGTCGACGGCGTCTTCCTGGTGTTCGGCAACAGCCAGGCCGGCAGCGGCCAGAATGCCGGCCAGGGCTTCGTCCAGCTCAAGCCATGGGACGAGCGCCACGGCGCGGCAAACAGTGCGGCCGGCATCATCGCGCGCGCGAACAAGGCGTTTCGGGGGCTGCGCACGGCCAAGGTGAACTTTCTCTCGCCCGCGCCGATCCGGGGCCTCGGCCAGACCGGCGGCTTCGATTTCTGGCTACAGGACGCAAGTTCCGAAGGGCGCGAGAAGCTGATCGCAACACAGAAAAAATTGCTCGCCGATGCCGCCGACAATCCCAAGCTCTCCTCGGTGCGCATCAACAGCCTTGAGGACAAGCCCGAACTTCATATCGAAATCGACCAGGCGAAGGCGAGCGCGCTCGGCCTCGCCCAAGCCGACATCAATTCCACCTTGTCGAGCGCATGGGGCGGCAATTACATCAACGATTTCATCGATCGCGGGCGGGTGAAGCGCGTCTACATGCAGGGTGACGCGCCCTATCGCTCCGCACCCGAGGATATCGACAACTGGTTCGTGCGGGGATCGAGCGGCAATATGGCGCCCTTCTCGGCCTTTGCCGAGGCGACATGGCGGATGGGGCCGCAGGTGCTGCAGCGCTTCAACGGCCTGTCAGCGATAGAGATACAGGGCTCCGGCGCGGGGCGCACCAGTTCCGGCACCGCGATGGAGGAGATGGCGAAGCTCGCGGCGAATTATCCGGCCTACAGCATCGCCTGGAGCGGCCTTTCCTATCAGGAGCAACTCTCCTCGGGCCAAGCGCCGCTGCTCTACGCCGCGTCGATCTTCTTCATCTTCCTGTGCCTCGCGGCGCTTTACGAAAGCTGGTCGATCCCGACGGCGGTGATGCTGGTGATCCCGCTCGGCGTGATCGGCGCGCTGCTCGCGGCGACGCTGCGTGGGCTGAACAACGACATCTTCTTCCAGGTGGGGCTGCTCACCACGATCGGTCTTTCGGCCAAGAATGCGATCCTGATCGTCGAGTTCGCCGAAACCGAACGGCGCGCGGGCAAATCGCCGCGCGAGGCCGCGATCGAGGGCGCACGTATCCGCCTGCGCCCGATCCTGATGACCTCGCTTGCCTTCATCGCCGGCGTGATGCCGCTGGTGATCTCGGCCGGCGCGGGCGCGGCGAGCCGACACGATATCGGCACCGGCGTCGTCGGCGGCATGATCTCGGCGACGATACTCGCCATCTTCTTCGTGCCGCTCTTCTTCGTGCTGGTGAACCGGATACTCGGCCGCGGCGTCAAGCACGCGCCCGCCGGGGAGAATTGAGATGCCTCGCCCCAGCCGCCTAGCTGTCCTCCTGCCGCTGCTGCTCGGCGGCTGCGACCTTGCGCCGCATTATACCCGGCCGCAGGCGCCGATTCCCCCTGCCCTGCCGCACGCCGAGGGCAGGGCGGCCGCCAATCCCGCCGACATAGGCTGGCAGGATTTCTTCACCGATCCGAAGTTGCGGCAGGTGATCGCGCGCGCGCTCGACAATAATCGTGATCTGCGCGTCGCCGTCGCCAATGTGGCCAGGGCACGCGCCGAATATCGGATCCAGCGGGCGGACCAGTTTCCCGCCCTCTCGGCCAATGCCGGCGCCACCTTCCAACGGCGCAGCGCCAGTACGCCCAACAATAACGGCGGCAGCGATCGCACCACCGAACAATATAGCGCCGGCATCGGCCTTTCGGCGTTCGAGATCGATCTGTTCGGCCGATTGCGCAACCTCAGCAAGGCGGCGTTCGAGCAGTATCTGGCGACCGACGAGGCGCGCAAGACCGCGCAGATCAGCCTGATCGCCGAAGTGGCAAGCGCCTATCTCACGCTCGCGGCCGATCGGGATCATCTCAGGATCGCGCAGGAAACGCTCGCCGCGCAACAGAAGATGCTCGATCTGACGCAGGCGCGGCAACGCCTGGGCGTCGCCTCGGGCCTCGACACGCGGCAGGCGCGGACGAGCTACGAACAGGCGCGCGCCGACATCGCCGCCTTCACCACCGATGTCGAGCAGGACAGGAACGCGCTGAACCTGCTCGTCGGCGCGGTGGTCGCCGACGAACTGCTGCCCGCGCAACTGACGCCCGCGACGCGGAGCGCGCTGCCTGTGGGGCTCGACTCGGCGATCCTGCTCAACCGCCCCGACGTGCGCAGCGCCGAACATCTGCTGATCGCACAGAATGCAAATATCGGCGCAGCGCGGGCCGCCTTTTTCCCGACCATCTCCCTGACCGCCGCGCTCGGCACCGCCAGCGGCGGCCTCTCCAACCTGTTCGGCGCGGGCACGGGCACATGGTCCTTCAACCCCTCGATCGTCCAGCCGATCTTCAATGCCGGCGCGATACGGGGGGGCGTGCGATCGGCCGAGGCGGCGCGCAACGCGGCGCTCGCCACCTATGAAAAGGCGATCCAGACTGCCTTCCGCGAAGTCGCCGACGCGCTTGCGCGGCGCGCCACGATCGACGAGCAGGTGGACGCGCAGCGCGCGCTGGCGAAAGCGGCGGCGGAAAGCCTCACCATCGCCGAAGGGCGCTACCGTCTCGGCACCGACAGCTATCTCACCACGCTGACTGCGCAGCAGACCCTCTATGGCGCACGGCAGAACGTCGTCGCGGTCGAATTGGCGGCAAACGCCAATATGGTAGAACTGTACCGCGCCATCGGGGGCGGGCTGCGATAGCCCGTCAGACGGGCCAGGTGTCCCGATAGGCGAGCATTACCTCGCGCAGCGGCTTGGGCTTCCGGCCGGTGATCCGCTCGACATGATCGGTCAACTTGTTGAAAAAGCCCTCGCGGATCGATTGGCCGAACGTCACCATATCGTCGCTGCTCCACGGAATCGGGCCATCGGGTACGTCGTCGGACGCGACGCGCGGAATGCCGAGCGAATCGAAATGGGCAAACATCTGCTCGTCATCCACCGGGATGACGTCGATCGGCTTGCCCGTGATCTCGCTCGCGATCGCCATCGCCTTGGGGAACGTCAGCAATTCCGGCCCGGTAATATCGTAGGTCTGGTTTTCATGCCCGTCCTGCGAGAGGACGCCCGCCGCGCAGGCAACGCAATCGTCGCGCGAGACGAAGGCGATCTGCCCGTCATGGGCGTTGTCCGGCAAGCGGCCATTCGCCAGAGCGCCGGGCGTCACCGCGCCGGCGATCGCCTCGGCATATTGGCTGTCGCGCAGGAAGGTCCACGCCGCGCCCGATGCTTCGATCAGTTCCTCGGTGGCGCGGTGATCGCGCTTCACCAGCGCCGGATTGGCGGCCTCGGCCGCGCCGATGATCGACGTGTAGACGATATGGCGCACCCCGGCCGCCACCGCGCGATCGATAGCATTCTTGTGCTGGCCGACACGGCTGCCGACGCGCGCCGTGCTGATCAGCAGCATCTTCGTGCCGCCGGCGAACGCCTCATCTAGCGTCTCGGGCCGGTCGAAATCGGCGAAACGGACCTTGGCGCCCCGTGCTGCGAGATCGCCGAGTTTCGCGGGCGTGCGCGAGGTGAGGATAAGCTGGTTGGCAGGTACAAGCTCCATCAACCGCTCGGCCGCGGCCCGTCCGAACGCGCCCGAAGCGCCGGTCACGATAATCATGGTCCCTCTCCCGATTTTTCAGAGCACCCCGGGGTGCGATATCAAAGCTCGACGCAACCGCCGTCGACGAACAGATCCACGCCGGTGATGAAGCTGGCTTCGTCGGAGGCGAGAAAGAGCGCGGCGCGCGCGATCTCGTCCGCCTCACCCATCCGCTTCATCGGCACCGCGGCGATCATCTGTTGCCGCAGGCCGTCCACCTCGGCCGCGTCCATGCCGACATTGCGGTTGATGATCGGCGTCTCGGTGGGCCCCGGACTCACCATATTGACGCGGATGCCCTCGCCTACCAGCTCGACTGCGAGCGCGCGCGCGACGGCGCGCAGGCCGGCCTTGGCGGCGGCATAGATCGCATTGCCCGGCACGGCGAGCACCGCGCCGATCGATCCGGTGATGACGATCGCGCCGCCCTTCCCCATCAGCGGCAGCGCCTTTTGCACCGCGAAGAAGCACCCGCGCAGATTGACCGCATGCACTTCGTCCCACAAGGCCGGCGTCACGTCGCGGATGGTGGCGAAGGTGCCGATGCCGGCGTTGACGAAGAGGATATCGAGCCGGCCATGCCGCGCGCGGATCGCCTCCACCACCGGCTCGATCGCAGCCGGATCGGCGATGTCGCACCGAAACGCGACCGATCCCGCGATCTCCGCCTCGGCCGCCGCCAGCGTCTTCGGATCGCGGCCGGCGATGAAGACATGCGCGCCTTCCGCCGCGAAGCCCCGGGCGGCGGCGAGGCCGATCCCGCTATTGCCGCCGACCACCAGAACAATCTTGCCCTTGAACCGCATCGGCCCCCTCATTTTCCCGCCGGGACGATGGCACGCCCCTTCTATCGGCGACGGTGATCGTTCGCTCGTCGGTTCATATCATCCGTTATTATTCGATCGAGTCAAGCCGCGCTGTCGTCGCTTCCGGCGTCGGGGCGGGTGCGTTCGAGGAAGATCGATCGGCCTTTCTCGTCGCGCGCTTCCAGTCGCGCGGTCAGCGTCTGCACATAATGATTGAACGCCAGCACCTCGTCAGCCCGCAGGGCTTCGAACAAATAGGCCGAGACGCCGTCCGTCGTCGGCGTCATCTCCGCATAGAGCCGTCGCCCCTCCTCGGTCAGGCGCAGCACCTTGCGGCGCCGGCTCATCGGATCGACGTCGACGCTGATCCGGCCATGGCGATTGAGCGAGCCGACCGCGCGGCTGACCGCCATGGTGTTGACGCCCAGCCGCTCCGCCAGCTCATGCGAGGCGGTGGTGCCGAGGTCGCCGATCAGCATCAGCACGCGAAACTCGTTGAGGCTGATCTTGTGGCGTTTTTCCAGATGCGTAGAAAAGGGCGCCAGCAGCCGATTGTTCAGCTTGAGCAGATTCTGCAGGATCTGCGTGCGATCGATGCTTTCGAGGAGGCTCGACCGGTCCTGGCTCGTGTCTTGCTGAATGCTCACCGTCAACCTGCATGTAAGAGGGGGTAAAAGGCGAAGTGCGTGTACCGCGTGGGCGAGTCAAGTTGCACCCTGCCCGTCTCCGCGCGACGGCGCCGCCTCAGGTTTCGAAAACCGCGCACAACACGCGCACGATCTTTCCATCCTCAAGATGGTAATGGATCAGCTGCGGAATGGTGATGACCTGCCCGCGTGCGAGCGGGGCGAGCTTCGGAAAACCGGCGGCGGCCGTCATCTCGGGCGTCAGGTCGGTAATGCCTTCGAGGCGCACGTCGGCTTCCAGCGCGACCATCCGTTCGTCCGATACGAAGGCGGTAAGGATGATATGTTCGGCGACATGCGCGTGAAGGAAGGCGTAGAAATTGCGGACATCCTCGCGCGTGCGAAAGACATAGCCGAGGAAGCTCAACTCGAACCGGTCGGCATAGAAATCGAGCACCGCATCATAGTCGCGCGCGTTGAACGCCGCGAGATAACGGTCATAGGCCGCCTTATCCAAAGCCACTCTCCATCACTCTTTTCAATTTGAACGAGCGTTACGATCAAAGGTGACAGGCCGCAACCAGCTTTGGTCATATGGCGGAGCAACAGGAAAATCGCACTCCGCCACCCGGCAGCATATTGCAACATATGTTACGACGTGCAACGCCCCGAACACGGGCAAAACATGGGACGAGCGGGAGGGACTGACATGCACGCGATTCGGCTGATCCTCAATTCGGGACGGCGGTGGCCCGCCGCTATCGGCGCCGGTATCGGGCTGTCGGCGCTGCTTCTGGGCCAGCAGATGAGCGCGGCGGTGACCGCATTGCCGAATGTGGATTGGCCCTATCCCGGCGGCGATGTGGGCAAGTCGCATTTCTCATCGCTCGCCGACATCAACCGGTCGAATGTCGGCCGGCTCGGCCTCGCCTGGTCCTACGATCTCGGCACCGGCCGCGTGCAGGAGGCGACGCCGGTGGTGATCGACGGGGTGATGTACACCAGCGGTAATCTCGGCCGCGTCTATGCGCTCGATGCGGCGACGGGGCGCGAATTATGGACGTTCGAGCCCGATGTCGACATGCAGGTGAACCGCTCCGCCTGTTGCGATCAGGCCAATCGCGGCGTGGCCGTCAAGGACGGGAAAGTCTTCGTCGGCGCGCTGGACGGCATGCTCTATGCGCTCGACGCGAAAAGCGGAAAAGTGCTCTGGAAGGTCGATACGATCGTCGATCACAAGCGCGGCTATACCTCGACGGGTGCGCCGGAGGTGGCGGGCGATCTCGTCATTCTCGGCAATGCCGGCGCCGAATATGACGTGCGCGGCTACGTCACCGCTTATCATATCGCCGACGGCAGCGAGGCGTGGCGCTTCTATGTCGTGCCGCGCGATCCCGCGCTCGGCCCGCAGACGAGCCCGGCGCTCCAAGCGGCGGTAAAGACCTGGTCGCCCGAGAGCCGCTGGGACGTTGGCGGCGGCGGCGCGCCGTGGGATGCGATCAACTACGACCCCGATTTCGACACCGTCTATATCGGCACCGGCAATGGTGGTCCTTACTCGGCCGAGATGCGCTCGCCCGGCGGCGGCGACAATCTCTATCTCTCCTCGATCGTCGCGCTCGACCGGAAGACGGGCACGCTCAAATGGGCCTATCAGGAAACGCCCGAGGATAGCTGGGACTTCACCGCCACCCAGCCGATGATCCTCACCGACATGCGGATCGACGGGCAGGACAGGAAGGTGATCCTGCACGCGCCGAAAAACGGCTTCCTCTTCGTGATCGATCGCAAGACGGGCAAGCCGCTGCGCATCAGCCAACTGGTGCGCGCGAACTGGACGAGCGGCTTCGACCCGAAGACCGGCCGCCCGACGCTGACCCCCGATCGCGCCGATTTCAGCCAGGGGCCGAAGATCGTCTTTCCGGCGACGGCGGGCGCGCGCAACTGGTATCCCGCCGCCTATGACAGCAAGAACGGCCTGTTCTTCGCGTCGATGCTCGACATGGGCAATCTGATGATGAAGGATCCGGGGTCGACCCGGCACCGGCAACAGGCGCTGAACACCGAAGCGTCGCTGATCTTCACGCCCGATCTGGTGGCCGCGCTGCCCACATTGCCGCCCGCCATTCGCAAGCAGGTGGAGGCGCTGCCTGAAATGGCGGAGGTCCGCAAAAATCCGGCGACGTCCGAATTGCGGGCGATCGATCCGCTGACCGGCAAGACGCGCTGGTCGGTGCCGATGCAGGGCTGGCAGGATCGCGCGGGCGTGCTCGCGACGGCGGGCGGCCTCATCTTCCAGGGCGATCTGGCCGGCCGCTTCAGCGTCCGCGACGCTGCGACCGGCAAGCTGCTGAAACGGATCGAGACGGGTTCGTCGATGCTCGCCGCGCCGATGACCTATCGGCTGAACGGCGTGCAATATGTTGCGGTGGCGACCGGCTGGGGCGGCGGCGGCTGGCCCTATGTGCCGCCCTACAGCGCCGCCTATAAATATGGGAACGCCAACCGCCTTCTCGTCTTCCGGCTGGACGGCAAGACGGTGCCGTTGCCCGATCCGCTGCCGCCGCTGACCGTCGCACCTGCGCCCCCCGCGCAGGCAGCGGGGGTAACGCCGGCGACGATCGATCAGGGCCGGGCGCTCTTTTATTCGAATTGCGCGATGTGCCATTCGAACCAGCCGCACTCGATCAGCCCGGACCTGCGCCGCCTGTCACCGGAGGTCCATCAGGCGTTCAACGAGATCGTGCTGAACGGCGCGCTGGTTCCCGCCGGCATGCCGCGCTGGGACGATCTGCTCTCCGCCCGCGACATCGATGCGATCCACGCTTTCCTGATCGATGAGCAGGGCAAGACGCGCGCTCGCGAACTCGAATTGCAACGTCAGGGCAAGCCGCTCGACGCGCCCAGCCTCGCGATCATGTCGAACTATTGAGGGGGCGCCGCCCTGCCGTTACACGATCAACAATCTTGACAGGACGCGCGGGCCTGCCATCACTCTCTTGAAAAATTCATGATGATGAACTTTCGTGGGACAGATGATGGCGACTTCAGGCGCAAGATACGACGACGCAATCCGGCGAGGGCGCAGGCGATGAGCAGCGCCCCCCGGCGCGAGGAGACGCCAGCCTCGCCACCGCCCGTAAAGTCGGCGATGCGCACGCTCGATATACTTGAGTTGGTGGTCGGCCAGGAACGGTCGATGGCGGCACATGAGATCGCCAGCGCACTGACCATTCCGGTGAGCAGCCTCGCCTACCTGCTGACGACGCTGGTGGAGCGCGGCTATCTCACCCGCGAAGCGCGCCGCTACGCACCCGGACCGGCGCTGCGCCAGCTTGCGCAAGGCCATGGCCCCGCCACGCTCGCCGATCGCGCCGCGCCGCTCGTCCGCTCGCTGCGCGCGCAACTCAACGAGACGGCGAGCTTCTTCGTCCGGCGTGACTTCGAGATCGAGGCGGTGGTGACAGAGATTGGCCAGCATGCGCTGCGCTATGCGGTCGAGATCGGCGCGCGCGCGCCGCTGCACAGCTTTTCGGCGGGCAAGGCGATCCTCGCCACCTTCGACGAGGCCGAACTGGCCCACTATCTCGCCAGTGCGCCGCGTATATCCTTCACCGCGAACACGCTGGTCGATGAAGGCGCGCTCCGGGCCGAGATCGCGCGGATACGCCGCACCGGCATCGCCCATACGCACGAGGAGCATACGCCGGGGATCGTCGGCATCGGCTGCGCGGTGGTGGTGGACGGCAAGGCGGCGGGTGCGCTTAGCCTCGCCATTCCGGCGGCGCGCTTCAACGACAGCATCGAGGCACGCGCCACCGACCTCCTGAAACGTTATACCGCGATGTTGGCGGACGAAGCGGAGGCGGCCGATCCGGCATAGGCCGGCCCCTCGCCCGCCGATCCGTCTACCAGCGATAGCCGACCGTGCCCTGCACGGTGCGCCGGTTGCCGTACCAGCACCAGCCATAATCCAGATAGCAGGACATATTGATCTTATCGAAGATGTTGGTCGCATTGAGCGACAGGCTCAGCCCCTTGAGGCGAGGAACGGCCTTGCCCAAATCGTAACGAACGAGGGCATCGAACAGCGTGTAGGACGGCATATTATATTCGACGCCGTCGAAATAGGTGCCGCCATAGACATGATCGATGTGCCGCACCGCGCCGCCGACGGTAAAGCCTTCCAGCGGCCCTTGCACCGGCGTCCATTCAAGATCGAGTGTGGCGCTGCCGCGGCCCACGCCTAATATCCTGCCGCCCTTGTCATCCTTCACGCTCTGCCGGCTGAAGGCGAGATTCGCCTGAAAGCCATAAGGCAGTGGCAGGTTCGCCTCCACTTCGATGCCACGCGAACTGACCTTGCCGGTCTGGATCGAATAATTGGTGTTGGGCACCGACGTGAGCAGGTTGGTCTGATCGATGTCGAACCAGGCGGCGGTGACAAGGAATTGCGTGTCGGGCAGTTGATATTTGACACCGGCCTCGATCTGCTTGCCGATCGAGGGCTTGGCCTCTCCCAGCGTACCGTCGGCGTTGAGCACCTGCCCGCTCTGCGGCTGGAAGGAGGTGGAGTAAGTGACGTAGGGCGCAAGTCCCAGGTCGGTCTTGTAGAGGGCGCCCGCGCGCCAGGTGAATTTCTTCGAACGCTCGGCATCCGATCCGATCGGCTGCACCCGCGCCCAATCCTGCCGGCCGCTCAACGTCACGCGCAGGCCGCCCCAGGCCATCTCGTCCTGCGCATAGAGGCCCTGCTGGCGCAGATGATAGGCGGTGTAGCCGACTGATGCGCCCGGCACATCTTCGGGGCGCTGAGGCACGGGCATGGTGCCATAGACGGGATCATAGGCGTTGATCGGGGAGAAGGTTCCGAAGGCATAAGCCTCGGTGGAGTGCAGCACCTGCCGGTCGACGCCGAACAGCAGATTGTGCGTCACCGGGCCGGTTTCGACCGTGCCGGTCAATTGATTGTCGAACGTCCAGCCGTTGACATGCTCGCGCGTCGCATAGGAAGCGCGTCCGAACATCGTCGAGGTCGGATCGTCCGCGACCAGCAGCCCGGTCGTGTAGGCGATACCCATCTTTGAACCGATATATTGATAGCGGCCCGACGCTCGGAAATGCCAGTTCGCTCCGAAATCATGGTTGAAGATATAGGTGAGCCCCGCCTGCTCGCGCCGATAGCGGTTGCCCGGCTCACCGCCGTCGAAATGGGTGGAGAGACGCCCGTTCGGGTTGGCGATGAAAGTGCCCGAGGCGGGGAATACGCCATAGGTGCCGTTATAGGGATCGTGCGAATAATTGCCGAGCAGCGTAAGGCTGGTCGCGCTGCCCTGCCCCAGCGTGACCGCGCCCGAAATCGTCTGCCGCTCGCGCTTGCCAAACTTCTGCTGGGTATGCGCGCCATTGGCGCTGCCATAGAGGCGCCAACCGACATCGGGTGCCAGCTTCCCGCCCACGTCGGCATCGATGCGGTAGAGGTCATAATTGCCGTAGGTGCCGCTGATCGCGCCATAGGAATCCTCCTCCAGCGGCAGCTTGCTCGACAAGGCGACGAGGCCGCCCGGGCCGGATTGCCCATAGAGCGATGAGGCGGGGCCCTTCACCACCTCGATCCGATCGAGCCGCGACATATCGACCTGCGGCGCGGCATAGCCCGACGGGCTGTCGAAGATCCTGAGGCCGTCGAGATATTGCAACGCATCGAACCCGCGCAGCTTGAACTGGTCATACACCTCCGCGCTCGCTCCGCGCTGTTCGGGCGTGACGCCCGCGACGAAACGCAGCGCCTGATTGAGGTTCTGCAACCCCAATCCGACGATCCGCTGCGAGTCGATCACGCTGACCGACAGCGGGGTTTCGGCAAGCGGCATCGCGCTCTTCGTCCCCGCGGACGCGATAGTCTCCTGCCGCTCGCCCGTCACCACGATGACCCCGCTATCGCCCGCTTCGGCTGCCCCTTCGGCAAAAGCAGGACCGGAGAGGATGGTCCCTATCAGGAGGGCGCAGGCAAGGCGGCGAACGATCATAAGGAACCCTTTCTTCTAGTCGGGCGCCCCCTCTATAGCTATTGATAGTGACTTGCAATTGCGTACTTTGCGCACACGCTTCCGTTATCTCCGCGCAGGCGGGAATCCATATCTACAGATTCCTGATTATTCCGTGGCGTCAGCTTATGGATTCCGGCCGCGGGAATGACAAAGAGGACATCAGAACACCAGGAACACCTCTACATCACCGGGCGAGCAGGACATTGTTTCAGTCGCGATACGCCGTCGGCGCTGCTATGAAACGGCCGATGCTCGACAGACGGACGGCCCTTTACGGCCTGGCTTCCCTCGCCGCCATTATGACCGGATCGCCGGGCGCTGCCCTTGCCCGGCCCGCGCTCCGCAAGCCGCCCCGGCTCCGCCCGGGAGACACGGTGGGCCTGGTCGAGCCGGCGGGCTTCACCGACGACGCCTTCGATCTGAAGATCGTTCTGGAAACGATCAGGGCGATGGGGCTTGTCCCCAAGCCAGCCCCCCACCTCCTCGATCGCTACGGCTATCTCGCGGGGGCGGACGCAGCGCGCGCGGCCGATCTCAACGCCATGTATGCCGACGATAACGTGCGCGCCGTTTTCGCGGTGCGCGGCGGCTGGGGATGCGCGCGCATCCTGCCCCATCTCAACTATGAGTTGATTCGCGCGCACCCCAAGCTGCTGATCGGCTTCAGCGACATCACCGCGCTGCATATGGCGTTCGCCGCGCGCGCTGGCTTCACGACCATTCACGGGCCGAACGCCGCGAGTTCTTGGGGAAAGCTGTCGTGGACTTCGTTCCACGCCCTGGCGTTCGAGGGCGCGACGCCGCTGTACAGCAACCCGGTCGCGACCGACGATCGTCTCGTGCAGCGAACCGGCCGCACGCGCACGTTCCGGCCGGGCAAGGCCAGCGGGCGGCTGCTCGGCGGCAACCTGACTGTGCTCGCGGCGCTGATGGGCACGCCCTATCTACCCGATTTCGACGGCGCGATCCTGTTTCTGGAGGATGTCGACGAGGCCGAATATCGGATCGATCGGCTACTGACCCAGCTTGCGCTGGGCGGCGTGCTACGGCGTGTCGCGGGCGTGGTGTTTGGCCAGTGCGTCAATTGCCGCGCGCCCGGCCCCTCTTATGGCGGCTTCACGCTGTCGCAGGTGCTGCAACAACATCTGGAGCCGCTGGGCGTGCCCGCCTTTCAGGGCGCGTTGATCGGCCATATCGCCAACCAGTTCAGCCTGCCCGAGGGGGCTCGCACGGAAATCGACGCCGAGGCGGGCACGATTCGCATCCTGGAACCCGCCGTCGCCTGACCATGATAGTGTTGCGGTGATCGGCCCGGCGCGCCATGAAGCGGTTCCCCCGAATAACGGCAAGCAGGCATGACGAAGATCGGCATATTAGGCGCGGCAGGGCGCATGGGACGGGCAATCGCGGAAGCCGCCGGCGCGCTCGGTGTGGACGTGGCGGGCGGCATCGGCCGCCAGGGCGCGGTGATCGGTCCGCATGACGATGCCGGCTCGCTCGCGAAGGTGAGCGACGTGCTCATCGACTTCTCGACGCCCGCCGCGCTGACCGCCCATCTTGCTGCCGCCCGCGAGACGGGCACGCCGATCGTCGTCGGCACTACCGGTCTGCGCCCCGAGGATCATGTCGCGATCGACGAGGCTGCGCGTTCGGTAGGCATCATACAGGCCGCGAACACGTCGCTCGGCATCAACCTGCTCTGCCATCTGGTCGAGGAAGCCGCCGCGCGCCTCGGCCCGGATTGGGATATCGAGGTGCTGGAAATGCACCACCGCCACAAACTCGACGCGCCGTCGGGAACCGCCCTCCTCCTCGCTGCCGCCGCCGCGGAGGGTCGCGGCTCCACGATCGAGGCGCTGAGCCGTTTCGATCGGATCGGCGCACCCCCGCATGCGCGCGAGGCGGGTACGATCGGCTATGCCTCGCTACGCGGCGGATCGGTCGCGGGCGACCATCAGCTTATCCTCGCCACAGACGGGGAGCGGATCGAGCTGGGCCATCGCGCCGAAAATCGCGGTATCTTCGCGAAGGGCGCGGTGAAGGCGGCGCTGTGGCTCGCGGGGCAACCCACCGGACGCTACACGATGGCGGACGTGCTCGGCCTTTAGATGCGCAAGGCCGACATCTTCGAATTCTATCGCCGGTTGGCCGAGGACAATCCCGCGCCGGAGACGGAGCTTCGCTACGTCAATCCCTATACGCTGCTCGTCGCCGTCGCGCTCTCCGCGCAGGCGACCGACGTGGGCGTCAACAAGGCCACGGGGCCGCTTTTCGCCAAGGTCGACACGCCCGAGAAGATGGTCGCGCTGGGCGAAGAGGGATTGAAGGCGCACATCAAGACGATCGGCCTGTTCAACACGAAGGCGAAGAACGTCATCGCCCTCTCGCAAAGGCTGATCGACGATTATGGCGGCGAGGTTCCTGCCGACCGCGAAGCGCTGGAAACGCTGCCCGGCGTCGGCCGCAAGACCGCGAACGTCGTGATGAACGTCGCGTTCGGGGCAGAAACGATCGCGGTCGATACGCATATTTTCCGTGTTGCGAACCGAACAGGGCTGGCGCCCGGCAAGACGCCGCTCGCCGTCGAGCAGAAGCTGGAGAAGGTGACGCCCAAGCCGTTTCGGCGCCACGCTCATCACTGGTTAATCCTCCATGGCCGTTATATATGCAAAGCGCGGCGGCCCGAATGTTGGCGGTGCCCGGTACGTGATCTGTGCGCCTTTCGTCCGAAGACGCCCCCACCCGCGACCGGAGCCGGATAGCCGCTCGTGCGTTACGTGCACAGGCCCTGCCCCGTAACGAAGGGACGGGCCGACAGGAGACTGAAGATGCGTCTGATTCCGATCGCCGCCGCCTGCGCCTGCGGGCTTCTCGCCCTCGCCCCGGCCAATGCCAGCAGGGCAAGCCGCAATGCCGAGGCTATCGCCGCCGCCAAGCCGGCGGGCAAGCCGGTCAGTTGCGTCCAGCTCAACAATATTCGCGAAACGCGGGTGCGCAACGATCAGATCATCGACTTCTACATGAAGGACGGGAAGGTCTATCGCAACACATTGCCGAATAGCTGCCCGCAACTCGGGTTCGAGGAAAGCTTCAGCTACAAGACCTCGATCAGCCAGCTTTGCTCGACAGACATTATCACCGTGCTGCTACACACTGGCGGTCTCAGCCGGGGCGCGAGTTGCGGCCTGGGTTCCTTCCAGCCGGTCACGGGCCTGTCAAAATAGGCTCGACCAAAGCCGGCGTTGAGGACCGAATGGTTAGGGGGAGGGACTAATCCCTCTCCCCTTCCCCACTCTTACATTCAGAACGACCGCTTGACGGTGAGCGACCATTCACGCGGACGGCCGACCACGTCGGTCACGACGCCGTAATTGGCCATATTCTCGTTCGCCCCGACATAATAGAATTTGTCGAACAGGTTGGTGACGGCAAGGCTGACCGTCCAGTCCTTGTCCGCCGATTCGTAGCTCAAGCGGCCGTTGAAGATGCTGCGGCCGTCGATCCGGTTATAGGGATTGTTGATCGCATTATAATAGAAGCTCGATTGGTAAGCCCAGTCGAGCCGCGGCGTGATCGTGCCTGATCCGCCCAGATCGGCCTCATATTGGATGCCGGCGGACGCCTGCCATTTGTTGTTGAACGGCGCGATCATGTCGATCGTCACGTTCGTCGCCGGATTGACGCTGGTATATTTGAAATCGAGATAGCCGAGCGAGCCGTCGATCGTCAGACCCTGTACAGGGTTCGCCAGCACTTCCAGCTCGGCGCCTTTCACATGCGCGTTGCCGGCATTGGCGGGCATGCTGCACGTCAGGCTGGCGCTATTCTCGCAGCGATAGAGGGTGAGCTGGATATCCTTGTAATCATTGTAGAAGAGCGCACCGTTGAGGCGGAGCAGGCGATCGAACAGATCAGCCTTGAAGCCTGCCTCATAGGCGGTGAGCTTCTCCGGCCCGAACGTCGTCACCTGATCGGGCACATAGGGGCGCGGATTGACACCGCCGCCCTTGTAGCCGGTGGACACCTGCGCATAGGTCATCAGCGCATCGTTCCAGCGATAATTCACACCGATGCGATAATCGACATGGCCCTTCTTGTAAGTCGCCGAGAGCCCGTCGAGCCCCGCCACCGTGAAGTTGGGCGTGAAAAGATCGCCCGAAGGCAGCGTGCCGTCGATGTTGCGGCGGCTGAACGTGTAGGTCTTCTTGTCATGCGTGTAGCGCAGGCCGCCGACGAGGTTCAGCCCGTCCGCAAGATGCAATTCGCCATGCGCGAACACCGATTCGCTGCGATTGCGGACGGGATCGTCGCTCAGGAAGTCGAAAAGGACGTTCGGGATCTGGATGCGGTTACGCAGCAGATCATGGGCATCATAATAATAGCCGCCGACCGTGAAATCGACGAGGTCGCCCACCTTGCCGCTCAGGCGCAGTTCCTGCGTGAACTGCTTGTGCCGCTGATAATAGGATTCGAGCAGGATCGACAGCGGTGAACCATCGACGTCGATGCCGTTATGCCCGCTCGCCTGGCGGTAGGCGGTGATCGACTTGAGGCTTAGATTGTCGCCCAGCGCATAATCGATCGTCCCCGAAAAACCGTAGCTGCGCGCCGTATTGTCGGGCTTCGTCGTATAGGTGCCGGGCAGCACCTGCGTCGGGAAGCCGAAGACGGTGTCGTAATTGCCGCCGTTCGAGAAGGTCGCGTAGCTGGTATAGCTATGCTTGCCGGTGATGAAGCGATCGTCGAACGGAATGCCGGCGGTGGGATCGCCCGCGACATAGCTGCGAACCGTGGGATTGTTGGCGTAGACGAGCTTCGTCGGCACCGCGTCCGACTTGTCGATCGCAACGTCGCCGATCAGGTTGATTTCCAGTGGCGAGCCCGCGGGCGCATAGCGCAGCGCGACGCGCGCGGCCTGAAGATCGCGGCCGCCTTCATGGCCGATCACGCAATTGCCGCCGCCGGTCTGCGGCGAGGGATCGATGCCCTGGCCGGGATTGGCGCAGCCGAAATCGAGTTCCTTGAAGAAGCCGTCGACATGCTTCTCGACGCCCGAAACGCGCGCGAACAGGCCTTCCGCGATCTTGAAATCGGCGCTCGCGCGCACGTCGATCCGGTTGTAACGCCCGTAGGTGGCCTCGACATAGCCGCCGCCGGCCTCGTCGGGCTTCTTCGAGAAGAGCTTGACCGCGCCGCCGATCGAGTTCTTGCCGGCCAGCGTGCCCTGCGGCCCGCGGAGTACCTCGACCCGGTCGAGATCGGTGAGATCGAACACCGCGCCGAAGGTCGTGCCATAATAGACGTCGTCGATATACATGCCGACACCCGGCTCGAGCGCGAAGCTCGAATCGCTCTGGCCGATGCCGCGAATGAAGGCGGCGACGGCATTGCCGTTCAGCGAGGTCGCCGAGGTGAGATTCACGTTAGGCGAAAAGGCGCCGACGTCGAGCACGCTCGTCTGGCTGCGCGCGTCGAGCGTATCGGCCGAAACCGCGGTGATCGCGATCGGCGTATCCTGCAAGCGCTGGGATCGGAACTGCGCCGTAACGATGATGTCGGCCACCGCGCCCGTATCGTCACTCGCCGGCGTCGCCTCCTGCGCCTGCGCGGGGGTCATAGCCATCATCATGGCGAGCGCGCCCAGCGCCACCCCGCCAAACCGTACGCACGTCTGCTTCTTCATCATTTCCCTCCCCGAAGTCCCGGCCTTCGGCCGGCACGCAATCGTCGCGTCCACGCGCGAACATTTCAGATGCCTGTCTCTTGGCGTCCCCGGCGGGCTTGCCGGATCGCCTCCCCTTTTCGGGACCCGACGCTCGGAAGAGCCGGTGCCGCATCCCGATTCAAGCGGATTTTTGTAACATTCATTATAGTTTTCCGTCAAGCCAGCACAGCCATTTGCACCGTGCGTGCGCCGTCGTGACGGCCGCAGCCCGCCCCGCCATTTCATTCATACGTTATAACAGGAACATAGCAGCGGCCGGCGCCGCTATCGCGTCTTCAGTCAACCCGGTCGTTCGGAAACGCCGGGAAGCGAACGGAGGCGGCGGGGTGGATGAGGCCGCTTTCCAGACGCGTGAGCAGGATGGGAATCGGATCGTCGAGAGTGGGCGGCGGCAGGCGCGCCGGCCGCAGCGGTTCGCCGGGTTCCATAACGTGCGGCGGCGCCTCCGGTGCAAGCGGAGTGTCGAACGCGGCCGGCTCGTCCGGCTCTTCCTCGGGTCCCGAAACCCACACGACAAGGAATGTCAGGACGGTGACGAGAAAGGCGATGAGCGCGCGCCCGCCAACACCGAAAGGCGGCGAGAGCAGCGCGCTCAGCCGGGAAAAGCCCCCCTCCCCCATGAGTCGCACGAGCAGGTCGGCAGGCGCGGCAAGGCAGAAGAAGACGACCGCACCGCCCAGCAACAAGGCGGTGAGTCGCCCAAGTGGCAGGCGCGCAAAACGCCCGCCAGATCGCGTCTCGCGCGACATGTCCAATAGCCGATCGGCCAGGCACCGCTGTCGGTGACAGCGTCGTGCCCGGCCGACCGTCGCGGCTCAGCGCTGCTGCTGGTCGGCCCGGCTCACGCCCTCGCCATCGAGATTCTTCGCGACGAAGTCCCAATTGACGATGTTGCCGAGCACGCTTTCGGCGAACTTCGGCCGGGCGTTGCGATAGTCGATATAATAAGCATGCTCCCACACATCGAGCGTGAGGAGCGGCTTCATGCCGTCATAGGCCACCGGCGTATCCGCGTCGTGCAGCGACGTGATCTCGAGATTGCCGTTGCGCAGGACCAGCCAGGCCCAGCCGCTGGCGAAGTGGCCGACCGCCTCGGCCGCCAGCTTCTTGAGCAGCTCGTCGGTCGAGCCGAAGGTCGCGTTGATCTTCTGCTCCAGTTCGCCCGAGGGCTTGCTGCCCGGCGCGGCAAGGCAGTTCCAGAAGAAGGTGTGATTCCAGACCTGGGCGGCATTATTGTAGAGGCCCTTGTCGCCATCGGTCTTCGCCTTGCGGATCACCTCGCTAAGGCTCAGCCCGCCAAGGCCCTTCTCGTCGATCCAGCCATTGACCTTGTCGACATAGGCCTTGTGATGCTTGCCATGGTGATAATCGAGCGTCTCGGCCGACATATGGGGCTCGAGCGCGGTCTTTTCGAAAGGCAGGGCAGGAAGTTCGAAAGCCATATCGCTTCTCCATCTCCGATCAGGGTTGTCTGCGTACAGCCCTAACGTGCCGGACGGACAAAAGTGACTGAAAAGTGCTAGTTGCGAGACGTTCGCGAAACGATTGCCCGATCGGCCCTTTTGCCGGCGCGTCGGCTCTGATACCCCGCCGGGCATGACTTCCGCGCCAACGCTCGACGATGCCCTTGAGGAATATGAGCTGCTCGACAGCGACGATCGCTATCGCATGCTGATCGATCTCGGCCGCACGCTCGAGCCGATGCCCGATCCGCTGAAGACCGACGCGACATTGGTGCGCGGCTGTTCGGCGGCGGTGTGGGTCTATCCGACGGTGCGCGACGACGGCCGGCTGCATTTTCTGGCAGACTCGAACGCCGCGATCACCAAGGGGATCATCGCGCTCGTCCTGCTGACGGTGCAGGATCGGACGCCGCAGGAAATCAACGCGCTCGACATCGAAAGCGCGCTCGCGCCGTTCGATCTCAGGAACCAGCTCAGTTCGAACCGGACGCAGGGCATCCCCAACATGATCGCGCTGATCCGGGCAACGGCACAGCGCTACGCAGGCTAGCGCATTTGCAGGTCAGGCGGCTCCGCCTGACGAATCGGCAGATACGCAAAACAACAATCAGCATGATCCGATTCACCTGGTCCGATCATGCTCTGACGATCAGCCCTGCCCCTGCCGCCGCTCTTCCGCGCGGCGCAGCACGTCGAACGCCGCCTGCACAGCCTGAAAGCGCTCCGCCGCCTCCTGGTCGCCGGGGTTCACGTCGGGATGGTTGGCCTTGGCGAGGCGACGCCACGCGGCCTTGACTGTCTCGAAATCGGCATCGGTTTCGACTTCGAGCACCGCGAGCGCGCGCATCTCGTCGCGCGATCGGCTGCCGTCGCCGCTGCCGCCCCAGCCATAATAAGCCGAATTGGCGAAGCCGGATGCGTCGCGCTGATCCTTCGCCTCGCGCCGGGCCGCCTCCTCCGCCGAGAGACCTTCGAAATAATTCCACCCGCGATTATATTCGGCGGCATGTTCCTCGCAGAAATACCAGCGTTCGCGGCTGTTGGGGGATTTCGGCGCGGGGCGATCGCCCGGCCGATCGCAGCCATGGCGATCGCACAAGCGAGTCTGCGTCGCCTCGCGCGAGGCGCCATAGCCGCGCCAGCGGGGAAAACCCCAGTCATAGGATCGGGAAGAACGGGCCATCCCCTCTCTTAACCCCAAAGCGCTTCCGGGGCCATGAGGGATCGGCCCGATCCCCTCACATATGCGACAGCGCGCCCATTCCCATCATCGCGCCGCCGAAGATAGCGCTCATCACCGCCGCGCCGATGATCGCGGCGACAATCCAGCTCAGGACCAGCCAGATGATGATCGTCACGGCGGTGAAGCCCGCCGCCTTCGCCACCGGCACCTTCGCGACCGCGATCGCCCCCAGATAGAAGAGATAGGCGCTGTAGGCGAAACCAATCAGCATCAGCAGCACGCTGAGCCCCGGAATGAAGCTGAAGAAGCCGACGACCCAGATCGGCGTCGCCGAATAGATGGCGAGCTTCGCGGCGCGAACGCGGTCCTTCTCTCCGTCGAAGCTGGGCAGCAGCGCATCGATGATGACGATCATCACGTAAAGGACGGCGAGGCTGACGATATAGCCGACGATCCCCGTCACGAGGAAGAAGCCGACGCCGATGCTTGCCCCGAAACGCCCGAACATCGAACCGAAAAGTAGCCCGCCCAATACCGAGCCGATCAGCGGCAGCAGCGCCAGCACGAGCGCATAGCCAGTAAAAAGACCGTTCACCGTCGCCGGTTCGTCATCGATGACGGCCCATTCCGATTTCGGCTGAAGCAGGATATTCTTCGCGCGATCCACCAAGCTCATCTTCGGTCCCCCTTGGATGCCGTAGAAGAGCGGAAGACTACTCTCCCGATTCGTCGTGTAAAGCCTTGTTTCAGGCAAGCAACGGGCGGCGGCTCAGAGGCCCATCAGGCTCAACACTTCCTTGCGGCTGCGCTCGTCCTTGCGGAAGACGCCCATCATCCGGCTGGTCGTCATAGTGACGCCGGGGGTGCGCACGCCGCGCGCGGTCATGCAGGCATGGGTGGCCTCGATCACCACCGCGACGCCCTGCGGCCGCAGATGCGTCCAGATGCAGTCGGCCACTTCGGCGGTCAGCCGCTCCTGCACCTGCAAGCGCCGGGCATAGCCGTGCAGCACGCGGGCGAGCTTCGAAATACCGACCACCATGTCGCGCGGCAGATAGGCGATATGCGCCTTGCCGATGATCGGCGCCATGTGATGCTCGCAATGCGACTGAAAGGGAATGTCCTTCAGCAGCACGATCTCGTCATAGCCGCCCACCTCCTCGAACGTCCGTTCCAGATGGTAGGCCGGGTCTTCTTCATAGCCCTGGCAATATTCCTTCCAGGCGCGCGCCACGCGCTTGGGCGTGTCGACCAGACCCTCGCGCGCGGGATCGTCGCCAGCCCAGCGGATCAGCGTGCGCACCGCCTCCTCGACGTCGGGCGGCACGGCGATCTTCGCCCGCCGGTGCGCCGACAGGTCGATCCCCGCCTCCTCGTTCTCGTCCATTCCGCCTCCTTCGGACCCCTGACGGGCCGCCTGTGCCGACAGCGAAGCCCTCTGAAGGAGGCGCGGCGGCGCTGTCAACGCCGGTGGGTTCCAATCAGCCTCGCTTTTCCTCCCGTCATTCCGGCGAAAGCCGGAATCCACGGACGGCGGCTCGGCAGCAATGAGGCGAACCGAATCCATGAGCCGGCTTCCGTTAATGCTCCGGAAGCCGGATCGCCAGCGTAACTTCGTGATCGCACGAGCGGGCAGGAGAACCATCCAGCCTCGCCTATTCGGTCAAGATGATTGACAAGAAGCAGCCAAACCTGGCTCGAAATTGTCCAGACTTGGCGAAGTCCGCAAACAGGATGTTGGTAGCGGAGGACCGATGCAGACTTGGCGGCCCCATGTCGGCGGTTCAAGTCCCTCCGACCGGCCGTCGCACACTTTCCACGCTTTCCTTCAACGCTCATCATCATAGATCACAACGCAGATACCAAAAAGCCCCACCGTTGGCGCGGCAGGGCTTTGGGGAGCGCCAGAGACGCTGGTCGTTAGCGGAACTCTACACTCGGCGCTCCTCCACCGCAAGCAGAGGAGGACTTCACTATGAAGCCGAATACCGCCGCACACACGATGTCCGCTGCCGGAGAAATTTTCTCACATGACGCGACATCGGCAGACGATGAGAAAATCGCCGCAACGCCAGCAAACGCGCCCGTTCCGGCCTATGCCACGACAGGCGATGTCACGCTCATAAGCAAATCCAATCATACCTGTCACACCGTTGAGAAAATGCAGGATGCCGAGTTCGTGCATGATCTCCAGCATCTGACGAAGATGCAGCTTCGGCGGAAATATCGGGCAGAGGCCAACTCCCATCGGAACATGCTGACCCGGAGCAAACGTCGGGGCAACATCGTGCATCCCGACCTCCGGGAGTTTCGGAACTTCCTTCGGCTCGTCGGCCCCATGCCTGTCTCCGGTGCCACACTCGACAGGATCGACAACGCCGATACCGAATACGCCCCTGGCAAGGTGCGCTGGGCCGACAAACGGACGCAGAACAACAACAAGGGCGACACCCTGACATTCCACGATCAGCGGGCCGGCGAAGTGTTCACGGCCTCCCGTATCGCCAAATTGCAGGGCGTGTCGGCGTCCGCCGTTCGTCACCGGCGGGCACGGGGCTGGTCTGACGCCCAGATCATTGCAGGCACTCGCTCGTCGCCTCCCCAGACCATTGACAAGCAGTTTCCTTCGACGCAGTCGTCTCGGGTGGTTCTTCCCAGGGAGCCATCGACCCAAATCGTCCCGATGCGTTCGCGGCCTACCCGAGACATCGAGTTCGAGCGGATGGCCGAGTATATTGCCCTCTGCCGGGAGCGAGATGGCGAGGAAGCTCTTCCTGCTCCGCACTACGTGTTCAATGAAGACCTCCCCGAAGCATGGCATGTGACGGAGGAGCAGTGGATGGCGCGCTTTGAACGACTGTGGCCTGAGTATCGTCCGCACATCATATTTGAACGCGCCGATCCCTACCACCAACGGGCGATCGAGCTGATCGACCCCGAATATGTCAGGCGCGAGCGCGCTAAGATCGCGCAGCGGGAGGCGTTGTAGGCGCTGCTCTGGTCTCTCTCATGGTTTGTGCAATTAATTGCAATCCATCTTTCGTTAGGATCGGGGTGATATGTCTCGACCTCGTTGGTGGGGCACGGGACTGCCGGGCCGACCAAGCTCAGTGCAGACACCCATGCGCTGCCACAGTCCGATCATCCCTTGCCCGGCTGCGTCTTTCCCATAGGCATCTGGTCCCAACAACTACGAAAGTTTCACAGATGGAAGGGATCAAGAAAGCAGCGGTGGAGGTGCCGCAGGACCTGATCGACCACAGCAAGTCACGCCTCCTCGAAGCGGCGAGCCTCTTGCGGACAGTCCGGGAGGATAATCCCGACGAATTCAGAACGGTCGCCCAGAAGTTGAGGATCGGCCTTCGCAAAGCCCACCATTTGGCACAGATCGACAAGGTGTTCGAGAAGATGACCATTCCGGTCGAACGGGCACAGCGCTTGGGCTGGACCAAGCTCTCCATCATCGCGGCTCATCGCAAAACCCATACGATCGACGACCTGATCGACGTGGCGGAGAGTTGCACCGCGCACGAACTGAAGATGCACATCCGCGACGGCAAGTTCGATCCCGACGGTCGAACAGTCGTGTTGCACTTCGACAAGGAGCAATATGCGTTGCTCGATCAGGCTCTGCGCGCCAAGGGGGCCGAGCCGCATTCCAGAGGGCTGCTGGGCAAGGAGGAGGCGCTCATGCGGATTGTTACCGAGAGCCTGACGGCCACGCCTCCAGCATCCGCAGCGAAGAAGGCGAAGGGCTGACCGGCGAGGCGAAGGTGCTGGTTCAGATAGCGATCAGCGGGCGAGCGAAGATGCCGTGACGCGCACCGTGTCCGCCAGCGCGGTGACAGGCACCGCCGAGGTCAATCTGCTGATCGTGCTCAGGGCCGCCTGCTTTATGTCCGGCAGATCGCGGGTGGCGACGACATAGAACGCCCACTGTGTCGGATCACGATGATCGGCGTGATCGGCATAGATGCCATGATGCGCAAATATGTAGATATGGGCTGGACGCCCCACTTGGGCGATCCACTGGGTTCCATCCTGCCAGTGCCCCGTGCGCGCCGCAACATCGAAGATGGGTCTGCTCGGCTTGCCGGTGGACCATGATTGCATCGCCGCCGATTGCTTGACCTCCAGCCGGAGGCCATCCGCCCGCTCGAAGTCCCACCCGCTATAATCTGCGCTGCACCAGTTCCATTCCGGCTCCAGGGCAAGCGCGACGATCGCTTCGGCCACATGCCCTCGCAGAACATTCGTGACCAGCGGCTTGCCGAACGCGACCTGTGATACCCTGGCGATCACGTCGCCGATCCCGAACGCCGGTGCCCCGGCCTGCTGTGATGTCGTAATGATCCTGCCCCTCCGTCGCCCCGGTATTCCTGTGGGGCGACGGCCAAAGCCGGATGTTGGAAACCCGCTGAGACAACGAGCGCATGCGCCTTTACCGGCGAACCGGCTGGACATGCGCGCATGCCACCCGGCCTCCGAAATCGGCGACCGAGGTGTCTCAAGAGGGGTTTCCACGCCCCGCCCTGCGGCTTTCACGCAGAGCGCGACGGTCATAGCGAAGCTCACCGGGGATAGGAAGGTGCCGGGTGAGACTGAAGGACCGCGTAGTATTTAAGTATTTGAAAATACTGTTTTTATTGGAGTTTTGACCATAGGATCATCTTCATTCTGAAAGGACCAAGATGATTGATGTAATGACTTTGGGGCACTCCAATGCGAGTTGGGACGAGTTCAGTTACGCCCTTGACCAGTTCGACATCGGCTGCATCATCGACGTGCGATCGTCGCCCCGTTCGCGGTGGCAGCATTTCAATAAGCCGCAACTGCGGGTCCGACTGAACCGGGTAGGTATCGCCTACGTCCACCTGGGCGATGCTCTGGGCGGAATGCCGGTGAGCGGTCCCACCGACTATGCAACGCGACGCGGGACAGCCGCCTTCGCTGCTGCGATCGACAGCGTGCTCGCGATAGCTGCCCGATGCAGGCCCACCTTGCTCTGCTCGGAGCGGGACGTGCTGCGCTGTCATCGCTTCACGCTGGTCGCCCGGCACCTGCACGGCCTGTCCGATGTTCGGGTCTCGCACATTCGCCACGACGGCACGCTGGAAACGCATGACGAGGCCGAGGAGCGCCTGCTCGCCCTCCACAAGCTGTCCGACGACCTGCTCACAGATCGCGGCGAGCGACTGGCCGAAGCCTTTGCCCGGCAGGAGCGAAAACTGGGCTGAAAGCGGCGATGCTTAAACCCCTCATTTTGGGCCAGTGCATTTGGAGCACCCTGCTGAAATCATGAGAGGAATTGCGAAATGCAAAATCAAATAATTGTCGAAATCAAGGCCGACGATCTGTGGGCCGATCGCAGTCGGCGGGCAACGAAGGACAACGCCCCGCACGAGCAAAGTCAGACCGAAAACGGAGGGTTCCAGACCCCTGTTTTCTGCATAGGCGACCCAGGCTTATCACTTTGAAATCACAGGACGAACCGCGATATGGAAAAACAAATAATTGTAGAAATTGAGGGTAGCTCCGTTTGTGCAATTAATTGCAAATCGAGTAGCCTGCCGGATCAGCAACCCCACCTCGTAGAGCCGATCTCAGAACCGCTTCACCGCCTGCTATCCTCGTCCCTGTCGGCTGGCACCCAGCGCGCCTACGCGGCTGATCTGAAGCATTTCCGGGCATCCGGCAGAGACATTCCCTGTCCACCACACGCCCTAGCGGAGTATCTGGCCGAGCTGGTTACGACCCATGCCGTCGCCACGATCCAGCGGCGGCTCGCCGCGATTGCGAAGGCGCACCGCGCCCTCGGACATGACGATCCCTGCCGGGCCGAGATCGTGCAAGCGACGATGAGCGGGATCAGGCGGACCAAGGGCATGGCTCAACGAGAGGCGCAGGCGTTGCAGCGCGACAGCCTGTTCGCGGTGCTGGAGCGCATGGGCGAGCGTCCAATCGACATCAGGGACCGGGCCTTATTGTTGATCGGCTTCGCTGGGGCATTCCGCCGCTCCGAACTGGTCGGGTTCGACTATCGCGATGTCGAGCAAGTTGGCCGGGGCATCGTGCTGCATCTGCGCCGGTCCAAGACCGACCAGACCGGGCAAGGTCGCAAGATCGCCATCCCGCATGGACGCACGCGATGGTGTCCCGTCCGTCATCTGGCCGATTGGATCGCTCACGCCGAGATCGAGGAGGGGCCGCTGTTCCGCAGCATCGACCGGCACGGGCATATCGCCCAGGATCGGCTCTCCGGGGATGCCGTCGCCACCATCGTCAAACGGCGCGTGGAGGCGGCGGGCTTCGATCCCACGACCTTCTCCGGTCACTCCCTCCGGGCCGGGCTGGCTACCAGCGCCGCTATGGCCGGAGCCTCGTCGTGGAAAATCCGCCAGCAGACGGGCCACAGGAGCGACGCCATGCTCGCCCGCTACATTCGGGACGGCGACATGTTCACCGACAACGCGGCGGGCGCGGTTCTGTGATTACCGGCGCTTCTATCGGTTATTCACGATGCTTATTGACCTCGACCATTCCATCGCATAATCCCGATGCATGAGAACCGATGATGCTCTCGTCGCCTTGGCAGCCCTGGCGCACCCCACACGCCTCGCGGCATTTCGCCTCCTCGTTCAACATGAGCCGGGCGGCCTATCAACCGGACAACTGGCTGAAAATTTCGGCCTGACCCAAAGCACCTTTTCCACGCATTTGGCGGTGTTGGTGAAAGCGGGTCTCATCATGTCGGAGAAGCGCGGGCGGCAGATGATCCAACGCGCGAACATCAGCGCCCTGCGCGACCTGATGCTCTTTCTGGCCAAAGACTGCTGCCAAGGCCGCGCCGAGCTTTGCGAACCGCTGTTGGCTGAACTGACCTGCTGTTGAAGGATGCTGCGTGACCGACATTGTCATATACCACAACCCGGAGTGCGGCACCTCACGTAACGTGCTGGGCCTGATCCGCAATGCGGGGATTGAGCCGCATGTCATCGAATATCTCAAAACACCGCCAATCCGCGAACTGCTCGTCCAACTCATCGAACGCGCCGGGATTACGCCGCGCGACCTGCTGCGTGAGAAAGGCACGCCCTATGGCGAACTCGGCTTGGGCGATGAAAGCCTGAGCGATGCCACGTTGCTTGACGCGATGATGGCGCATCCGATCCTTATCAACCGACCGCTGGTCGTCTCGCCGCTCGGCGTTAGGCTGTGTCGTCCTTCGGAAACCGTGCTCGACCTGCTGCCTTCGCCGCAACACGGTGCGTTCGCCAAGGAAGATGGCGAGCGGGTCGTGGACGAACACGGTTAACGGGTCGCCTGAGGCAGCTATGTCAACGGCTCCCCTTGCGGCCTCGGTGCCGCCTCGTCCGGGCATTTCCTTCTTCGAGCGGTATCTGAGCCTCTGGGTGACGCTCTGCATCGTCGTGGGTATCGCGCTCGGCCATGCGCTGCCCGGCGTGTTCGGTGTGATCGCATCGGCAGAGGTCGCCAACGTCAATCTCGTCGTCGCGGTGCTGATCTGGCTGATGATCGTGCCGATGCTGCTCAAGATCGACTTCGGCGCATTAGGGTCTGTCCGCCAGCACTGGAAAGGGGTCGGCGTCACCCTGTTCATCAACTGGGCCGTCAAACCCTTTTCGATGGCGCTGCTTGGCACATTTTTCTTGGGCTATCTGTTCGCGCCGCTGCTGCCGGAAGGACAGGCATCCTCCTATATCGCTGGGCTGATCCTGCTCGCCGCCGCACCTTGCACGGCGATGGTGTTCGTCTGGTCGAACCTGTGCGACGGCGAACCCAATTTCACACTGAGCCAGGTGGCGCTCAATGATCTCATCATGGTGTTCGCCTTCGCACCGCTGGTCGGCGTGCTGCTCGGCGTCGCCTCGATCACTGTGCCTTGGGATACGCTGGCGCTGTCGGTCGGCCTCTATATCGTCGTGCCGGTCGTCGTCGCGCAATTCCTCCGGCGAACTGTGCTGGCCTCTGGTGGGCAGGCCGCGCTTGACAGGTTGCTCGCCGGGCTTGGTCCGGTGTCCCTCACCGCACTACTGGCCACGCTGGTGTTGCTGTTCGGCTTTCAGGGCAAGGCGATCCTTGCACAGCCTCTGGTGATCGCGCTCATCGCGGTGCCGATATTGGTACAGGTCTATTTCAACGCCGGGCTGGCCTACTGGCTGAGCCGTAAATTTGGTGTCGCATGGTGCGTAGCGGCGCCCTCGGCGCTGATCGGCGCTTCCAATTTCTTCGAGCTGGCGGTGGCCGCCGCGATCAGCTTGTTCGGTATCACATCCGGCGCTGCGCTCGCTACCGTGGTCGGCGTGCTGGTCGAGGTGCCGGTGATGCTATCGGTGGTGGCCATCGTGAAGCGCACGCGCGGCTGGTATGAAAAGGGAACGACTGCTTGACCCGTATCCGAAATCTTCCCGACCTGAACTATCTGCCCGCGCTCGATCCTCGCTATGTGCATGAGTGCCCTGCATCGGGGCTTGGTGCAGAGGATCCGCCGCCGCGCATCCTTCTGCTCTACGGGTCGTTGCGCGAACGCTCCTTTTCGCGTCTGGCAGTCGAAGAAGCGGCGCGCCTGCTGCAACTATTCGGCGCGGAAACCCGCATCTTCGATCCGTCCGATCTGCCCTTGCCCGATCAGGTGAAGGGGGACGATCACCCCGCGGTCCACGAATTGCGCGAACACGCTTTCTGGTCCGAAGGTATGGTCTGGTGCAGCCCGGAACGACATGGCCAGATCACCGGCATCATGAAGGCACAGATCGACCACCTTCCGCTGGAGATGAAGGGAATGCGACCGACGCAAGGCCGCACGCTTGCGGTCATGCAGGTATCGGGCGGCTCGCAATCGTTCAACGCGGTCAACACGCTACGCCTGCTCGGTCGCTGGATGCGGATGTTCACCATCCCCAACCAGTCGAGCGTGGCGATGGCCTACAAGGAGTTCGACGAAGCCGGGCGCATGAAGCCGTCCAGCTATTATGACCGCATTATTGACGTGATGGAGGAGCTTGTGCGGTTCACGGTGCTGCTGCGGCCCCATGCCGCGCAGCTTGTGGATCGCTATTCCGAACGCAAGGCGGCGGGCGTGACGGTCGATCCTGCCAACGATCTGTCAGCGATCGCTATTCGCAAAGCCTAGCGCGCCGCACTGCCGAGACAGTGCGCTATATAGCGAGCATCCAACGCTTGCGTCTTGTAACGCAACGCGATACAGCGCATCATGATAATCGGATTTCGGCACAAGGGACTTGAAGCCTTCTTTCGCACCGGCACGACTAAGGGTGTCCAGGTTGCCCATGTGAAGAAGCTCCGCAACATCCTCGGCCTGCTCGATGTCGCGGCAGGACCGGATGACATGAACCTGCCGTCCTTCAAGTTGCACCCGCTGAAGGGCGACCTGAAAGGCCATTGGTCAGTATGGGTCAACGGCAACTGGCGTGTCACCTTCTGCTTTGTCGGCACCGACGCCGAGCTGGTCGATTATCAGGATTACCATTGAGGCGATGACGATGATGCACAATCCTCCCCACCCCGGCGAACTACTTCGCGATGAGGTTATCACGGCACTGGGTCTGTCCGTCACCGAGGCGGCCGAGCGACTTGCCATGTCGCGGGTTGCCATGTCGCGTGTGCTGAACGGCAAGGCGGCGATCAGTCCCGATCTGGCGGTGCGGCTTGAGCAGGCAGGCGCAAGCACGGCTCGGGCGTGGCTGGCCATGCAGGCGAACCATGATCTGTGGCGCGCCCGGCAGCACAAGCAACCGCCCGTGCGTCGATTGCAGGATGCGGCGTGAGTACGACGAACAATTCGGGCCTGCAACGACGCTGTGCCGGAGCGGTGCGTAACGATGTCCCGCTTCTGCCGATGAGCAACCCGGAAGCCGTCGTCAGGTTGGAGACAGTGAACGCCCTGCGCGACGAATTGGTGGTGACAAACGCACCGCCGGAACGCAGCCCACACCTCGGATAACTTCTATTACCACGGCCCACGCCGCCACCGATCAGCCCACCTTGGCGAGCAACTGGCCGCGCACGTCCTTACCGTCCGCCTGCTTCTCGGCCATCAGAAACAACCCCTTGCCACCGCTGGCCTTCTCCCAGAGCGCCCCGATCGCCCGCTTCTCGTCGGTATCGGCGGCATCGGTCAGGTGCGCGCCTTTGTATTCCACGATCAGGATGCGGCCATCGGCCAGTTCAGCCACGAAGTCCGGGTAGAACTTGCCCGATGCGGTCGGCAGCCAGAACGCGCTTGGGTGACGGGGGACGTTCCTGATCCAGTGCTTTACCTGGGGGAGGCTGTCGATCATCTTGGCGCAGTTCAGTTCCTCGCCGTCCTCGGCCCCATCGAAGGCCGCGACCTGATCCCAGCCGGTGAAGTGCTTCGAGAACCGATAGGAGCCGCGATAGGTGCGGACGCCCGCGAACATGTCGTCGGCAAAGACGAAGCCGTTATCGAACGAGATTTCCGGCTTGGCCTCTGGCGCGAACAGCGAGCGCTGATAGACGCCCTCGCGCTCCTTGGTGCGAATGTGCGCGATCCGTTCCTTGACCTTGCGGGCCAGCGGATATTTGCACTGCATCAGCGCCGATAGCGGGATATTGCGCGGGCCGGTCAGATAGTTCACCAGATCGGTCAGCCAGCGGACGAGTTCGCCCTGGCCGATGAACTTGTCCCGCACCTGCCGGTCGAGGAACAGCACGAGCGCCTGCTCGCTCCAGCCCTCAACGGGAATGTCGAGCAGAAGCTGGGCGCTCTGGTCGGCGTGTTTCACGAACAGCCGTTGCTGGTCGATGTCGATCTCGAAAGTATCCGCCGTCGCCTGAATGGCGAAGTCCTTGACCTCCAGCTTGGGCGAATGGTCGGCCAGCGACCAGTCGTGATATTCCATCAATATGTCGGTGTCGGCCAGTTCAAGCTCGCCCTGCACCCATGCCATCAGCGCCGGGACGGTAAACGTCTCGCTCCGTTCTGCCGGTGAAGCATCGCGTTGATGCTCGGCTTCATAGCTCGCAACTTCCTCCCTAAAGCTGGAGGCTTCCGCTTCAGGCAGGGCCGCGACGAACTTCTCTTTCTCGGTCGGGCTGAGGAAGCCGGTGATCTTGACCACGGCCTTACCGTCAGCCCCGGCGGTGACACGCACCTTGGAGGGGGCAGCGGCTTCCAGCCCCTTCAGCGCGGCGGGATCAACGGCGATGGTCGTGGTCAGGCTCGGCTTCGCCCGGCGCGCATGGCCGAACAGACCTTCATTGAGGTCTAACTGCTCGGGCAGGATATTGTCCTCAGCCTCGCTCTCCTCGAAGCCCATCGAGACGAGCCGGTCGCGTAGCGCATTCGCGGCATCCGAGAACGACTTGGAGGTCAGATTGGCATAGGCACGATTGAGTGCGGGGATCGACCGACGCTTGGCGTAGGGCATCCGCAACACCCGTCCCAGAAGCTGCTCGGCATCCGTCGCGCTGTGGATGTTCGCCACCGAACAGAAAACATAGGCGAAGGAGCAGTCCCAGCCTTCCTTCAGCGCCTCCACGGTGATGATGAAATCAATCTCGCAACCCGGATCGAAGAGGTTGATGCCGTCGAGCTCGCGCTGATCGCCGGTGGCGACGGCAATGCGATGCTCGTCGATGCCCTCGACGTCGATCAGGTGCTGCTTCAGCACGGCGACGGTGACTTCCTCATCCTTATTCTGAGCCTGAAACAGCACGATGGGACGGATGTAATCACGCTCTCGCCGCGCATCCTCGGCAAGCTCGGCCCGTTTGGAGATCGCGCCGGTGACGGCAGCCTGCCATGTCTGATGCTCGGAGAGCATGACCGGCAGCTTTATCATCTCCTCGTCCTTCAACTCCTGCGCGGAAACCGAGTGCAGGATATTGGAGTTGGTGCGCGGGGTGGCGGTGAACTCGATGATCGCGGTTGGGTTCACCCGGCTCTGCATCTCGCGGGAGAGGCCGGTGACGGCCTTGTGCGCCTCGTCCACGATCATAAGCGGCTGGTGCAGATGCATGAGGTTGGCGAAGGAGAATTTGATCGTGCCCGCGCCCCTGTCGTCCTCGATCAGCTCCAGCCCCGGCATCTTGTCGGGGACGCCGGTGAAGTGCGGCTCCAGCATCTCGTGATGGGCATAGACCTTGCGGCCTTCAGTATCCTTCACTCGCAGGGTCTGGATCGTGGCGACCACGACGCAGCAATTGGATCGCAGATCATGCGGCAGAAGCTGAGCGAAGTCGCCAATGTCGAACACGCGCACGCGCCCGGCGAAGGCATCGTCCAGCGCGGCCCGATAGGGGTGGCGCGGGTTCTTGAGCGCGTCCACGGTCTGCTTGCGGATGGTGGTCGAAGGCACCAGCCACAGCACGAGCGGGAAGTCGCGCTCGATCCACGTCTCCTTGGCGATGTTGACGGCATAGGCCGCCAGCACCGTCTTCCCGCCGCCGGTCGGCAGGCGCAGGCAGACATAGGGGGTGTCCTCCTGGGCGTTCAGCGCCTTGTAATGGCCTGCAAAGCCCTTGAGCCGCTTCGCCATCTCCGGCTCCGCGACAATCGCCTCATAGGCGGCGCGGGGGCCTTCGACGCGAGCCTTCGCAAGGAACCGCCGCAGCGTGTCGAGCGCCTGGGCCTGATAGGTCTTGAGTTCCATTAGCCCCGCGCCTTCACATCATAGGGGGTCTGCTTGAAGCTGATCTGCTCATGCGTCAGCGTGGCATCGGACAGCACGGATCGCTCGCCATAGACGGTGACGGGACCGGCGAAGCCCTCCGGCAGTGCAGAGCGGATCACGGCCAGCGTCTTGCGGGTCAGCACATTGCCGCCGCTCACCGACTTGTCGCCCAGGATGCCGTTGTAGAGCAGCGCATAGGCCCGCCCGTCATGGACGCCGAGAACGGGCGACAGCGGATCAGATCGGGACCATGGCTGCCGCGTTTCCGAGAACCACACATGCGCGGCCAGCACCGGGAACTCGATGTCGGGGCGTATCTGCCCGGTCTCGTCGAACACCGATGCACCCAGCCGGAAATAGCGGAAGCCACCGCCGCCCTGCCAGTTCACGGCTTCGGAGATGCCGCCCTGTTCGCCGTCCACAACCTTCACCAGGCGCGGCTGGCAATGGCTCGCGGCATGATCGCCCATTTCGATGCCGATGTAGCGGCGGCCCATCTTGTGCGCGACCGCCGCCGTGGTGCCGGAACCGAGAAAGCTGTCGAGAACGAGGTCGCCGGGGTTCGTGGCGATGTGGAGGATGCGCTGGATCAGGCGTTCGGGCTTGGGAGTGCCGAAGCTGACGTCCGCCCCGAAGATCGCGTTTGCTTCTTTCTTGCTCTCGTCCGTGTGCCCCACCTCGTCATGTGGCCACCACGTCCAAGGCACCAAGCCTTCGACTTCGCTGAGAAAGCGAATGACGCTTGGCTGCGCCTTGCCATCCTTGCCCCAATAGATGCGTCCAGCGCCCTTCAGCTTCTCAAACTCACTTTCAATCATCGACCAGCATCGCCCCTCCGGCGGTCGATGCTTCACCCCCGCAGGCGAGACGATTTCATACATCTGGTTGGGCCGAAACCCCTGGGCAGTCATTGGAAGGCCACGCCACCGCTTCGCTGGATCTGTTTCCTTCGGATTTTCTGGATTGCGGTAAATTTTGGCCTGCCGCTCGTCCAACGGAACCTTGTTGCGGGATCGCTTGAACGCTTCAGGCGACCGTGAATAGACAGCGATGTATTCGTGAACGTCCCCGATCGCTTCGCGGTTTTCACGGGAGTAGCGTTTCTGCCAGACATTCGACGCGATGAAGTTCCGCCGCCCGAATACCTCGTCCATGATGACCTTGAGGTAGTGCCCCTCGTTGTCGTCGATGCTGACCCAGATGCTGCCATCTTCGGCCAGCAACTCGCGTAGCAATTCCAGTCGGGGCCAGATCATCGCCAACCATTGGCTGTGTTCCAGATTGTCGTCGTAATGCTCGAAGGCAGAGCGGGTGTTATAGGGCGGGTCGATGTAGATGCACTTCACCTGCCCGGCATAGAAGGGCAGCAGCGCCTTCAGAGCGTCAAGATTGTCGCCCTGGACCAGCATGTTGCCGCTATCTCGATCACCATGGCCGAGATCGGGGATTTCCTCCAGCAGCCGGTAGGGCACATGCGCGGCAGCCCTGATGTCCTCGTCCCTCGTCAACCATCGCAAAGTCGGCATCAGCTATGTATCGCCCCCCAAACCTAAACACTTGCCCGCAGCCCTATCTGATTTGCCTGATGGTTGAAAATCTTATTGCGGACCTGAACGTCACGAACAGACAGAATTGCAATTAATTGCACAACGGCTCTGACGCGCCACGACACCGCATTGGAACGGCTCAGATGAGGATAGTCAGCTTAAGATCGAACGCCTTGCAGCGCCCTTACAGCTATTTCGAGTTCAGAGACGCGAGCCTCCAGATCAGGGCCGGGTGCGGCTTTTGCAGCGGCCGCCTTGGCCGTCTGCACGAACGACAAGCCACTCGACTGCCCATCGCCCCGAACACTCGCTTGTAGGCGAGCAACGATCTCACTGTTCAGCGAACGCCCGTTCCCGCGTGCCGCCGTGTCGAGTTCGTCCTTGAGTTCGCGCGGCATTCTCAAGCCATAGGGCGTTATGCTTGCCATCGGTGCGTCGGCAGACGGGGCTTTGCGAGATGATGCTTTTCTCATGGCTACACTGAAGCTCATTTTTGCTCTTGCCTCAATACATTCATTGTAGCTACATTGTAGCTCTTTTAAAGGAGGCAAAGCTATGCATACCCACGATGTTCAACCGACGAGCCTGCGGTTGCCCGCCGATCTGAAGGCGCAACTGAAAGATCGGGCGATGACCAACCGGCGCTCCCTGACTGGAGAAATTATCGCGATCCTGGAGCGAGTGATCGCTACCGAAGCGAAGGAGGCAGCGTGATGTCGACCATCAAAGTTCACAGCGAGTTCACGCCGCCACAACCCATCATCGTCCGGGGCATCCACGCCGAAACACATGAAACAAAAATGATCGTGAAGGGGGTCCGCGTCGAACGTCCGAATGACAGTGTTCTGGCCCCCAGCGAAAAGGGATCGACCCATGCCTGATCCCATCCGTGCCGCCGTATATGCGAGGTTCAGCACCGACCTTCAGAACGAAAAGAGTGCCGACGATCAGATAGTCCTTTGCCGGACCTATGCCGCTAACAACGACTTTCAAGTCGTGGCGGCCTATGACGACAAGGCGAAGAGCGGGGCGTCTATGTTCAACCGCGATGGTTTGCTCGCCATGCTAGCCGACGCGAAGGCGGGTAAGTTCAAAGCGATCATCGTGGAACACCTAGACCGTTTGTCTCGTGACATGGCGGACTTGGCAACGATCAAAAAGCAGATGGACTTCCTCGGCGTCAGCCTGATCGAAGTTCATGGGGGTGAAGCCAATTCCCTCATCGTGGGACTTCGCGCGATCATCGCCCAGCAATTCCGCGAGGATAATGTCCACAAAGTCCGGCGGGGGATGCAGGGCGTTATCCGCAGTGGCCGGAGCGCCGGGGGCAAGGCATATGGCTATACCCCTGATCCAGGCAATCGAGGCGTCCTTGAGATCGTGCCAGAGGAAGCCGAAGTCGTCCTTCGCATCTATCAAGAATATCACGATGGCAAATCCCCGAAAGCGATCTGCCGCGATTTGAACGCCGACGGCGTCCCCGCGCCACGGGGCAAGCTGTGGGCACCGTCTGCCCTTATCGGCTCCGCAGATCGGGGGTCAGGAATACTCCGTAATCCGCAATACAAGGGCAAGCCGATCTGGGGCAAGAACCAGATGGTGAAGAACCCTGACACCGGCAAGCGCGTGTCCCGGTCCAACCCTGAGAGCGAACGACTGCACCAAGACGCTCCCCATCTGGAGATCGTCCCGCCCACCTTGTTTGATGCCGTTCAGGAGCAGCTAGAAGCCCGATCCACCGGCAAGCGTAGCGGCATCGTCAACAAGCGTCGTCCCGTGCGCTTACTGTCCGGCCTCATTAAGTGTGGTGCCTGTGGCCATGGCATGGCGGTAGCTGGCACCGATAAGAGCGGGCGTACCCGTATTCGCTGTTCGGCTCACACCAATTCGGGAGCCTGTCCCGATCACAAAACCTTCTATCTTGCGGACGTAGAGGCGCTAGTAATCGACACCCTTGTCGATGAACTGGCCACTGAGGAACAGGTGAACCGCTATGCGAAGGCATGGCTGGAGGGGCGGCACAAGGAAGCCGCGAAGGACGTTGCCCGCCGTGCCAAGGCCGAAACCCGCAAGAAGGCCATCGGCAAGGAACTGGACCGCATCAACAAATTGCTGGCCAAAGGCATTGGCGATGAACAGTCGCTAGATGCCATGTCCAAGGAATTGCGGGCGGAGCATGACCAGCTACAGGCCCAGTTGGACAAGGAGCCTCCCGCGTCCAATGTCGTAGTGCATCCGGCAGCCGTGGCAGCGTTCGCCGAACGCCTGAAGGCGAGCCGCATCAAGCTGGAAACGGCCCTGCACCTGTTGGAGGGCACTGGCGACCTGCACCGGATGATTAGGGAAGTCGTGGCGTCCGTCACGCTCTATCGCGATGACGAAAAGCGCATGGTTGCCCACATCACGACGTTGCTAGACCCGTTCACCGCTGAAGGGACGGCTGCAATGGGAAAAATCCACAACCCCGAAGGGGGCTGTCAAGTTGGTAGCGGAGGAGGGACTTGAACCCCCGACACGCGGATTATGATTCCGCTGCTCTAACCAGCTGAGCTACTCCGCCCCGGCATCGACGGGCGATGCGGCGGGGCTATACGCATGGCCGTTCCCAGGGTCAACTGGCGTCGGGCGTCGGCGCGCGATAGACCCTGTTTCCGAGTCGAAAAAAGCAAATCGGGAGGAAGAACCTTGGATCGTTATGATGTGCTGATCGTCGGTGCGGGCCATGGCGGGGCGCAAGCAGCGCTCGCGTTGCGGCAGCAGAAATTCGAAGGAACGATCGGCCTTCTCGGCGACGAGCCCGAGCCGCCTTATGAGCGTCCGCCGCTTTCCAAGGAATATTTCTCCGGCGAAAAAACGTTCGAGCGGATTCTGATCCGCCCCCCCGCTTTCTGGGGCGAACGCAATATCGACCTGCTGCTGAACCGGCGCGTGACGGCGGTCGATCCGGACGCACACAGCGTCACCACCGAGGATGGCGCGACGATCGGCTACGGCACGCTGATCTGGGCGACCGGGGGCAGCCCGCGCCGGCTGGCGTGCGAGGGGCATGATCTCGCCGGCGTGCATGCGGTGCGCACGCGCGCCGATGCGGACGCGATGCTCGCCGCGATCGATCGCGTTCAGAACGTCGTCGTGATCGGCGGCGGCTATATTGGGCTTGAGGCGGCGGCGGTGCTCACCAAGTTCGGCAAGAAGGTGACGGTGCTGGAAGCGTTGGACCGCGTGCTCGCGCGCGTCGCCGGCGAGCCCCTGTCGCGCTTCTATGAGGCCGAGCATCGCGCGCATGGCGTCGACGTCCGCCTGGGTGCGCGCGTCGAGGGCATGGTCGGCTTCCAGCCGCTCGACGATGCCGTGGAGGAAGCGCGCGTCACCGGCGTCAAGATGGCCGACGGCGAGCTGATCCCCGCCGAGATGGTGATCGTCGGCATCGGCATCCTGCCGGCGGTCGAGCCGCTGCTGGCCGCCGGCGCCCAGGGCGGCAACGGCGTCGATGTCGACGCGCAATGCCGCACCTCGCTGCCCGATATCTATGCGATCGGCGATTGCGCCGCCCATGCCAATCCTTTCGCCGATGGCGTGAAGATCCGCCTCGAATCGGTGCAGAATGCCAATGACCAGGCGACGACGGCAGCCAAGGCGATCATGGGGCAGGATGCGACTTATCATGCGGTGCCCTGGTTCTGGTCCAACCAATATGATCTGCGCCTGCAGACGGTGGGCCTGTCGACCGGGCATGACGATCTCGTCGTTCGCGGCGATCCGGCGACGCGCAGTTTCTCGGTGATCTATCTGAAGGGCGGCAAGGTGATCGCGCTCGATTGCGTCAACGCCACCAAGGATTATGTCCAGGGTCGCGCGCTGGTGACGGGGGGCATTGCCGCGCCGCGCGACCGGCTGGCCGATGCGAACGAGCCGTTGAAGGCGTTGGCGGCGGCATGAGCATGAGCGGGAACCGGGCGGCTCGCCTCACGTTCCCGCTTTCCCACCGACGGCAAAGGAAGCGGCGATGGAACTCCAGATATCGCTTGAAACGGTATGTCGGCTGATCGTGCGCGCGCGCGAGCTGGAGGCGCAGGTTCCCGCGATCGAGGCCGACGATGAGCCCGACCCCGAGGATTCGGACGACGAGCGCGCCGTCCTTGAGGACGAATCGAACGAGGCGATCGAAGCGGAGGTCATGGCGGCCCTTGAAGACCTCGCCGATGACGAGTTGGCGGAGCTGCTCGCGCTCGCTTGGGTGGGGCATGGCACCTACGATATCAGCGAGTGGGACGAGGCGCTGGAACAGGCGCAGGATCCCGACGGCGAGAGCCCGATCGACCAGCTTCTCGACATGCCGACATTGTCCGCCGATCTCGATGCCGGCCTCGCCGCCTTCGATCTCAGTTGCGAGGGGCTGGGGCAGCTCGACTGAAAAACGCCGCGCGCTCTTGCGTCGGCGCGCCTTGCGGGGCCATCAGGCGGCACATTCCTGATGGAGCAAGGCTTGATGCAGATCGTCCTCATTCCCGGGCTGATGAATGACGGCTGGGTGTGGCGCGATCAGGTCGGGCCGCTTTCCCGCGTCGCGCCGGTCCGGATCGCGCGCAATGACGGCTGCGACAGCCTTGCCGCGATGGGCGCGCGGCTGCTCGAAGGGGCGGACGACCAGCTCTGGCTGATCGGCCACTCGATGGGTGGGCGCGTTGCGCTCGAAGCCTGGGCGCAGGCGCCCGGACGGATCGCCGGCATGGCGCTGTTCAGCACCGGCGCGCACGGCCCGCGCGAGAGCGAGCGGCCGGGGCGGATGCGCCTCGTCGAACTGGCGCGTGAGCAGGGGTTGGGCGCGGTTGCGGCCGAATGGCTGCCGCCTATGCTGGGCAAGTCCGGACTGGCCGATGGGGCGCTCGTGCATGGGATAACCGCAATGCTGAAGCGCGCGACGCCGGACATCTTCGCCGCGCAACAGCGGGCGCTGCTGGGGCGTGAGGATCGACTGCCCCTGCTCGCGACCATCTCTTGTCCCACGCTTGTCGCGACCGGCCGCGAAGACGGATGGGCGTCAACCGCCCAGCATGCGGAGATCGCCGAGGCCATCCCCGGCGCCGAACTGCGCGTGATCGAGGGTGCGGGCCATATGATGCCCGTCGAGGCACCCGAGGCGGTGAATATGATGCTGCTCGACTGGCTGGCGCGTCACGCTTGAACTGTCAGGCCAGCAAGGGCTGGCATGGCGTGCGGGATCGGTGAACCAAACGGCACGGATCGTTCGACGCACCACTCCGTCACCCGGCGAAAGCCGGGATCTATGGATGCGGCTCGCCTCCTTATAAAGACTCGCCGTCCGGCTTTTGCCGGAATGACGATGGGATAGGGGAAGACGTGTCGCCTTCCCCACTTTCCCAATCAGCCTTGCGTTTCGAGCTGCTTTTCGAGGTCGCCCAGCACCTTGTAGCAGGGCAGCACCTGCGCCACCGAGCTGTTCGGCTCGCGGCCTTCCTGGATGGCGGAGATGAATTCGCGGTCCTGCAGTTCGATGCCGTTCATCGACACCGCAACCTTCGACACGTCGATCGGTTCTTCCTTGCCGTCCACCAGATCGTCGTAGCGCGCGATATAGGTGCCGTTGTCGCAGATGTAGCGGAAGAAGGTGCCGAGCGGGCCGTCATTGTTGAACGACAGGCTGAGCGTGCAGATTTTGCCGCCGCTGGTGCGCAGCTGGATCGACATGTCCATCGCGATGCCAAGTTCGGGATGCTTCGGCCCCTGTACGGCGTTGGCGATCGTGATTTCTTCCTGCGTCTGGTAACGGAACAGGTCCACGGTGTGCGCGGCGTGGTGCCACAGCAGATGATCGGTCCACGAACGCGGCTGGCCGAGCGCGTTCATGTTGGTGCGGCGAAAGAAATAGGTCTGCACGTCCATCTGCTGGATCGCGAGATCGCCCGCGACGACGCGATTGTGAATCCACTGGTGCGACGGATTGAAACGGCGCGTGTGGCCGACCATGCAGACTTTGCCCGTCTCCTTCTGGACCTTGAGCACTTCTTCGGCCTCGGCCCAGCTATCCGCCAGTGGAATCTCCACCTGCACATGCTTGCCCGCGCGCATCGCGGCGATCGCCTGCTCGGCGTGCATCTGCGTCGGCGTGCACAGGATGACGGCATCGACATCGTCACGCGCCAGCGCTTCGTCCAGTTCGGTGGTGGCGTGGGCGGCGCCATAACGGGCGGCCACCTCCTGCGCCTGATCGAGGCGGCGGCTGACGATCGAGGCGATCTCGACGCCGTCGATATTCTTGAGGCCGTCCAGATGCTTGATGCCGAAGGCGCCGGCGCCGGCGAGAGCTATTCTCATGTGCGATCCTTTCCAATCTATACCCTGCTGCCGTGCACGACAGGAGGAATTGGGGAGAGACGATGACGGGCACCCATTTTGAGGGACAAGCCCGCCTCGCCCTTCGTTCGATCCTCTCCCCCGCCGTGGAGGAGAGGATATAAGGCGGCTCAGGCCGGTTCGAGCACCATCTGGCCAAGCGCGGTATTCGACGCCGGAATGTGATAGAAGCGATGGATTTCCTTCGCCTTCTCGCCCAGCGCGCCACGCATGATGAGCCACATCACCAGCTCGATCCCTTCCGAGCCCGATTCGCGCAGATATTCGATGTGCGGCATCTTGCGCAGGCGCTCGGGATTGGCGGTGATGTCGTCCATGAACGCGGTGTCGAACTCCTTGTTGATGAGGCCCGCGCGCGGCCCCTGAAGCTGGTGGCTCATGCCGCCCGTGCCCCAGACCTGGACGTTCAGATCCTCCTCGAAGCTCTCCACCGCGCGCTTGATCGCCTCGCCCAGCATCCAGCAGCGATTGCCCGAGGGCGGCGGATAGGTGACGACGTTGACGGGCAGCGGAATGACCTTGCACGGCCATTCCTTCGGCTCGCCGAACATCATCGACAGCGGCACGGTACAGCCATGGTCGACATCCATCTGGTTCATGATGGTCATGTCGAATTCGTCGAGGATCAGCGACTGGGCAATGTGCCAGGCGAGGTCCGGATGGCCGATCACGTCGGGCACCGGGCGCGGCCCCCAGCCCTCGTCGGCTGGCTTGAAGCTTTCCGCGCAGCCGATCGCGAAGGTCGGGATGATGTTCATGTCGAAGGCCGAGGCGTGGTCGTTATAGACCAGGATCACGACGTCCGGCATGTTTTCGGGCTTGGCGATCCAGTCCTTCACCCACTGATAGCCCTGGAAAACCGGGCCCCAATAATCGTCACCGGTCTTGCCGGTCTGGATCGCGGCGCCAAGCGCCGGAATGTGGCTGCTCGTCAGCCCGGCGGTAATGCGCGCCATTTCAATAGCCTCCCTTGCTCGAACGCACGCCTTCGGGCGAACGGCCGCCGCTCAGCATCATCTGGGCATATTCCTCCTGCGTCATGCCGGTCATCGAGCCGGCCGCGAACTGGAAGCTCTTGCCGTCGGTCGAGAACAGCTTCGACAGGAAGTAGATATTGCCGCCTTCGTCGATCATCGCGTTATAATCGCGCGCGAGAACGGCCGCCTTCTGCTCCGGCGTCAGGTTCCACTTGTCGAGATAGGCGCTCTCGTCCGCGCGAAACGCGTCGCGGTTCTCGGCCTTCATCAGGCTCATCGCGAACTGGTTGAGGTTATAGCCCTTGCGCGCGCGCTTCGCGGTGAACACCCGGGTGCCGGGTATATCGTCGAATTCGGCAAGATAGCTGTGTATGTCCTTGATAGTCATTGCAAAATCAGTCTTTCCAGTAAAGTCGCATCGGGTTGTCGACCAGCAGCTTGCGTTGCAGTTCGGCCGTCGTCGCGATGCGAGGTATATAGTCGACCAGGTTCCCGTCGTCAGGGGCGTGCGTGGTCATGTTGGGATGCGGCCAATCGGTGCCCCAAAGCACGCGGTCCGGAAACAAATCAACGATCTTTTTCGCGAACGGCACGACATCGTCATAGCGGGGTGGCCCCGATTTTGACAGGCGATCAGGGCATGTAACCTTTGACCAGACATTCGAATGTTCGGCCATGAACTTGACGAACAAGCCGAATTCCTCTCCGTCGACCGGCTTCGTCACGTCCGGCGTACCCATATGGTCCACCACCACGACCGTTGGCAGCGAGGTGAAGAAATCCCACCGCTCGGCCAGATCGGCGGCTTCGAAATAGATGATGACGTGCCAGCCATAGGCCGCGATCTTCTCGATGATGCCATGATAATAGGCGTCGGGCTTGGGATCGACGAGACGACGCACGAAATTGAAGCGCACGCCGCGCACGCCCGCCTCATGCATCTCGGCCAGCGCCTCATCGGTCACGTCGGGGCGCACGGTGGCGATCCCCCTCGCCCGCCCGTTCGCCCGGCGGACGGCATCGATCATCGCGCGATTGTCCGCCCCGTGGCAGGTCGCCTGGACGACGACGTTACGCTCGAAGCCCAGGAAATCGCGTGTCTCGAACAGCTTTTCCCAGCCCGCGTCGCACGGCGTGTATTTGCGCTCGGGCGCGAAGGGGAAGACGTCGCCCGGCCCGAAGACATGGCAGTGCGCGTCCACCGCGCCGGCAGGAAGCTGGAACGTCGGCTTGGACGGATTGGGATCGAAGCAGATCCAGCCCGGATCCATCGTGAAGGCGGGGGCCGTCGCCATCAGAGCCCCCGCGCCTTGAGCTGCGCGTCGAGGCGCGGATAGACGCGCCGCGCATTGCCCGAATAGACCTTCGTCCGGTCCTCCTCCGACAGGCCGAGCGCGTCGACATAGCGCTTCGTATCATCGAAATAATGGCCGGTTTCCGGATCGATGCCGCGCACCGCGCCCACCATTTCGGAGCCGAACAGGATGTTGTCGATATCGATCACCTTGAACAGCAGGTCGATCCCCGGCTGGTGATAGACGCAGGTGTCGAAATAGACGTTCTTCATCACATGCTCGGCCAGCGGCGGCTTCTTCAGCATGTCGGCCAGGCCGCGATAACGGCCCCAATGATAGGGCACCGCGCCGCCGCCATGCGGGATGATGAAACGCAGCGTCGGGAAATCCTTGAACAGGTCGCCTTCGAGGAACTGCATGAAGGCGGTGGTGTCCGCATTGATGTAATGCGCGCCGGTGGCGTGGAAATTGGCGTTGCAGCTCCCCGAGACGTGGACCATCGCGGGCACGTCAAGCTCGACCATCTTCTCGAAGAAGGGATACCAGCTCTTGTCGGTGAGCGGCTGTGAGGTCCAGTTCCCGCCCGACGGATCGGGGTTGAGGTTGCAGCCGACGAAGCCCAGCTCGTTCACGCAGCGCTCCAGCTCCCCGATCGAATGATCGATCGAGACGCCCGGCGATTGCGGAAGCTGGCAGACGCCGACGAACGTCTCGGGATAGAGGGTGGCGACGCGATAGATGAGATCGTTGCAGCGGCGCGTCCACGCCTGGCTGACCTTCTCGTTGCCGACATGGTGCGCCATTCGCGAGGCGCGCGGGGAGAAGATCGTCATGTCCGCGCCGCGCTCCTTCAGCAGGCGCAACTGGTTCTTCTCGATCGATTCGCGGATTTCGTCGTCGGAGATGTCAGGATAGGTCGGATCGACATCGCCGCCGGCCTTGAACGCGGCCTTCTGCTGATCGCGCCACAGATCGTGCGCTTCGGGAGCGGTGGTATAATGGCCGTGGCAGTCGATAATCATGGCGTCTCCATTCTCCCGTCCTGTCGGGAGGTCGTTGATCTAGCGCAATTGGGCGCGAATGGCGTCAATCATCGCGGCGACGCTGCCCGCGTCGCGCGCCTCGCCGAACTGCGCAGCCCAGGCCTGCCGCTCGGCGGTGGCGGCGGCCATCAGCGGCGCGATGCCCGTTTCCTCCACCGTCCGCGCCGCCTCGCGCATCTCCTCCGCACGGCGCGTGCCATGTTCGAGCGAGCGCGAGATCATGTAGGTGGCGAGCTTCTCCCAATCGTCGGACGGAAGAAGGTTGGAGAGCGAGCGGAGCACCGGCTCCTCCACGCCCCACGCCCGCGCGGCGAGCATCGATTCGGTGAGCAGCGCCTCGACGCCTTTGATCATCACCGAACGGCATAATTTGGTGGCCGACGCCTTGCCCAGCTCCTCCGAGCAGAAGGCGGCGCCCGAAAAGCCGAGCGCGCCCGCCACGCCGGCGAAGGCGCGTGCATGCGGCCCGCCGAGCAGCATCGGCGCCGCGATCCGCTTCGGCTCGATCGGCGACATGACCGATGCCTCGACATAGCGCCCGCCCGCCGCCTCGACGGCCTTGGCGCTCGCCTGCTTCTGGCCGGGCGAGGCCGAATTGAGATCGAGAAACCAGGCGTTTGCGGCAAGGCCGGTTGCTGCCGCCCCGGCCGCCGCGAGATCGTTCGCCGCCGTCACCGCGCTGATGACGAGCGCGGCGCCCTGCACCGCCTCGGCCGCGGAAGACGCCGGCGCGATGTCGAGCGCGGCCGCGTTGCGCGACGCCCGGCTGTCGGGATCGGCGAAGGCCGTGTCCCACGCGGCCAGATCGTCCTCGCCCGCCGTGCGGAGGTCCTCCGCCAGCACGCGGCCGACTTCGCCCAGGCCGATGAGCGCGATCCTCATTGTCCGGCCCACACCGCGCCGGGAATGAACACTTCGCCGCGCATCAGCAGCCGCGCCGTCCTGAGCAGCGCCGCCTGCTTCACATGCACCTCGCCATCGTCCACCGACACGTCCATCGCCACGGTGAAGAAGCCGGTGGGGTGCTCCACCTCCAGATTGGCGGGATCGGAAACGGTGGCCACCTCGGCGGCGACCGAGCCGGGGACGAGGCAGGCGGTCGCCACCGAAACCGCGCCGAACACGCCGATCGCCTCATGCACGCGATGCGGGATGAAGGTACGCGTCGCCACCACGCCGCCCTTCTGCGCGGGCGCGAGCAGGCTCATCTTCGGCACCGTCTTGTTGGTGACATCGCCGAGGTTCATCAGCCGGCCGGCGGCGAGCCGGATCGCCTCCACCTTCGCCTTCAGCGCCGCATTGCCCTCCAGCTCCGCCGGCGCCTCATAGCCGGTGACGCCGAGGTCGGCCGCCTTCAGGCAGACGACGGGCATGCCGTTATCAATGCAGGTGACGCGGACGCCCTCAATCTCGTCGACCGCATGGCCGGTGGGCAGCAGCGCGCCGCAGGACGATCCCGCCACGTCGAGGAAATCGATCGGGATCGGAGCATGCGTGCCCGGAACACCGTCGATCCGCGCCTCGCCGTCATAGCGCACCACGCCGCCCGGCGTCTGGACATGGGCGATCGCCAGGCTCTGCGTATTCTCCATCCAGATGCGCACCGAAGTGGTGCCGTCGCGCGCCTCGACCAGCCCTTCCTCGATCGCGAAGGGGCCGATCGCGGCGAGGAGGTTGCCGCAATTCTGGTTGTCCGAAACCTCGGCGCGATCGGGCCAGACCTGGAGGAAAAGATAATCGACATCGGCGTCGTCGCGCGCCGACGCATTCACCACCGCCACCTTGCTCGTCAGCGGGTGCGCACCGCCCATGCCGTCTATCTCGCGCGGATCGGGCGACCCCATTGCGGCGAGCAGCACCGCATCACGCGTCGCCCGATCGGTGGGCAGATCGCCGGCATGAAAATAGAGCCCCTTCGAGGTGCCGCCCCGATAGACCGAGCAGCGGATGGCGGTCTGTTTCATCAGTCCTCCGCGTCGATATAGCGCAGGCCCCGCTCGGCCAGCCGCTCGCGCATCTTGTAGAGATCGAGGCCGAGTTCGCCGTTGGCGAGCCGGGTGCGCTTGTCCCCCTCATTGGCTTCGCGCGCCTGCGCCTTCTTCAGCACCTCGGCCGCATCCTCGCGCCGCACGCAGACGACGCCATCGTCATCGGCCACGATCACGTCGCCGGGGCGGACATAGGCGCCCGCGCAGACGATCGGCGTCTGGACATTGCCTATCGTCTCCTTGACCGTCCCCTGCGCGAAGATCGCCTTCGACCAGACGGGGAACTTCATTTCGGTGAGGTCCGCCGCATCGCGCACGCCCGCGTCCATGATGAGGCCACGCACGCCGTGCGCCATCAGGCTGGTGGCCAGCAGGTCGCCGAAATAGCCGTCGTCGCAGGGGCTCGTCGGCGAAACGACGAGGATGTCGCCGGGCTTCGCCTGCTCGACCGCGACATGGATCATCCAATTGTCGCCGGGCGCCGTCTCGCAGGTGAGCGCGTTGCCGGCGATTCGGACGGGGCGATAGATCGGGCGCATATAAGCGGCGAGCAGGCCGGTGCGGCCCTGCGCCTCATGGACGGTCGCGACGCCCAGCTTGGCCAGCGCGTCCACCAGCTCCATGTCTGTTCTTTTGGTATTGCGAACGACGACGCCCATCCCGATTCCTTCCTGTCGATTTGCGCGGTTGCCTTAGCAACCGGCCGGCCGTCGCGGCAAGCCGGACAGACCCAAATCCCATATGGAGACGGGGTCGCTAGATTTCGACCTGACTGCCCAGCTCGACCACGCGGTTGGTAGGCAGGCGGAAGAACTCCATCGCGCTTTCGGCGTTGCGCAGCATCCAAGCGAACAGTTTCTCCCGCCACAGCGCCATGCCGGGGCGCGAGGAAGGGATGAGCGTCTGCCGTGCGAGGAAGAAGCTGGTGTCCATCATCTTGAATTCGGGCCCGCAGCCCGTCGCCGTCGCCAGCGCTGCCGGCACGTCGGGTTCCTCCATGAAGCCGTAGCGCACGACGAGCCGGTAGAAGCCCTGTTCGAGATTCTCCAGCGCGGTGCGGTTCTCCGCGTCGACGAAGGGCACATCCTCGATCTTGACGGTGAGCAGGACGACGCGCTCGTGCAGCACCTTGTTGTGCTTCAGATTGTGGAGCAACGCGTGCGGCACGCCTTCGGCCGCCGATGTCATGAAGACGGCGGTGCCCGGCACGCGCGTCGCCGAATTGACCGCCGATTTGACGAACACCGCCACCGGCATCGCCGACTCGCGCATCCGGTCGATCATCAGGGTGCGCCCGCGCGCCCAGGTAGTGAGCAGCGCAAAGACGATGAAGCCCACCAGCAGCGGGAACCAGCCGCCATCGGGCACCTTCGTGAGGTTCGCCGCGAAATAGGCGAAATCGACGCAGAAGAAGGCGAAGACCAGCAACCCCGCGCCGATCTTGTTCCAGCGCCACAGGCTGTAGAAGACAACGGCCAGCAGGAAGGTGTCGATCAGCATCGCGCCCGTCACCGCGATGCCATAGGCCGCCGCGAGGTTCGACGAGGTCTGGAAGATCAGGACGAGCAGGATCACCATCACCATCAGCGCCCAGTTTATTACCGGGATATAGATCTGGCCGATCGCCGTCGTGCTGGTGTGCGTGATCCGAAGGCGCGGCATGAAGCCCAGTTGGATCGCCTGCTGCGTTACCGAGAAGGCGCCCGATATCACCGCCTGGCTGGCGATCACCGCCGCCATCGCCGCCAGGATGACGAGCGGCAGCCGCACGCTTTCGGGCGCGAGCAGGAAGAAGGGATTCTGGATCACCTCATGCGCGGTCGCCGGATCGGCGAGGATCATCGCCCCCTGCCCCAGATAATTGAGCATCAGCGCCGGCAGGACGAACGCCATCCACGAGATCCGGATCGGGTTACGCCCGAAATGACCCATGTCGGCATATAGTGCCTCCGCGCCCGTCACCGCGAGAACGACCGATCCCATCGCGAGGAAAGCGGCCACTCCGTCGTCGAGGAAGAAGGCGATCGCATAGGTGGGCGAGAGCGCCTTCAGGATCGTCAGGTCGCCCGCGACGTGGGTTATGCCAAGTACCGCGAGGACGAGGAAATAGAGAGCCATGATCGGGCCGAACAGCATGCCCACCTTCGCCGTGCCGCGCGACTGGAGCATGAACAGGCCGATCAAAATGCCCACCGATATGGGCAGCACCAGCGGTGTGAAACCCGCTTCGACCACGGTCAGGCCCTCCACCGCCGAAAGGACGGAGATGGCGGGCGTTATCATCGAATCGCCGTAAAAGAGCGCGGTGGCGAACACGCCCAGCAGGACGATGCCCCGCGTCCAGCGGGCGCCCTGCGACTTGCGGTTGATGAGCGCGAGGAGCGCGAGGCTGCCGCCCTCGCCCTTATTGTCCGCGCGCATGATGATGGTGACATATTTGATCGTCACCACCAGCATCATCGACCAGAAGATCAGGCTGAGCACACCCAATATGTGGAGTTCGTCGGGCTCGAGATGGTGATGGCCGGCGAATGCCTCGCGAAAGGCGTAGAGCGGGCTCGTCCCGATATCGCCGAAGACGACACCGATCGCGCCCACCGACAGCTTGAGGAGGCTGCCATGGCTCTGGCCAGGCGTTGCCTCGCCGGCGCTGTCGCCGGCGGAAATGGCATCCTTCATCGCCGGGCTGTCTCTGCCGCGCTCATCAAGCGTTCGAATATCCGTCTGCCCATTTCGTACGCCCGAAAGGCCCCCCGTGGCGACTGCGGCGCGGCCCTAGCACGCCCCCTTGCGGGCTGCAACGGCCGCGCGACAATCCCGCGCAAGGCGCGCTATAAACGCGCCAGCCGCATTCGGGAGGCATAGGTGCGCGTAGGAATTCCCCGCGAAATCAAGAATCACGAATATCGCGTCGGCCTCACCCCGGCGGCGGTGCGCGACGTGGTCGCCGCCGGACATGAGGTTCTTGTCGAGACGGAAGCCGGCGCGGGAATCGATTTCACCGATGAGGATTATCGCGCGGCCGGCGCAGGGATCGCCCCCGATCCCGCCGCCCTGTTCAGGTCGAGCGACCTGATCGTCAAGGTGAAGGAGCCGCAGCCGCGGGAGATCGCGCTGCTGGAGCCGAGGCACGTCCTCTTCACCTATCTCCATCTGGCCGCCGACAGGGCGCAGGCCGAAGGGCTGATGCGATCGGGCGCGACCTGCATCGCCTATGAAACGGTGACGGGCAGGAACGGCTCGCTGCCGCTGCTGCGGCCGATGTCGGAGGTGGCCGGGCGCATGGCGATCCATGTCGGCGCGCATTATCTGGAGAAGGATCAGGGCGGGCGCGGCGTGCTGTTGGGCGGCGTGCCGGGGGTAGCGCCGGCGCGCGTCGCGATCCTCGGCGGCGGCGTCGCCGGCTTCAATGCCGCGCAGATGGCCGTAGGGCTGGGTGCGGACGTAACCCTCTACGACATTTCGAACGACCGCCTTGCCGAGGTCGACGCCCTGTTCGGCGGCCGGATCAAGACGGGCTATGCCAGCAAGGCCGCGATCGCCAGTGCGGTGGCGCGCGCGCATCTGGTGATCGGTGCGGTGCTGATCCCCGGCGCGGCGACGCCCCGGCTCGTCACGCGCGAGATGGTTCGCACGATGAAGCGCGGCGCGGTCCTCGTCGATATCGCGATCGATCAGGGCGGCTGCTTCGAGACGTCACATCCGACGACGCACACCGACCCCGTCTTCGTCGAGGAAGGCGTGGTGCATTATTGCGTCAGCAACATGCCCGGATCGGTGCCGCGCACCTCCACCTTCGCGCTCAACAACGCCACCCTGCCCTTCATTCTGAAGCTGGCCAATGAAGGCGCCGAAGCGGCCATGCGCGCCGATCCACACCTCGCCGCCGGCCTCAACATAGCAGAGGGCCGGATACGCCACCCGGCGGTCGCGGAGGCGCTCAACCTGCCGCTCGGGTGAGGTCAATCGACATTCGGCCCATCCCCCGTCATTCCGGCGAAATCCGGAATCCATGGACGGCGGGACAATCCATAATGAAGCGAGCCGCGTCCATGGTCCCACGACTTTCATCAGGGGTGACAGGGGAATATCCGAATCTTTAGGGTCCGCCAACCTGCCCTTGCATGCCGCGTACCTCGGCCAGCCTTTGCTCCAGCTCCGGCCGCCACGGCGCGCGCGCGGGCGTGCGATCGAGCAGCGATTGCCAGATCGCGATCGCCCGGTCGAACTGCCCCGCCTGCGCATAAGCAAGGCCGAGGAAATAAGGCGGGCCGGGATGCTCTGGACTGAGCTTGGCCGCGCGCTCGAACGCGAGGCGCGCGGCGGGCGAGATCAGCCCCTGCGAATAGGTGACGAGCGCATTGCCGAGGCCGACCCACAGGTCCGCGCTGCTCGGCCGCTGGTTCAGCGCGGCGCGGATCGTCGCGATCGCATAGGCGTCGAGCCCGCGCTCGTGGAGGTTCTCCGCCGCCGTCAGCACGTCGACATCGCTGCCCACCTCGGCCAGCATGCCTTCGGGGGACTTAGGGAAATCCTTGGTCGGTTGCTCGGCCGAAGCGGCGGGGCGCGTCGGGCTGCCGCTCTGAAAGGGACTGCCCTGCCAGGCATAGCCCGCGACCCCCAGCAGCAGCGCCGCGCCCAGATAGTCGAGCGAGGCGCGCGGCAGATTACCGAACCGCCAGAGGCCAAGGCCGGTGACGACCGCCAGCACGCCCAGGATAAGCCAGCCCATCAGCCCCTCTTGCTCCGCTTGAAACGCCCGCGCGCCAACCACAAGCCGACGAGCAGCAGGATGATCGGCAGGCCCCAGAGCGGCCAGGTCATGCGGTTGAGCGTCGGCTCATAGCTTACCCAACTGCCATAACGCTGCACGAGCCAGGCGCGGATTTGCTCGGGCGATTCGCCCGCCGCGATCCGGCGACGGACGAGCGCACGCATGTCGCCCGCCATCTCCGCATTCGAATCGGCGATCGACTGGCCCTGGCAGACGAGGCAGCGCAGCGTCTCCATCAGCGCCTTCGCCTCGGCCTCCTGCTTCGGATCGGGAAGCTGCGTGTCCGCCAGTTCCGCCGCCGGCATCAGCGAGTCGGCCAGCACCGGCGCCGAAAGCGCCAGCAACGCCCCAAGGCAGGGCAGGAGCAGCGCGCGCCGCATCACCGCGCCGCCCGCACCGCCGCCAGCAGCGCCGGCACGTCCTCGGGCATGATCTGGCCGATATGCTGATGGCGGATGATGCCCTTGCCATCGACGACGAAGGTTTCGGGCACGCCCGAGGAGCCCATCGCCATCTGCACCCGGCTGTCCACGTCGCTGCCGATCGCGCGATAGGGATCGCCCCAGCGCGACAGGAAGCTCGCGACGTCCTCCGGCCGGTCACGGATCGCGATCGCGTCGATCGGCACGCCGGCGTCGGCGAGTTGCTTGAGTTGCGGCGCTTCGGCCGCGCAGGGGATGCACCAGCTTGCGAAGATGTTCAGCAGGTGCGGTTCGCCCGTGGCGAGCGCCGACTGCTTGAGGCCCGGATGGCCGGGCGCGCCGGACGGAAGATCGAAGGCGGGCAGCGGCTTGCCGATCATCTGCGATCGTATGTCGTGGCTGGAAGGCGAGATCAGGCCGCTGGCGAACACCGCCACGAACAGAATGAACAGCGCGAGCGGCGCCCACAGGATCAGTCTCTTCATGCGTAGGCCTCCGCGCGGCCATAGGCCCGGCGCTCGCGCCAGACACGCCCGACGAGCGAGAGGAAGCCGCCGAACGCCACCATCGCGCCGCCGAGCCAGATCAACGTCACGAACGGCTTCCACCACAAGCGCAGCTGCCAGCGCCCGTCTTCGGCGGCATTGCCGAGGACGACATAAAGCTGGCCGTCGAGCACCGTCTTGATCGCGGCCTCGCTGGTTTCGGTGGGCGGCGCCCAATAGCTGCGCGACTGGGTGCGCAGCGTCAGCGGCTGGCGATCGTCGCGCGTCGCGGTCAGCGTCGCCTCCACCGCCGTCCAGTTCGGCCCGGCCACCGGCTCGACGCTGTCGAACCGCACCTTATAGGGGCCGACGACATGCGTCTCGCCCGGCCGAGCGGCGACCAGCGTCTCCTTGATGAAGGCGCTTTCGGACGCCATGCCCGCGAGGCTGACGGCGATGCCGAGATGTGCGATCACCATGCCATAGGTGAAGAGCGGCGTGCGACGCAGGTTGCGCTTCCACAAGGGCGCGACGCTGCCCGCCGCGACACCGGCGGCGAGGATCAGGCCGAGGCGCGGCAAGAGGCCGATCTGCGGCGCCCAGATAGTCAGCGCCAGCAAGGCGCAGGCAGCGAGCAGCACCGGAAGCGCAAGCCGCTGCACCACGACCTTCAGATCGTCACGCCGCCAGCGCATCAGCGGCCCCGCCGCCATCACCGCGACGAGGAGGAGCGCGAGCGGCCCGGCCGCCGAGTTGAAATAAGGCGCACCCACCGACAATTTCTCGCCCGTCGTCGCCTCCACCGCCAGCGGGTAGAGCGTGCCGACGAGAACGATGCCGAGGATCGCCGAGAGCAGCAGATTGTTGAGCACCAGCGCGCCCTCGCGGCTCACCAGGTCGAAGCGCGAGCCTTCCTTTACCGTGCCGATACGCAGCCCGAACAATGCCAGCGCGCCCCCGATATAAAGGACGAGCAGCGCAAGGATGAAGCTGCCCCGCCGGGGATCGACGGCGAAGGCGTGGACCGAGGTCAGGATGCCCGAACGGACGAGGAAGGTGCCGACCATCGACATGGAGAAAGCGACGACGGCAAGCATGATCGTCCAGGCGCGCAAGCCGTCGCGCGTCGCCAGCACCGTCACCGAATGGAGCAAAGCGGTGGCCGCCAGCCACGGCATCAGCGAGGCGTTCTCCACCGGGTCCCAGAACCACCAGCCGCCCCAGCCCAGCTCATAATAAGCCCAGTAGGAGCCGGCGGTGATGCCGAGCGTCAGCATGATCCATGCGGCAAGCACCCACGGCCGCATCGCGCGCGCGAAGGCCGGGCCGACATAACGCGTCACCAGCGCCCCCACCGCGAAGGAGAAGGCGACCGACAGGCCGACATAGCCGAGGTAGAGCGTCGGCGGGTGGAAGGCGAGGCCGGGGTCCTGCAACAGCGGATTGAGCCCCTGCCCTTCCGCCGCCGGCGGGCTGAGCCGCGCGAAGGGGTTCGACGCGAACAGCAGGAAGGCGTAGAAACCGAGGCCGATCGCCGCCTGTGCCGCCAGCGTCGCGATCAGCGTCCGTTCGTTCAGCCGCCGCTCGAACAGCGCCACCGCCCCGCCGGCGGCCGCGAGGATCGTGACCCACATCAGCATCGAGCCTTCGTGGTTCCCCCAGGTGCCGGCGAATTTGTAGAGCCAGGGCTTGTCGGCATGATCGTTCTGCGCGACGAGCGCGACCGAAAGATCGACGCGCAGGAACAGCAGGATCAGGCAGGCGAAGGCGAACACCGTCAGCAGCGCCTGCGCCAGCGCGATGCGCCGGACGCCGCCGAGCATCTCGGCACGCTGTTTAGTCAGGCCGAGCGCACCCAGCACCAGTTGCAGCGCGGCGAGCGCGGCGGCGAGCCACAGCGCGGCAAGGCCAGCCTCGGCGATCATTCCTCGGCGCTCTTCGACTTGTGCATCGCGCCCGCCACCTGCGGCGGCATGTAGCGCTCATCATGCTTGGCGAGGATGTTGTCCGCGACGAAGGTGCCGTCCGCGGTAAACTTGCCTTCGGCGATCACGCCCGAATCCTCCTTGAACAGATCGGGGACGATGCCCTTGAAGACCACCGGCACCTCGTCCTTGAAATCGGTGACGACGAAGCGGATCGTCACGCCGTCGGGCTCGCGCACGATCGATCCCTTCTTCACCATGCCCCCCAGCCGCACCGCGCGGCCCACGGGAAGCGAATCCTTGATGACGTCGCCGGGCGTATAGAAATAGGCGGCCTGATCCTTGAGCGCCGACATGGCGAGCAGCGCCGCGCCGATCACCGCGACGAGCGCGAGCAGCACGAGGATGAGGCGCTGGTGCTTGGCCTTCATGCCCCCTCCTCGCGCCGCCGGCGCAGCGCATCCGCCGCGGCCTCCGCGCGGCGCATCGCGACATGGCTCCACAGGACGAGCCCCGCCGTGCCGCCGGCGGTGATCGCATAGGCCGCGATGATGAAGGGCCAGTGGTTCATGCCGCCGCCAGCCTCTTCAGCCGCGCCTCGACCCGCGCCATCGCGAGGAGCGCGCGCATCCGCATCAGGACGATCGCCGCGAAGAGCAACGTGAAACCCAGCATCGCGATCGGCAGCGGCCAGAGGATCGAGCTGTCGATCGTCGAGCCGCTGAGCGTGATGCTCTGCCCCTGGTGCAGCGTGCGCCACCACAGCACCGAATAATGGATGACCGGGATGTTGACCGCGCCGACGAGGCCGAAGATCGCCGCGACCCGGCTGCCCTCGCCCCGCTCCGCGCTTGCCCCCGCCAGCGCGATATAGGCGATGTAGAGGAAGAGGAGGACGAGCATCGACGTCAGCCGCCCGTCCCATTCCCACCATGTTCCCCACGTCGGCCGCCCCCAGAGCGAGCCGGTGGCGAGGCAGATCGCGGTGAACAGCGCGCCGGGCACCGCGATCGCGCGCGCCGCGACGCCCGCCAGCGGGTGCCGCCAGACGAGCTGCATCAGGCTCGCCGCCGCCAGCCCGGTCCACCCCGCCATGCCCAGCCAGGCCGACGGGACATGGACGTACATGATCCGCACGCTCTCGCCCTGCAGATAATCGGGCGGCGTCAGGAACAGGCCGGCGCCGAGCCCGATCAGCGTCAGCACGCCCCCCAGCCACCCCAGCCAGGGCGTCAGCGGGCGCGCGATTCCGAGAAAACGGTTGGGATTGGCGAAAATGTGCATATTCGGGGCGGCTATTAGAGCAGCTTGGCCTTGGGGGGAAGCGCTAGCAAGGCCGCCGGGGCGCCTTTATCCTTCGCCGATCCGATCGGGACAGCCACCGAAAAAATGGGGCGATCGACGGGAATTGAACCCGCAACCTCCGGTACCACAAACCGGCGCTCTAACCAATTGAGCTACGATCGCCACGGAGCTGCCGAAGCGCCCGGCTCCATAGGAGCGTGGGGCGGCCGAGGTCAAGGCCAAGGTCAGGCAGATTCGGTCGCCTCACGAGAGGTGGCGAGATCGACCGCATCTTTCTTCGCCGGGGCCGGCATGCTGCCCCAGGGAATGACGGCCCACATCCGCTCATGGCCATAATAGAGCACGATCTTGGTGAAGACCTCCGTAAGTGCGATCGAACCTGCAAGCTTGGCGCTGGATGTGAAGAGCAGGCTCAGGATGAACGTATCGATGCTGCCGAGGGTACGCCAGCTTATCGCCTTCACGATCGAGCGCGGATGCGATTCGCGTCCGCGAAAGAGAAACATTCACCCCTCCATATCTTGGCGCGGGAGGAATAAAGGTCGCGGGCGACGGGGTCGAGAGCGGTTTTGCTTGATGCGTCGATAGAAAAGCCGCGCCCTCGCCACCCGAATTGCGCCAAAACCGATCGCCATTCGATGACGAAGCCGTCGTGCCCCGCCCCCTATCTCCGTCATTCCCGCGCAGGCGGGAATCCATAGGCACTGTCGATGCCAAAAGAACGAAGCGCGCTTTTTATGGATTCCCGCCTGCGCGGGAATGACGGGGAACTGCTGTAATAAGGGCGCACATCGGCTGATCGGCCAAATGCCGATCAGTCCTGACGCCTGTCGATCCGGAACCAGACCATGTCGGCATCCCACGCGCCCTCGGCCGTCGCGGCGCGCAAGGTGCGCGCGAACTCGGCCGAGCGTTGCACCGTTCCCTGCGGCTCCTGCACCGCCAGCGGGCGATCACCGACGATCAGGAACAGCCCCGTCCAGCCGGTATGATCGGGATAGACGTTGAATTCATAATGGCCGGGTTCGGGACGGGTATAGCCGACGTCGAGGCTCTTCAGCCCGTCCATCGATGTCTTGTCGGGCAGGATCCACGTCACCACGCCCGACGGCTCGACCCCGAACAGCGCCATCGATTTGTCGCTATCCTTCAGCGCGATCCGGACGCGGGCCAGCGCCTGCGGTTTCGTCAGCGACGTATCGAGGATGAAGGGCTCGCCGCTCACCGTCAGCCTGTCGCCGCCGATACCCTTGCGCAGGCGCATCGGCTCGTCGATCGCGGCGCATTCGCGCGGATCGATCTGCGCGACCTTGGCGACGCTGACCGGGCCGGCCTTGAGGTCCTCGGCCTTGATAAGCGCGCTGGTGATTCGCCCCGCCTCGGCCGGATTGCCCGACACGCCGATCAGCGCCAGCGGCCCCTTGCTGCCGTCCTCGACCGGATCGACTCGCAGCCAAGAACAGGGCACGCGCGACAGCTTCGCCTCCACCAGGTCGCGCGTCGTCGGCGCATTGGCGCGGATGACGAAGAAGGCGACAAGGCCGACGAGCGCCACCAGAATAGCGACCAGGGCGATATAGCGCGGCGCCTTGCTGGGCGGCTTGATCTCGGGCGGGGGTGGCAGCGGCGCCGTGATCGCCTGTCCTTCCGCCATGAATTTGGCGACGCCCGCGATAATGGCGGACAGCGCGGCGGGCGCGCCCCGGAACGGCGCGACATCAATCGCCTCATGCCCGCCGAAGCCGAAGGGCGGCTCCACCGAATCGAGCAGAACGCCCAGATAAGCGCCGCGCGCGTTCGCCTTCTCGGCCTCGTCGATCACCGTCTTGCCGGTGACGGAATCAACCGAAGCTTCGGACCAGCAGACGAGGCACAGCCGGGCGGAAGCGGCCTGTTCGGCCCTCGCCGGCGCATCGCCATCCCACCACAGGCTGTAACCGGCGGCGCGGAGCGCCTCCACGATCGGGAGAATGCGCGTCCGGTCGCCGGTGGCGCAGGCAAGATAGATATCGCTCATGCCGCCGCTCCGACGACGCCGGCACGCGCACGTCCCGCAACGAGCGGCAGGATGAACAGGACGAGCAGCACGCTCAAACTCAGGCTCGCGTTCAGGCCTTCCACCGATCCCCCCCAGATTGCCGGACCGGCGAGATCGACGTCGAAGATCGATCCGAAGGCGCCGTGGCCCGGATTCGGCGAGGCCGCGAATAGCAGTTCCTCCGCCCAGTTATAACCGAAATGCGCGGCGATCGGTGCAAGCAGCCCCCCCGTCCGCCACGCGAGCAGCCCGAACCAGAGGCCGGCCAGAAAGATATTGGCAAGGCTCGCCGGATCGCGCCAGCCGCCGGCGAAATGGACCAGCGCGAAGGCGAGCGCGGTGAGGACGATACCCACCGCCCGACCGCCGGCGCGGATCAGGACCGGCTGCAACAGACCCCGGAACATCATTTCCTCCGCGGCGACCTGCAAGGCGATCAGCAAGCTGCCGGTTACGATAAGGCCTGGCTCGACGGGTTGCAGGAATGGGGCGGCCGGCACCGCGACGCCGGTGAGGAAGGCGATGGCGAGCAGCACCGCCGGTGCACCGAGCCCCACCACCAGCACCGCGCCGATCTGGCTTGCGCCGCCACCTGCGCGTGGCCTCTCGCGGAAGAGAAGACAGCCGAGCAGCGCGAGGAGCAGGATCGGCGCATAGATGGCAAAGCGATAGCAGCCCTCCAGCACCGCCTCACTCCCTCGGGCAACGTCTGTGCCGCGCGTCAGCAGGGCGAAGAGCGCGTCACGGCCGAGCAGGACCGCGATCGAAGTCGCCAGCGCGAAGAGCAGCGCGAGAAGGGCGCGACTCATCTGGCGGTCTGCCGGCGATGCGCCGGCGCGCGGACGCCTCCAATGACGAGCATATTTCCCCCTCCCCGGCCGAACGGCCGTCTTCCCTGACGGTCGTTTCGGCTCCGATAGCGCAGCACCCTATCATCCTGCGCGAGCGTCGCTAGAGAGGATGTGTCGGGGATCACAGCGTGCAGGGGAAAAGAGGAATGGCGGAAGATTCGGCGCGTCGGGATTCGCGTGGCGGGCGGTTTGCGCTGATCGCGGCGGCGCTGATCGCGATCCTGGCGGTCGGCCTCTCGATCTGGAAACGGCCCGCCGCCGCCCCCAGCGCCGCGGCGGGGCCGGCCGCGTCCGAACCGGCGGGTGGCGATATCGCCCAGCGCGTCGCCGAACTCGAAGAACATGCCAAAGCCTCGCCGCACGACGCCGAGGCGTGGCGGCAACTGGGTTGGGCCTATTATGGGACGCGCCAGTTCGCCAGATCGGTGGAGGCCTATAAACGCGCGACCGCGATCGATCCGAAGAATGCCGAGGGCTGGTCGGCGCTCGGCGAGGCGCTGGTCTATACCGGCACGCCCGAGCAGCCCTTCCGCCCCGAGGCGGTGGAGGCCTTCCGCAAGGCGCTGGCGATCGATCCCGCCGATCCGCGCGCGCGCTATTTCCTCGCCGTGTCGCGCGATCTGGACGGCGATCACAAGGGCGCGATCGACGATTGGTTCGCCCTCCTCAAGGATACGCCCGCCGGCGCGCCGTGGGAGAAGAGCCTGCGCGAGACGATCACGCAGGCCGGCGAGAAATATGGGATCGAGGTGGCCAGCCGGATGCCGCCGCGCTCCGCGCCGTCCAACGCCGCGACCGACGCGATTCCCGGCCCGACGCGCGAGCAGATGGCCGCCGCCAGCGCGCTCCCGCCCTCGCAGCAGGCGGCGATGGTTGAGGGCATGGTCGAGGGGCTCGCGCAGAAGCTCAAGGCCAATCCCAGGGACGCGGACGGCTGGCTTCGGCTGATGCGCGCGCAAATGGTGCTGGGCGAGAAAAACAAGGCCGCCCAGGCGTTTGCCGATGCGCGCGCCGCCTTTGCCGGCGACACCGCCACCCAGGCGCGACTCGGCGAAGGCGCGAAGGCGCTTGGCGTTCCGGGCGCCTGACACCATTTGTCATAAAGCAGTGAGAAGTGCGGCTTGGCCATGGGAAAGGCCCAGCCGGCTTGCCTTCGCGCGTCCGCCCGCGCAAAGGAGCCCGCGAAAGGACGAAATCATCATGGCGCAGAATTGGACGCCCGCGAGCTGGACCGAGCATGAGGCCCGCCAGCTTCCCGTTTATCGCGACTCTGCCGCGCTCGATCGCGCGACGGGGGAGCTTGGGCATTTCCCCCCTCTGGTCTTCGCCGGGGAAGCGCGCGCGCTGACCGCCGATCTCGCGGCGGTGGCGGCGGGCAAGGCGTTTCTGCTCCAGGGCGGCGATTGCGCGGAAAGCTTCGCCGAGTTCCATCCGAACAATATCCGCGACACGTTCCGCGTCCTCCTCCAGATGGCGGTGGTGCTGACCTATGCGTCGAAGCTGCCGATCGTGAAGGTCGGCCGCATGGCGGGGCAGTTCGCGAAACCGCGCTCCGCGCCCGACGAGGAGCAGAACGGGCGCACCCTGCCCAGCTATCGCGGCGACATCATCAACGACATCAACTTCGAGGATGCGGCGCGCGAGCCCGATCCTTTCCGGATGATCCGCGCCTACAGCCAGGCGGCGGCGACGCTCAACCTGCTGCGCGCCTTTGCGCAGGGCGGCTATGCCACGCTGGAGCAGGTGCACACCTGGACGCTCGACTTCATGGGTCGCAGCCCGTGGGCCGCGCGCTATCAGGAACTGGCCGACCGTATCGGCGAGGCGCTGGACTTCATGGCGGCCTGCGGCCTGAACCCGGAAACGGTGCCGCAGCTCAAGGGCACGCAATTCTATACCAGCCATGAGGCGCTGCTGCTGCCCTATGAGCAGGCGCTGACGCGGCAGGATTCGCTGACCGGCGATTGGTATGACACGTCGGCGCATTTCCTGTGGATCGGCGATCGGACGCGCTTCGAGGGATCGGCGCATGTCGAGTTCCTGCGCGGCATCGGGAATCCGATCGGGATCAAGTGCGGACCGAGCCTCGATCCCGACGTGCTGCTGCGCCTGCTCGACACGCTCGATCCGGCACGCACGCCGGGCCGCATCACGCTCATCACCCGCTATGGGCATGACAAGATCGAGAAGGGCCTGCCCCCGCTCGTCCGCGCGGTGAAGCGAGAGGGGCGGCCGGTGGTGTGGAGCTGTGATCCTATGCACGGCAACGTCGTCAAGGCGGCCAACGGCTACAAGACGCGGCCGTTCGACCGCATTCTCGCCGAGGTGCGCGGCTTCTTCGCGGTGCACCGCGCCGAGGGGACGCATGGCGGCGGCATTCATATCGAGATGACCGGCCAGAACGTCACCGAATGCACCGGCGGCGCGATCGACGTGACCGAACAGAGCCTGGCGGACCGCTACCACACGCATTGCGACCCCCGCCTCAACGCGGGGCAGAGCATCGAGCTGGCCTTCCTGCTGGCGGAAATGCTCAACCAGGAACTACGCCAGCGGCATCAGGCCGCGGCGTGATTCCGTAAGACACGGGCTCCGGCTCCGCCAGAAACGGCGGAGCCGTTTTTTTGTGGGCTCCGTTCCGGCGAACCTCACATGTCGCTTCGTCATTCCGGCGAAAGCCGGAATCCAGGGGACGGCGAGTCTATCCTTAAAGAAGAAAGCCGAATCCATGGCCGGCTTCTGCCGGGTGACGGCGTGGGACACTCGCGCGCGCAAAAAAAGGGCTGGTCCCGAAGGGCCAGCCCGGAAAGTTTTTAGGAGAGGATGCCTGAAAGGCAGGAGCTTTTTGCGCTTGATATATCAATTGTGCAAGTGCGAAGAAGTGAAGCGCGATTGCAGAAAGCGCAACTGCCGATCCTCCCGCGCAATGGATCGCGTCAGAGCGCGCCGTGGCAATGCTTGTATTTCTTGCCCGAACCGCAGGGGCATGGCGCGTTGCGGCTTACTTTGCCCTCCCAGCTCGCCGGATCGTCATCCAGATCCTCGACGAGCGCCGCGCCGGCATCGCCGAACATCAGGGGCGCCACGCGCGTCGTCACCAGCCCCAGCGAGGCGGCGTCGAAATCGTTCGTATCGTCCTCGCCGGTCAGCGGATCGATATGGGTGGTCACGAAATCGGGCATCGGCGGCAGTTCGGGCGGCTGCGCCATGAACTGCGCGTGCGACAGCAGCCGCGTCACGTCTTCGCGGATCGCGGAGAGCATGCGCTCGAAAAGCGCGAACGCCTCCTGCTTATATTCGTTGATCGGCGTCTTCTGCGCATAAGCGCGCAGATGCACCACCTGGCGCAGGGCATCGAGCGTGGACAGATGCTCCTTCCAGTGATGATCGAGCGACTGGAGCAGCACGCTCTTTTCGATCGACAGCCACGTCTCCTCGGAAATCTCGGCGATCTTGCCCGCGATCAGCGCATCGGACGCGGCCTGGATGCGCTCCTCCAGCGCCTCGGGATCGAGGCCGTCCTCCTCCATCCATTCCTCGATCGGCAGATCGAGCGCCAGCAGCCCCTGCGCCGATTCCTTCAGCAGCTCGACCTTCCACTGTTCGGGATAGCTGTTCGGCGGGCAGGCCGCGGCGACGATCGAGTTCACCGTCTCGGCGCGCATGTCGGCGACGACATCGTCAATCTGCTCGGCATCCATGATGCTGTCGCGCTGCTCGTAGATCACCTTGCGCTGATCGTTCATCACGTCGTCATATTCGACGACCTGCTTGCGGATTTCGTAGTTGCGCGCCTCGACCTTCTTCTGCGCCGTCTCGATCGCCTTCGATATCCAGGGGGAGACGATCGCCTCGCCATCCGCCAGATTCTTGTTCATCATCTTGGCGAACATCGTCTGCGGGCCGAAGATACGCAGCAAATCGTCGTCGAGCGACAGATAGAAGCGGCTGAGGCCCGGATCGCCCTGCCGGCCCGAACGGCCGCGCAGCTGATTGTCGATGCGGCGGCTCTCATGCCGCTCGGTGCCGAGCACGAACAGGCCGCCGGCGGCGAGCACCCGCTCCTTCTCCTCGGCGATTTCCTGCCTGATCCGCTCGATCGCGGCCTCGCGCTCCGGGCCTTCGGGCATTTCGGCCAGCTCGTCCTCGATCCGCATCTCCAGGTTGCCGCCCAGCTGGATGTCGGTGCCGCGACCCGCCATGTTGGTGGCGATCGTCACCGCGCCCCAGCGCCCGGCCTGCGCCACGATCCGCGACTCATTCTCGTGATGGCGTGCGTTCAGCACCTCATGCCTGACGCCTTCCTTGCGCAGGAATTCGGAAAGCAGCTCCGATTTCTCGATCGATACGGTGCCGACCAGCACCGGCTGCCCTGTCCCCGCCTTCTCGCCGATCGCCTTGGCGATCGCCTGGAACTTGTCCTGCATGTTCTTGTAGAATTGATCGTCCTCGTCGATCCGCTGGATGGGCAGGTTCGTCGGAATCGTGACGACGTTCATCTTGTAAATCTGGTAGAATTCGGGCGCCTCGGTCGCCGCCGTGCCCGTCATCCCGCCCAGCTTGGGATACATGCGGAAATAATTCTGGAAGGTGATCGAGGCGAGCGTCTGGTTCTCCGGCTCGATATTGACGCCTTCCTTGGCCTCGACAGCCTGATGCAGCCCGTCGGACCAGCGCCGGCCATCCATCATGCGGCCGGTGAACTCGTCGATGATGACGACCTTGCCGCCCTTCACGATATAATCGATGTCGCGCTTGAAGATCACGTTCGCGCGCAGCGCCTGGTTGAGGTGGTGCACCACCTGCGTATTCTCGAAATCATAGAGGTTCGCGCCCTCCAGCAGGCCGGCGGCCTCCAGCGCGCGCTCCATCTTCTCGGTGCCGTCCTCGGTCAGGACGACGGTCTTCTGCTTCTCGTCCAGCTCATAATCGTCGGGCACCACCTGCTTCACGATCGCGTCGACGCTCTTGTACAGCTCGGACTTGTCGTCGGTCGGCCCCGAGATGATGAGCGGCGTGCGCGCCTCGTCGATCAGGATCGAATCAACCTCGTCGACGATCGCGTAGGCGAAGGGGCGCTGCACCATCTGGCTGCGCTCATATTTCATATTGTCGCGCAGATAATCGAAACCGAACTCGTTGTTCGTGCCGTAGGTGATGTCGGCCGCATAGGCGTCGCGTCGCTGCTGGTCGGTGAGATTCGGGACGATGACGCCCACCGACATGCCGAGATAGCGATAGACCTGTCCCATCCACTCGGCATCGCGCCGCGCCAGATAGTCGTTCACGGTGACGACGTGGACACCCTTGCCGTTCAGCGCGTTGAGATAGGTGGCGAGCGTCGCCACCAGCGTCTTGCCCTCGCCGGTACGCATCTCGGCGATCTCGCCGCGATGGAGGACGATGCCGCCGATAAGCTGCACGTCATAATGACGCTGGCCGAAAACGCGCTTCGCCGCCTCGCGCACCGTGGCGAACGCCTCGGGCAGCACATCGTCCAGCGTCTCGCCATTGTCGAGGCGGGCGCGCAGAACCGTGGTCTGGTTGCGCAATTCCTCCTCGGACATCGCCACATAGGTCGGTTCGAGGCCGTTGATCTTTTCGACCGTGGGCCGCATCGCCTTGACGTAGCGGTCGTTCGACGAACCGAAGATGGCCTTGGCGATGCCGCCGAGCATAAGCATTCCCTGCAAAAAAACGGCTGGACGGCATGATCCGGCCCGCCTCTATGTGCCGGCGAGATAGGTGGCGAGGAAGACTACGTCAATTCGAACGGCAAAGCCGTTCCGCTCGCCGCCGCATGGCCTTATAGGGCGGCCCGACTGGAGCACATGCCTTATGACCGATATCTCGCCTCTCGCGCCTGCCTCTTTTCCCGGCCTGCCCGATGTTGCCGGCGTCCGGCTTGCCGTCGCGCGCGCGCATTACAAGGCGTGGGATCGCTGCGATCTCACGCTTGCGGCGCTGGACGAGGGAACCGCCGTCGCGGGCGTGACGACGAAAAGCCTCTGTCCCTCGCCCGAGGTCGAATGGTGCCGCGCCGCTCTGCCGCTCGGCCGCGCGCGGGCGCTGGTCGTCAATGCGGGCAATTCGAACGCCTTTACCGGCCACAGGGGCCGCGCGGCGGTGGAGGCGATCGCCGCCAGGGTGGCGGGCGCGCTGGGCTGCGCGCCGTCCGACATATTCGTCGCCTCGACGGGGGTGATCGGCGTGCCGCTGCCCATCGACAAGGCCGAAGCCGGGCTTGATGCCGTCCTCGCCGCGCCGGCCGCGAACTGGGAGGAGGCCGCCCGGACAATCATGACTACCGACACCTTCGCCAAGGCCGCCGTCACGCATGCGGTGGTCGGCGGGCGGACGGTGCCGATCGTCGGCATCATCAAGGGATCGGGCATGATCGCGCCGGATATGGCGACGATGCTCGGCTTCCTCTTCACCGATGCGGCGGTCGCGCCCGGCTTCCTCCAGACGATGCTGGAAGCCGCGAATGCGAAAAGCTTCTCCTGCATCACGGTGGACGGCGATACGTCAACTTCGGATACCGTGCTCGCTTTCGCGACGGGCAAGGCGGGCAACGCCCCCCTCTCCTCCTTCGACGATCCGGGGGCGGATGCCTTCCAGGCCGCGCTGACCGACCTGTGCACCCGGCTCGCTCACCTCGTCGTCCGCGACGGCGAAGGCGCGAGCAAGTTCATCACCGTCGATGTAGAGGGTGCGGTTTCGGACGAAAGCGCGCGCAAGGTGGCGCTGTCCATCGCCAATTCGCCGCTGGTGAAGACCGCGATCGCAGGCGAGGACGCCAATTGGGGCCGGGTCGTGATGGCCGTCGGCAAGGCGGGCGAACCGGCCGAGCGCGACAAGCTCTCGATCCGCTTCGGCGCGACGCAGGTGGCGCGCGAAGGGCTTGCGGTCGAAGGTTATGACGAGGCGCCGGTCGCGGCGCATCTCAAGGGTGGCGAGATCGAGATCGGCGTGGACCTCGGCCTCGGCTCAGGCCGCGCGACCGTATGGACGTGCGACCTGACCCATGGCTACATTTCGATCAATGCGGATTATCGCAGCTGAAACAGCCGTAACGCGTCCTTCCCGCGCGGGCGGGAATCCATAAACGCAGCATTCGGGCCTGTCATACCGACAGTGCTTATGGATTCCCGCCCGCGCGGGAACGATAGGAGGGATTCCCCGCGCTGCCTGCCCTCAGAGCGCGCCTTCGATCCAGCGCTTGAGGTGGCTCTTGGGCGCGGCGCCGACCTGCGTCGCGGCCGGGACGCCGCCCTTGAACAGGATCATCGTGGGGATGCCGCGCACGCCATATTGGCTGGGGGCGTCGGGATTCTCGTCGATGTTGAGCTTGGCGATCGTCACCTTGCCGTCAAGCTCCTCGGCAATCTCTTCCAGCGCCGGGCCGATCGAACGGCACGGGCCGCACCATTCCGCCCAGAAATCGACCACCACCGGGCCGGTGGCGGAGAGCACGTCATTCTGGAAGCTGGTGTCGGTAACGGTCTTGGTCGCCATGAACTGACTCCTTTGGTTTATCCCCGATGTAGGCGGCGTTCCGCTCCACCTCAACGGGCGAGGGGCAGGATTTGCTGCTGGCCTGACAAGTCCCGCTTCCAGCGCGCGATCAGATCGGGCGGAAGCGCGATGAGGCGGGGGCCGGCCGTATAGAGCAAGGCGGCCTCGATCGCGCGGCCGGGAAAGATCACCTCAAGCGCCGCGACATAGGCCGCCATCTGGCGGATATGGTGTTCGGGCACCGCCTCCAGCCCCGCCGGCACCCGCCGGCCCGTCTTGAAATCGACGACGCGGATCAGCGCGTCGGTGACGAGCAGCCGGTCGACCGTGCCGGCGACCACTTCCTCCTCCACGACCGCCGCGATCGGCGCCTCGGCGAGCGAATCGGGGCCGAACAGATCGGCGAAGCGCGGGTCGGCGATGATCGCGCAGGCGGCCTTCGCCAGTTCGGCGCGCAAACCAGGATCGGCGACGCCCGCCGCCTGTTCCAGCCATCGCAGCGCCGCGCTCTCGCGCGCCTCGGGCGGCAGGCCGGGCAGGCGCTCGAACAGCGCATGGAGCAGCGTCCCGCGCCGGGCGGCGTCGAGCATCGCGGGCGACGGCGGCGGGTCTGCGACCATATCGACCCCCAGTTGCGAGGGCCTTAGCGGACGTGGCGGACGCGCTTCCCTGGGCGCGGCGCGCGACAGCCAGTCGGGCAAAAGCGGCGGAGGCAGCGGCGCGGCAGGCGCACGCAACGCCGCGGGGCGGGCCGCCACCGCCGCCTTGCCGCGATGATGGCGCGCGCCGGACCAGAGGGGGTCCTCCTCCCATTCGGTGCCGAGCGTCCCCATCGCCCGGTCTATCACCTGATACCAGCTATCGGGCGCGGGCTCGCCTTTCGCGCGCGGCCCCAGTGCGCCGCCGACGATCAGCCGCTCTTCGGCACGGGTCGCCGCGACATAGAGCAGCCGCCAATGCTCGGCGCGCTCCTTCTCCTCGGTGCGGGCGAGATCGTCGGCGAGGCTGCCCGACAATTCCTCCTTGCGCGGGCGGAAGACGGGCACGCTCACCCCCTCCTCGATCGTCCAGTCGAGCGCGCCCAGCCGGCTGTTGTCGGGATCGCCCGTCGCGTCGGCGAGGATCACGACGGGTGCCTGCAAGCCCTTCGCGCCATGCACCGTCATCACCCGGACGGCGTCGAGCGGCGCGGAGGCGTCGCGTGTAATCTCCACCTCGCCGCGATCGAACCAGTCGAGGAAGCGCTGGAGCGAGGGCGTCTCGCTGCTTTCGAACTGGAGCGCGGCGTTCAGCAATTCCTCGATCGGATCGCGCGCTTCCTCGCCAAGCCGCGCGATCAGCTTGCGCCGCCCCTGAAGCGGGCCGGTGAGGATCGCCTCCAGGAAGGGATAGGGCGTGGTGAAGTCCGCCCGCGCGAGGATCGCGCCCAGCGCCGCCGCCGCATCCGCGAAGTCCGGCGACTGGCGGAGCGCCGTCCACAGGCTCGCCTTGCGCCCGAAGCCCACCCGATAGAGATCGTCCTGCGACAGGCCGAACAAGGGCGAGACGAGCAGGCTCGCCAGGCTCAGGTCATCGTCGGGCTGGAGCGCGAAGCGGATCGCGGCCAGCAGGTCGCGTACCGCCAGCGGCGCGGTGAGGCGCAGCCGATCGACGCCCGCCACGGGCACCCCCTCCTCATGCAGCCGCGCCACCAGCAGCGAGGCCAGCTCGCCCCGGCGGCGGACGAGGATCATGATGTCCTCGGGCCTGAGCGGCCTTCCCTTGCCCGCGACGAGAAAGGGATCGTCGAGCCATTCGCGTATCTGGCGGGCAAGCCGCGTCGCGAAGGCGCGGGTGGCGTCGTCGATCCAGCCTTCCTCGGCATCCTCGTCATCGTCCGCGCCGACGCCGGCCGCGATCGGCCGCCAAAGCGTCACGCACCCCGGCAGATGCGCCTTGGCGCTGACATGCGGGTTCACCCCTTCATCCAGCCCGAGGCGCTCCGCCCCAAGCTCCGCGATCAGGCCGTCCACCAGTTCGAGGACGGGCGGGCAGGAACGGAAGGAGCGGTCGAGCGACAGGCGGTGCATCGTCCGCTCGGCCTCCTCCGCCCGCCGGGTGAAACCCAGCCCGGCGGCCAGGAAGGCACGCGGATCGGTGCCCTGGAAGCCGAAGATCGCCTGCTTGAAATCGCCGACGGTGAAGAGGGTACGGACCGCCCCGCCCCGCGCGCCCTCGCCCGCGAAGAATTCGGAGGCGAGCGAGGCGATGATCGTCCATTGCCGGATATTCGTGTCCTGCGCCTCGTCGACGAGGATATGATCGGTCGAGCGGTCGAGCTTGTAGCGCACCCAGTCGCCCATGCCGGGCGTGTCGAGAAGATGCGCGGTGTGGCGGATGAGATCGTCGAAATCGAGGACGCCCGCCGCCCGCTTGGCATCGGCATAAGCGCGCGCATAAGCCTGCCCCGCGCGCAGCCCGGCGGAAAGCAGCCGCGCGAGCCCGGCACGCCGGCGAAGATCGAGCAGGCCGGTGCACGCCGTCGCCAGCCGCGCCGCATGGCTTTCATAATCGGGTTCGGCCGCAAGCAGCTTGGGCTTCACCGCGCGCGGCTCGCCCTTCGCGGTCAGCACCACGCCGGCCAGATCGTCGAGCATCGCCGCGCGCCCGGCGGGTGTCGCCGCAAGGAAAGCCGCGCAGCGATCGGCGGCGGAAAGCCCCGTCTGCGTCCCCCAGGCGGCATTGGCGGCGGAAATCGCATGGAGCGAGGCGATATCGAACGCGGCATCCGCGCAAGCCGCGGTAATCGCCGCCTCGACATCCTCCGCCGGTACGTCCAGCGCGCGTCGCACCCGCGCGTCGATGCCGGGGCCGAGCGCCTCCATCGCCTCGGGATCGCGGGCGCAGCGCATCAGATAACGCTCCGCGCCATCCTCGCCGAGGCGGCGGCTCAGCGTCTCGACCGCCGCGATCAGGCCGAGGTCGCCGCCCCGCTCCGCCCCGTCGAGCAATTCGGCCAGCGTGCGCCGCGCCAGCGCCGCCTCCTCCCGCCCTTCGAGCGGGCGGAAACCCGGCGCGAGCCCCGCCTCGGCGGGAAAGCCGGCGAGCAATGTCTGGCAGAAGGCGTGGATCGTCAGGATGCGCAATCCGCCGCCCGGTGAATCGAGCACCTCTGCAAAGAGCGTGCGGGCGAAGGCGATATTCTCGGGCGTCGGCGCCTCGCCCAACGCGACGAGCTGCGCACCGAGGTCCGCGCTCTTGAGCCGTACCCAGCGCGCGAGCGTCGCCTGGATGCGGTTCGCCATCTCGGCCGCGCCCGCGCGCGTGAAGGTGAGGCAGAGAATCGTTTCGGGCCGCGCGCCGTGGAGCAGGAGCCGCAGCACCCGCGAGCTCAACACCTGCGTCTTGCCGGTGCCGGCCGAGGCAGACAGCCAGATCAGCGCCTCGGGATCGGACGCCAGCTTCTGCGTGCCTTCGAGGCGGATGAGGGGCGCCGCGCGATCAGCCACGGCCATACCATTCGTCGAGGCGCATCAATTGGTCATAATCGCCATAGGGCGCATATTCGGGATGCAGCCGGGCGGTGAACGGCTCCTCGCCAAGCAACCACGCTTCCGCCGCCGCCTCGAACAGGCGCGCCGCCGTCCGGGTGAAATCTTCGGGCGGGATGGCGCCGGCGCGGTGGCTGACCGGGCTTTCGACAAAGCCCAACTGCCCCCGTTTCTGGCTGAGCGACCAATATTCGAACTGGCTCGGCACGCCCTCGACGCCCTCGAACCCGCCATGTTCGGCGATCAGGCCGAGCAGGCCGAGCTGCATCGCGAAGCCGGCCGCGACCTGCTTGGTCCCCGGCGGTTTGCCCGTCTTGTAATCGACGATTGCGAGGCTGCCGTCAGCGAGCCGGTCGATCCGGTCGACCGTGCCGTCGAGCATCACGCCGGCGATTTCCGCCTTGCCCTTGAGTTCGGCGACCAGCGGCCTGCGCCCCTCGGCCGCCTCCGCCGCCATTCGATCGGCCACCCACTCGATCGCCTCCATCAGGCGCGGCGTCCAGAGCGCCTTCAGCACGGGATGGGCGGCGATCTCGCCCAGCATCGCCCGCGCGCGGGGCGCCAGCTTCGCAGGGTCGCAGCCATCTTCCTTCATCCACGCCTCGAACACCGCATGGACGGCGCTCCCCCGCCAGGCGGGGCCGGGGTCGGCGTCGATCGCCTCAAGGCGCGACAGGCGCAGCATCGCATCGGCGTAGAAAGCGAAGGGATCGGCCTTCAGCCGGTCCACCTTCGTCACCGCGATCCGCTTCGGGCGATCGGCGACGGGCGGGCTGGGCGCGGGGCGCGGGGCGGGCGCGACGGGCACGACCGCCTTGTCCAGCGCCTGCGCCCAGCGGCGCAGCGGCACGGCGCGGGTAAGCCCGCCGGTCATCGCCTCCAGCCGCAACCAGAAGCGCGAGGCGACGGCAGGCGCGCGCGCATCGCGCCTCGCGCGCGTGACGAGCACGCGCGGCGCGCCCAGTCCGCTCGCGAAATCATGCGCCGACAGCCCGATCGATCGTTCCAGCCCCGGCAGGCCAAGCGCCGAACGGATCTGCGGCGCGAGCCAGGGATCGGGCGTCGGCAGCGGCGGCCAGACGCCTTCGTTGAGCCCGCCGAGGATCATCAGGTCGGCCTGTTGCAGCCGCGCCTCGATCAAACCCCACAGGAAGATGCGCGGATGACCGCCCTGCGCCGGGCGCACCGCGATCGCGTCCATGCACTGGCGCAGCAACGCCACCAGATCGTCGGGCGTCAACTCCGCCGGCCCTTCGGACGCATGCTCTTCCAGCGCGGCGAAGAGATCGGCCGCCGCGCGCCCCGCCTGCCCTGCCCAGAGCGCATCGCCGCAGAGCGCGCCCGCGACCTCGCGCAGTCCCGCGAGATAGGCGCCGAGCCCGGCCTTTCCGTTCGTGAAGGCCGTTTCGAGGGGCGCGAGCCCCGCCATCGTCTCGCGCCACCATGGTTCGGCCGGCGCACGCACGCGCCTTGCCCGCGCGTCTCCCCCCGCAAGATGGCGTTCGATGCCCGACAGGCCGGCGGCCGGGCGCGGGCCACGCAACGCAAGGTCGAGCTGCCGGACGCCGTCCAGCCACGCACCCCGCCGCTCGCCCATGCCCACCAGCGGATGCTTGAGGACCGCAAGCAGCGGCACGGGCGCGAAACCCTCCGCCGACGCCTGCGCCAGCGCGATCAGCAGCACGCCCGGCGGCGTCGCCGACAGCGGCCGCCCGGCCGAATCGTCCGCCTCTATGCCCCAGCGCCCGAGATGGGCGACGACGCGGCGGGCCAGATCGCGATCGGGCGTGACCAGGGCGGCGGTGCGCCCCTCCACCTCAATCGCCTCGCGCAGCGCGATCGCGATCGTCTGTGCTTCCTCGGCGGGATTGGCGAGCTCGATCGCGCGCACGCCGCTCAATCGGCGCGCCGCGGGCTTCAGGTCGCGCCATTTGCCGGTGAAGGCGGCGGGGGCCATCGCATTGCCGATCGCCAGCGTGCGCTGCGCCGGCGCATCGCGGCCGCCGCCCCGGCGCCAGCGCTGCACCTCGCCGCGCGCGACGCCCATCCGGTCGAGCAGGCGCTTGAGCTGATATTGCGGGTGCGTCTCGATGTTGCGCGCGCGGCGGCCCGTATCCGGATCGGGCGCATGCGGGCCAAGTGCGGCCCACTCCTCCTCGGGCATGTGCTGATCGAGGCCGGGCAGCACGACCATCCCCTCGGGCAGCCACGCCACGGCGCGGAGCAGGCGCGCCACCGCCGGCGCCGCGATCGGGATGCCCGCGGCGGCGACGAAGCCCGGCGGCGGCGCATCCGCCCAGCGCGCCGCGACACGGCCCAGCAGGCGGTTGCGACGATCGGCGGCATCGATCCGTCCCAGCCTTTTCAGCTCGTTCGGCCAGCGCGAAAGGATCAGTTCCAGCGTCGCGAGCGATGTCTGCCAGTGCGCCGAAAGCTCGGGCTCCACCAGCGGATCGATCAGCCGGCCAAGCCGCGCGGGATCGATTTCCTCGACCAGAAGCTGATCGAGCGTCCGTCCCAGTTCGGCGGCAAGGCGCATCGCCTCCGCCGCCATTATCGGCTCGCCCGTCTTCTCCTTCGCGTCCTGGATCAGCCGCGCCAGGATCAGGCTGCGTTGCAGGGGCTCGACCGCCGGCGGCAGCGGCTCGTCGATCGGATCGAGCAGGCTGCCCAGCCGCTCGTCGAGCGTCGGATCGCCGATGGGCACGAGGCGCGGCAGCAACAACCCGCCGCCCGCGCGGCGCACGAAGGCGTCGGTGATCGCGCGGGCCGAGCGGTTGTTCGGCAGCAGGACGATGCCCCGCGCAAAGCCCAGCCGCTCCTTGCCATATCGCGCGATCAGCCCCGCCGCGAGCGCGTCGGCAAAGGCGCGGTGCGGCGGGATCGTGTAGACATGAGGGGCGGAAACAGGCGGCACCCCTTACCCTAACCCTTTGACCGGAGCATTTTCAAGTCGGGCGGGCGCCACCCGGCGACTCGGAAAATGCGGAAAACAAACAACAAATACAACCTGATCCGATCGATCGGATCGGCCTCTATGCGTGCGCCAGAATGGCCTCGGTTCGCGCGATCGCCCGGGGCGTGCCGACGTCGAACCACAAACCTTCATGGACGACGCCGAACACACGTCCCTTCCCGATCGCCCGGTCCCAGAGCTGGTTGGTCGAATAGACGCCGCCGGGCGCATCTTCGAGCAGGCGCCGCGAGACGAGCTGGACCCCGGTATAGACGAAGGGGGCGACCTTGCCCGGCTGGCGGCGGATCAGCCGCCCCGCCGCGTCCATGTGGAAATCGCCGATGCCGCTATGGCAGTAAGCGCGCGAGAAGGGCACGACGAGCAGCAGCGCGTCCATCACCTCCTCGTCCCACCGTTCGGCCAGCAGTTCGATCGCATCGACCGGCCCGTCGATCCACAGCGCGTCGCTGTTGACGACCAGGAAGCGCTCATCCTCGATCAGCGGCAGCGCGTGCGCCAGTCCGCCGCCTGTTTCCAGCAGCCGCTCACGCTCGTCCGACACGATCACGTCGATATCGGAAACGCGGTTGGTGAGATGCGCCTCGATCACATCGGCCAGATAATGCACGTTCACCACCGCGCGGCGGATGCCCGCGCTGCGCAGCCGGTCGAAGACATGGTCGATCAGCGGTTTCCCCGCCACCTCGACCAGCGGCTTGGGCCGCGTGGCGGTGAGCGGCCGCATGCGCTTGCCCAGTCCTGCCGCCATCACCATCGCGGTGCGGATATCGACGCCCGTGCCGCTGTTGGGGCGCAGCGCGAGCGGCTTGCGGGTACGGCTCATGCGGAAATCGTCTCCCATGCGGCGCCGCGTGCCGAGGTGGCGACATTGGCGTCGAACCATTGCTTCACGGGGCCGAGCGCCGGATGGGCGAGATCGCGCTCCAGATAGCGCCAGACGCGCGGTTGATAGGCCAGATAGCGCGGCTTCCCGTCGCGCTTCCACAGCCGGGTGAAGATGCCCAATATCTTCGCGTTCCGCTGCGCGCCCAGCAGCGCATAGGCCGCCCTGTCGAGATCGGCGGCAGCCGCGTAGCGATCGAGCATCGCCGCCTCCAGCGGGGGCGCGACATCGCGGCGGGCGTCCTGGAGCAGCGAGACGAGATCATAGGCCGGATGCCCCGCGAGCGCGTCCTGGAAATCGAGCAGGCCCAGCCGTTCATCCTTGAGGAGCATCAGATTCTCGGCATGATAATCGCGCAGCACCGTGACGCTGTGATGACCAGCGATCGGCGCAAGCGCTTCGCTCCACGCCGCGCGATACCCTGCCGCATCGACGTCCAGATCGAGCGCGGGCGCATACCATTCGACGAACAGCCCCGCCTCACGCTGATATTCCGCCATGTCATAGGGGCGTAAGGCGGGTGCGGCGGGGTGGCGGCGAAGCGCCAGCAGCAGGTCCACCGCGCGCGCATAGATCGCCTCTTCGGCCGCCGCGTCGGCATCGACGATCTCGCGCATCCGCGCGTCGCCGAAATCTTCAAGGAGGACGAGGCCCTTCTCCGCGTCCTCCGCCAATATCTTCGGGGGCGCGAAGCCAAGCGCCGCCAGATGCCGCGCGACCGCGAGGAAGGGGCGCGGGTCCTCCTGCGGCGGCGGCGCGTCCATCAGAACGGCGGTGCGTCCGGGCGCCACGATCCGGAAATAGCGGCGGAAGCTCGCATCGCCTGCCAGCGGATCGATCCGCGCTCCGCCCCAGCCATGCGCCGCAAGGAAAGCGGGGGCATCGGCGGGCGGAATCATCGGGGAGGCCATCGCTCCTCCCAAGCGGGCGGCGTCCGCCAAGTCAAGCGCCGGCCGCCCTCCTGAGACTCCTGAAGGCTGAGGCGCAGCGCCCGCGCCAGCAGCCGCCCGTCCAGCCGATCGGGCCATTCGACGAGCAGCGCGCCGTCCCCCAGCACCTCGTCCAATCCCAGCTCGTCCGTCTCTCCCGGCCCCTCCAGCCGATAGAGATCGACATGCCAGACGGGCAAGCGGACCTCGGGCGGCCCATAAGGCTGGACGATCGCGAAGGTCGGGCTCGGCACCTCGCCTATGAGGCCGAGGCTGGCCAGCAAGCCGCGCGCCAGCGTCGTCTTGCCCATGCCGAGCGCTCCTTCGAGCGCGACGATATCGCCCGCGCGCAGCCGTTCGCCGATCGCCGCGCCGATCGCCTCGGTCGCCGCCGCGTCGGGCAGGTGAAGGCTGTCCTTCCCGATCATCGCTTGCGCGGCAGGCGGATGATGAGCGTGGTGCCCTCGCCCGGCTCGCTCTGCAATTCGACGCTGCCGCCATGCGCCTCGACGAACTGGCGGGTGAGCGGCAAGCCTATGCCAACGGCATGCGGTTCATCGACACGCGACGTGCGATGGAAGCGCAGGAATACCTTCTCGCGCAAATCGGCGGGAATGCCCTGCCCATTGTCCGAGACGACCAGACGCGCCGCTTCCTCGTCCCCCGTCGCGTCGAACAGGACGCGTCCGCCCGCCGGCGTATAGGTGAGCGCGTTACGCAGCACATGATCCAGCGCCTGCCGGAGCCGCCGTGAATCACCGCGCACGCTGCCGGCTGAGTCGTCGATATTGACGACGAACTCGATCTCTCGCGCCGCCGCCATCGGCTCGACCGCCGCCGCAGCCTCTTCGGCGAGTGCGGCGAGATCGACCGGCTCCTCGGCAAGCGGCAGGCTGCCCGCCTCGACCTGCGTCAGATCAAGAACGTCGTCGATCAGCGCGCGCAGCCGCTCGACCGAATCGAGGATTGCGCCGACATAATCCGCCGCCGTCTCGCCAAGCGGCCCGGCATAGCCGTCGCGCAGCATCTCGGCGAAGCCGCCGATCGAGGTGAGCGGCGTGCGCAATTCGTAGCTCATGCTGGCGACGAACGCGTCCTTCAGCCGGTCCGATTCCTCCAGCGCCTCGTTGCGATCGCGTAGGGCGCGCTCGATTCGCCGGCTGTCGGTGACGTCGAGCATCGCGAACAGCGCATTGCCGTCGGGCAAGGGCACGACCGCGAATTCGAACGACCGCCCGTCGGTCAGCGCGACACGGCCCGAGCGCTGCCGCCGCTCGACGGTGGCAATACGGACAAGCTCGCGGATCAGCCCGGCATGGCGCGGATTGGAAAGGCGCGCGGCCACTACCTCTACCAGGTGATCGACGCGCGGACGGCGGGCAAGCTCCTCTTCCGACAGGCCCCAGGCTTCGCGGAAACGGTTGTTCCACAGGTGAAGCCGCCCATCGGAGGCGAAGACGCCCACCGCTTCGAACAGATTGTCGAACGTCGCCGTGCGGACGCGCAGCAGCGTGTCGCGCGCACTGGCGAGCTGCACCTGCTCGGTCCGGTCCTCGAAGATCAGCAGCAGGCCGCCATCGGGCAAAGGCTGGGCGAGAATGCGCAGGTGCATGCCGTCGGGCAGCAGCCAATGATCCTCGGTCGGTTCCTCCCCAGCCAGGAACCACTGGCGCCGCTCGGCCTTCCAGCCGGGAAAGTCGCGGCTTTCGGGCAGGCGGTTCGCCTCGCGCATGCGTTCGAGCACGCGATCGAATTCGGGGCCGTCCGCCAACCATTCGGGCTTCATCGCGAACAGCCGCTGAAACGGCTGGTTGGAGAAGACGAGCGAGCGATCGGGGCCGAACTGCGCGACACCGGCCGACAGAAGATCGAGCATGTCGCGTTGCGCGCGCGCGAAACGGCCGAGATCGGCGCGCGCCTCCTCCAGCTCCTCGACATCAATCGCATAGCCGGCAATACCCGCCTCGCCCAACGGCACATCGACGATGCGGATCATGCGGCGGGCGCCGGCGATCGTGGCGGGCACGGTGCGTGTCGTGATCTCCCCCGCCCGCCGCGCGGAGGCCGACGCCGCGAGCGGCCCCTTCCCGTCGCGCGCCTCGACCAGTTCGAGCCCGCGCGCAATCACGTCGGCGGCGTCATTGGCTTCGACGGCGCGTACATAAGCGGTGTTGACGAGCGCAAGCCGGAGGTCGGGCCCACGATACCACATCGGGAAGGGCGCGGCCTCGATCAGCCCCGACAGGCCGTCGATCGCCTTGCGCAACCGTTCGTTCTCCGCCGCCAGGCGGTCGATCTCCGCGCGCATGTCGGTGGCGTCGAAACACCACAAGACGACATGGCCGACCCTCGCCGACAGTCGCCCCTGGATGAGGAGGACGCGCGTCGAACCAAGCGGGGTCACGCTGCGCATGAAGCCGCGCCCCGAACGGCGCGCCGCCGCCACGTCGCGGACGAGCGCGGCGGCATCCTCCGTGCTCAGCCCGGCCTGGCCGCCGGCGTTCAGATCGGACAGGAAATGCGGGAGGCGGGCGAGACCCAGCCAGTCAGCGAGGCGCGGATCGGCCTCGATCCGGTCATCCTCGGTAATCAGCAGCGGTATCGCCGGGGCACCCTGAAGCAGCTCGCCAAGCCGGCCCGCCTCCTCGACCGCGGCATCGGCGCGGCGCGCGCGGGCGATGCCCATCATCGTCGCGGCGATGGCGATGACGAGCCACAGCGCCAAAACGATGGCGACAAGCATGACGGTGGGGCCGGCGAGAACAATCACCGCCTTTGCCCTCGAAACCGAAGCGGGCCGCTCCCGTTTATGCCGCGCGTTTCATCCCCCATGACGGGGGTATTAGCGGTTTTGACGGCCATTGCCATGCCGAACCATCGCCCGCCGGCGCAGCCCCCGCTCAACCTTTTCCGTCACCCCGGCGGCAGCCGGGGGCCCGTGGCTGCGGCTCATCCGATAGTGAAGCGAGCCGCTGTCGGTGGATTCCAGCTTTCGCCGGAATGACGGAGGGATTGCGCGCCTTACTGTTTCAATAGCGGTAATGGTCTGGTTTGAAGGGGCCTTGTTTGGGGACGCCGATATAGGCGGCCTGTTTGTCGGTGAGGGTGGTGAGTTTGACGCCGAGCTTCTCGAGATGGAG